>ERZ808026.79-NODE-79-length-17520-cov-2.459669_pt1 | contig 17520 bp, 12 predicted proteins | sample MGYA00380182_ERZ808026 | MGnify/ENA primary metagenome ERZ808026 (study PRJEB31490, sample SAMN06133376) | cow dung metagenome | isolation source: H9 | host: cow | place: China: Chengdu | collected 2015-05 ... | reverse complement strand
TATATTCTTTAGTTAATTTCTTTCCAGTTTTAGTTGTATAATTATTATCTCTTACTTCGTAAGCTGTTTCTTTTTTTAATAATAATCCTAAATTCTTAGGTATTAATATTATATTTAAATTAGTTTCATCTTCTGGAATATTTTCTAATTTAGCAGTTATCCCAACTCTTCTAGCAGTATTAATTAATGATTCTCCTCCAAGAAACAAATGAGTTTTAACAGCATATATATTTTCAGAATAACTAATAGCAGCAGCCATTGAAATAGGTCTATTACCATACTTATTATTATAGTTTTTAGGAGAATAATCATCTCCAGTTGCAAAAGAAAAAGTTGTCTCTTCGCTAGTAAAAGCACTACTAGAAGTAAAACCATTCTCCAAGGCAGCATAATATAAATATGGTTTCATTGTAGAACCAACCTGGCGTCTGCCGATCATTGCCATATCGTATTGGAAATGCTTGTAATCAATGCCACCTACGTATGCCTTGATATGTCCATTGCTTGGATCTATTGAAACAAGTCCTGAGCGCAGGAAGCGTTTGTAATATCTGATAGAGTCCATAGGTGTCATCGTCGTATCAATTTCTCCACGATACGAGAAAACTGTCATTTGCGTTTTTGTTTCAAATGTCTTATCTATTTCTGCATCAGATGCCCCGGCTTCCTTCATCAGCAGGTAACGCTTGCTATTCTTTTTTGCTCTGTTCAAGAGCGAAGCTACCTTCTCTTTGCTCATAGAACTAGAGTAAGGGTCATTTTTTGAACCCTTTGCCTGTCTAGTGAATATACCTTGTAGGTACTTCATGTGTCGATTTACTGCATTTTCTGCATGTCGCTGCATGCGCGAGTCTATAGAGGTGTAAATCTTCAGACCATCTGTATAGATGTTATAATATGTTCCATCTCTTTTTTTATTTTTATTACACCATCCGTATAGTGGGTCATCTGCCCAGTGTACAGAGTCTGTATAATATTGGTGCTTTTGCCATTCTTTATAGTCTTCCTTGTTGGGTTTCTTTGCCATCATGATTTGTCGCAAATACTCCCTCATGTATGTCGCCTTTCCATCCTTGAAGTCTAAGCGATGGAAGTCCAGGGTTAAAGGTTCTTTCTTCAATTCCTCTACTTGTGCAGATGTCAAATAACCAGCTTTCTCCATTTGCTCCAGCACAATGTTTCGACGTCCACGCGTACGTTCTGGTTGTCTCACTGGGTTGAAATAGGCTGGGTTTTTACACATGCCAATCAAAGTGGCAGCCTCGTTGATAGTCAAATCTTGAGGATGCTTGTTGAAGTATACTTTTGCTGCAGTCTTTATACCTACGGCATTGTATAAGAAGTCGAAGTAATTCAGGTAGAGCGTCATGATCTCCTGTTTGGTGAATTGCTTTTCTAATTCGACAGCAATTGCCCATTCCACAGGCTTTTGCAGTAGACGCTGGCCAGTGTTCTCTGCTCTGGTGGAGTATAATTGCTTAGCTAATTGTTGCGAGATGGTACTGCCACCACCCGCTTCTTTGTTTCCTAAAATACCACGCTTGATTATGGCACGTGCCAAAGCACGTCCGTCAATACCTGAGTGTTCCATAAATCGTACATCCTCCGTAGCAATAAGAGCATTGAATACATGCGATGAAATGCTGTCGTAGGGCACAAATAAACGATTCTCATTTCCTGACCATGTGCCAATTAATTCCCCGTCGGCGGAGTAGATTTGAGATGCAAATTTGTTGATAGGATTTTTTAATCTCTCCATAGAAGGCATGTATCCAATTCCGCCATTCTTGATGCTTAAGATGGCAATTGCTCCTCCTATGACAAGCATGAAATATATTACCCATGCTCCGAATATGATTTTTCTTTTCATGACAATATTGGAAAATGAAAAAATAGTGCTTTATTATTAGGTATATAATTGCCTACAAAGATACTAAATCATGTTCTAAAATCAAAATGAAAATTCTATAAATTTATTTAATATAAACTTATTGCTTTCCATTTGAAAAGTGCAAGTAAAAAATAAATGCAAATGAGTATTGTTTTATATTTTTCAACAATAGTGTTTTTTATAAACCCCCAAAGACTAAGTTAGAACTTAGAGTCATTTTTTCAGGGGTATAAAAAAGAAAAGACTTGTCGCAATTGGGCAAATCTTTTCATTAATCTTTTGTGTTTATTGATTAAATGTATATAGCTTCGGGATATATTTTGACACCGAATTGTTGGTAAATATCCTCTTGGATTTTTTTTGCCAGTGCTACGATTTCAGCACCATTGGCTCCACCGTGATTAACTAATACTAGGGCCTGTTTTTCGTAAACGCCAGCACTTCCTATACGTTTACCTTTCCATCCAGCCTGGTCAATCATCCATCCTGCTGAAAGTTTTATACCACCAGGGACAGGATAGTGTGGGATGTTTGGATAAGATTCGGCAAGGCGTTCATAGGTTTCCTGAGTGACAACAGGATTCATAAAAAACGATCCTGCGCTACCTATTTCCTTTGGGTTAGGCAGTTTTTCATTTCTTACATTAATAATTAAATCCCTTAATTGTCGGGCGGTAACTTCCTGTTCAGATAATTTGTGCTGTGTCAATAGTGATTTCAGAGCGCCATATTCCAAATGTGGGATAAATTTTTTTGACAGTTTGTATACGACACTTGTTATGATATATTGTCCACTCAGGGCACTTTTGAATATGCTGTGTCTATATCCATAATCGCACTCTTTGACGTCAAAAACTTTGGTTTTTCCAGTCGCGATTTCGAGCGTATTTACTTGTGCGATATATTGGCATGCCTCTATGCCATATGCACCGATATTTTGGACGGCTGAGGCGCCGACTTCGCCTGGGATAAGTGAGAGGTTCTCAAGTCCGTACAATTCGTGGCTGATGGTCCAATCTACAAAGTCGTCCCACACCACACCGGCATCAGCTTGAACGTATACTTCGTGCTCTGTCTCTTCTATGATTTTGATATCTTTTGAAATAGCGTGAAGAACGACTCCATTGAAATCTTGTGTGAACAATAAATTGCTTCCACCACCGATGTGTAGCATTTTGAGGCCTTTCTCTTTGGCAAATTCTAAGGCTCCCTTTAATTCCTCAATGGTACCGTATTCAATGAAATAGCTACATTTGGCGTCAATACCAAATGTGTTGTTATGGAACAGTGAGTAGTTTTCTTTTATCATAATGTCGATGTCATACATCCTTAGATGCTTATTGCTCTAATGAAATGAGCGTCCACTTACCGCCCCAGTGTCTAAATTCAAGGGTGGTATTCATTTCTGTCGAACTGCTACAAATCGTGAAGGTGCGCTTGATGCTTTTGGGGTTGATTTCGCCACTGACAAAGTTGGTGATGATTCCTGTGGGGAGTTCGGGGCAAACTTCTTGCCATTGTTCTGGCTCTAAAGTCCCCTCGATATATTCGCCAGTTTCGATGTCGTAGGTTTTGAATGTAAATGCACTCAATATGTGTGTTCTTTGATATTCCTCGTCAGAGGAAAATTTGGCATAGAAATCATAAAATTCTCCGTTAGTATTGTCCTTGAAGAAATGTTCGTTGATGCCAACAAGTTTCCACAATCCTTTGTCTTTATTGAACAGATATTGCTTGACTCTTCCTTTGTTGAGGTCAATTCTTTCTACTGTGAATTTTCTGGGTACTGAGTCTTCTCTGTTGTTATATAGCTCAGTGCCGTCGAATATCATGGTGTAGTAGTCTTCGCCTTTGTAGATAGGGTCGTAGGTCCAATCTTTTTGAGCGATAATTTGCTCTGTCCCGTCCGTAATACGAGATAAAGGGAATTGTACTCTGGAAAGTTGGAATTTCTTTTTATTGATAAATTCGTCAATAAAGTCATTGAAGACCATATCAGCAGCAGCAGGAGTCTCTGCCTCCTCTTCCTCAATAATTGGTTGAATCGTATCTATTGCAGTAGAGTCTTCTGTAAGGTTTTGGCTTTCATTTGTTTGATTTTGCTGGCATCCCCCAAGACCTAATGCAACGATTATAAAGAGTAGATGTAATGAAAATTTATTCATCCAAGAGTATTTTATTATAATAGATTGGCGTGAGACAGAATGTACTCACTTTTTCGGGGCAAAGATAATGAAAGGATATGGTTCGTGAAAATAAAAATGAAATTCTTTTGACTTTTCACTTTGCTCTCCGCTCACCTTTCACTATCTTTGCGGTCAAATTTAGTTAAAAGTGAGTATTACACTTTTTGTAATTGTCTTGAAAATAGAATAAAAAGATATGATCAGTAGAATTGAATCTCTTTTGAGTGAAGTTGGTGGATTGACTGCTGCTAACGAACAGGAATGTGAAGCACTTCGTATCAAATACCTTAGTAAAAAAGGTATTGTCAATGACCTTATGGCTGACTTCCGTAATGTTCCTGGTGAACAAAAGCGTGAGGTGGGTATGAAGTTGAATGAGTTGAAGACTGTACTTCAAGATAAGTTGGCAGAATTAAAGGCTGCTCTTGGTAGCCGTGAGGACAATCACGACGACCTTGACTTGACACGCACTCCTTATCCTGTGTGGTTGGGTACACGCCATCCATTGACGTTGGTGCGTAATGAAATTATCGATATATTTTCACGTCTCGGTTTTACACTTGCTGATGGTCCCGAAGTTGAAGACGATTGGCATGTGTTCGGTTCAATGAATTTTGCAGATGATCACCCAGCACGTGATATGCAGGATACCTTTTTTGTGACCAGAAATCCTGATGTCTTGCTACGTACTCATACTAGCTCTGTTCAAAGCCGTGTGATGGAAACTACCGAACCTCCTATTCGCGTCATCTGCCCTGGCCGCGTGTATCGTAATGAGGCTATTTCTGCGCGTGCTCACTGTTTCTTCCATCAAGTTGAAGGTCTCTATATTGACAAGGATGTGTCGTTTGCTGACTTGAAGCAAGTATTGTTGACCTTTGCTCGTGAAATGTTTGGTACAGAGACCAAGATCCGTCTCCGCCCCTCGTATTTCCCATTCACTGAACCAAGTGCAGAAATGGATATCTCATGTAATATTTGCGGTGGTGAAGGTTGTGGTTTCTGTAAGCATACTGGATGGGTGGAAATCCTCGGTTGCGGTATGGTCGATCCCAATGTACTCGAAGCAAATGGTATTGATAGTAAGGTTTACACTGGCTATGCATTCGGTATGGGTGTAGAACGTATCACTAACTTGAAGTATCAGGTGAAAGACCTTCGTATGTTCTCGGAAAATGATGTTCGTTTCCTTGAAGAATTTACTTCCGCAAAGTAACGTTGCTTGATGCAGAATCGCTCAGTGCAGATTCTATTAAGATAGTAAAAAGATGATAAAATGACAGTGCTTAGCCTCCTGCGGTATAGCACTTGATTTTATCATCTTTTCTTTTATAATATTCGTGAAATAAAAATAATAAATAATTTAAATACTAGTGACTTATGATTGAGATGTTGAATGAACGATTAAACCTGATTTACCTGACATTTGGGATTGAGGAGGCTTGGTCAAGGATATATTCGTTGACAACGGTGCTTTTTGCCCTTTTTGTGCTGTGTGTTGGCCTCGTGGCATTGTGCAAACATTTTATGACGCCTCTGATTGGTCGCTTGGTCAAGCGTACGGATACCTTGTGGGATGACTATTTGTTTGATGCAAAGGTTTTAGCTTCATTTTGGAACCTTGTGGCGACCCTGATATTCTATCAACTCATGCCTGATTTCTCAGAGTATAGAATGGCATACGTGATAATAGAACAAGGGCTAAAGATATTGATAGCCCTATTTGCAACTCGTTGGTTGGGTGCTTTCTTGAATAAAATTACGCACTATACCACCGAGCAAGAGAAGGCACAGCATCAGACGTTGATAGGCGTCGTGCAATTTATAAAACTTATTGCTTATTTTATATGTGCTATAATTGTTGTCGCCTTTCTCTTTGGCAAAAATCCCATAAACTTAGTGGCTGGACTTGGTGCGGCAGCTACGGTTTTGATGTTGGTTTTCAAGGATTCCATTCTCGGACTTGTTGCAGGAATACAACTTTCTGCCAATGAAATGTTGAAACCTGGTGATTGGGTGGTTATCGAAAAATTAAATATTGATGGCATTGTACAAAAAGTTTCGCTTACAACAGTGAAAATCAAAAACTTCGATAACACTATATCTACTGTTCCTCCATATACTTTGGTCAGCGATTCCTTTCGCAATTGGGATAATGTTTTCGTGCAAGGTGCGCGTCAAGTGAAGCGCTCATTTAATATAGATGTTAATAGTGTGCGTTATCTTTCTGCTGACGAATTGGAAAAACTTTTTGATTTAGGTTTTATCAATGAAGAAGACAAGCAACTTTCGACCCCACAAGTCAATCTGTCCCTTTTCAGAAATCATTGCATGCGTCTCCTGTCCTCTCATCCCGAGGTGCATCAGGGGCAGTCTCGTGTAGTTCGTCTTCTGCAATCTACCCCGAATGGAGTGCCCCTGGAATTATATTTTTACCTTTCGCACACCGAGTGGGCTGGATTTGAAGCAAGAGCAGCACTCATTCAGGAGCAGTTGATTGCAACTATGTCAGTCTTTGGATTGAAGATATTCCAGCATCCTACGGGATTGGATTTGCAAACCCTTATGTCTCAGCCGAAGGGAATAGAGCAATAAATATATCCGTTTCTGAAATACAAAAGTCTGTATACCGAGGCAGGTGGTCGCAGGGCCCCTGCCTTATTTTTTATCTCGCAAGGGGTAAAAAAGCACTAAATTTTCTGCTTGAAAAAAAAGTCTAATGTTTTTTGAAAAAGCCTAGACATAATTTTAAAAAGGTCTAACCTTTTTTTAACGAGGCCTTGGTTTGTGAAATAGAGGTCAATTACAGTTCTCGGTAAATAAATTTTCAATTTAGGCAAATTAGTAATACTTCTTTTAAAATTTAAGTTAATCGCTTGGGGATAAATCACTATCTTTGCGAGGTAAGTACACATTAGCATAGGAGCTTGATGAGGTTCTGGCTTTTTGCTAATGATTAAATTGATATTTTAGGACCTCGTTGTAGAACCCCTTCAAAATGATGAAGAAAATATTTTACATGCTACCCGTCATTTTTTGTATTTGCTATTTGGCGAAATTTGGGGATTTTGAATTCTTATTGTATTTGTAGCGATAGTGTGTGTAAAAAAACTTTTTTTCTTGTCATTTATCCCTCCTTATATCTTTGCAGACACCAAGATAAGATGCGGTTCGTAAATGCAAGGTTAAAAAAAAACTTTTTTTCTTGTCATTTATCTCACCTTTCATTATCTTTGCAACTTTAATTTTGAAGAGGTGGCGAATATGTATTTGTTGGCCTCGAAATATGGACTAAAAGCGGAAAAATCAATCAGAAATATGAAATACGCAGAACACAAAAAGCTGGACCTCTATGCTGTGAATCAAGAGGTGCTGAAGGATTGGGACAAGGCAGACTTGTTTCATAAGAGTATGTCGGAACGTGAAGGTTGTCCTTCATTCGTTTTCTTCGAAGGACCTCCCTCGGCTAATGGACACCCTGGTATTCACCACGTGATGGCACGTACCATCAAGGACGTGTTCTGCCGATACAAGACGATGCAGGGCTTCCAGGTGAAGCGTAAGGCTGGTTGGGATACTCACGGTCTGCCAGTGGAACTTGGCGTGGAAAAGGAATTGGGTATCACTAAGGAAGATATTGGCAAGTCTATATCGATCGAGGAATACAATGCACGTTGTCGCAAGAATGTGATGATGTACACTCAGGAGTGGACAGACCTGAGCCATCTGATGGGCTACTGGGTAGATATGGAGAACCCCTATATCACCTACGAAAACTCGTATATCGAAACCCTCTGGTGGTTGCTCCGTCAGCTGTATGACGAGGGCTTGCTGTACAAGGGTTACACCATTCAGCCCTATTCTCCAGGCGCTGGTACGGGGTTGAGTTCGCACGAGCTGAACCAACCAGGTTGCTATCGCGATGTCAAGGACACCACAATCACAGCGCAATTCCGCATTGTCGACCCTAAGGCAGAAATGGCGGCTTGGGGTACGCCCGTGTTTGTAGCTTGGACCACAACACCTTGGACCTTGCCTTCGAACACCGCACTCTGTGTGGGCCCCAATATTGACTATGTAGCCGTTCAAACCTACAACCCTTACACTGCTCAACCCGTCACAATGGTGATGGCAGAGGCACGACTTTCTGCCTATCTGAAAGCAGAGGGCGCTGAGTTGCCCCTCGAAGACTACAAGGCAGGTGATAAGGTGATCCCCTATAAGGTAGTAGGTCGCTATAAGGGTAACGACCTCGTGGGTTTGCACTACGAACAACTGATGCCCTGGGTGAAACCATTGGAAAAGGTGGACGAAAATGCAGCCGAATTTGTCAATGCTTATGCTACGGCTCATCCCGAAAAGTGCTTCACTGCTGGTAACGATACCTTTGTGGAACTCTCGTCGGAAGCCTTCCGCGTGATTCCAGGCGACTATGTGACCACAGAAGATGGTACGGGTATCGTGCATATCGCCCCCACATTTGGTGCAGACGACGCTAAGGTGGCGAAAGCTGCTGGTGTGCCCTCATTATTTATGATTAACGCTAAGGGAGAAACGCGTCCGATGGTAGACTTCACTGGTAAGTATTACACTATTGAGAACTGCGACGCGACATTCGTTGAGCACTGCGTATGTACCGAGGCTTACGGCCAACATGCAGGCGACTATGTGAAGAATGCCTACGCTCCCGAATATAATAAGGACGGCAAATATGATGCCGCTGCTGCTGAAAAGGCAGAAGATTTGAACATCGTGCTCTCACTCGAACTCAAGGCTGAAGGCAAGGCGTTCAAAATCGAAAAACATGTGCACAACTATCCTCACTGTTGGCGTACGGACAAACCTGTCCTTTACTATCCACTCGATAGCTGGTTCATCCGCTCGACTGCAGTCAAGGAGCGCATGATGGACCTCAACAAAACCATCCTGTGGAAACCAGAATCTACTGGTACAGGACGTTTCGGCAAATGGTTGGAAAACCTGAACGACTGGAACCTGAGCCGCTCGCGCTATTGGGGTACGCCACTGCCTATTTGGCGTAATGCTGAGACGCGTGAAGAAATCTGTATCGGTTCGGTGGCAGAACTCTACGATCTGATCGAGCAGAGTGTGGAAAGCGGCTTTATGAAGGTCAATCCATTGAAGGAGAAAGGTTTTGTGCCAGGTGATTACAGCAAGGCCAACTACGACCTGATCGACCTGCACCGCCCATTTGTAGACGATATCGTATTGGTGTCGCCAAGCGGCAAACCGATGTATCGCGAGACCGACTTGATTGACGTATGGTTTGACTCGGGTGCGATGCCTTATGCTCAAATCCACTATCCATTTGAAAACAAGGAAGTGCTCGACAATCGCACCGTCTATCCAGCAGATTTCATTGCAGAAGGTGTAGACCAGACACGCGGTTGGTTCTTCACCCTCCACGCTATTGCTACGATGGTATTTGACAGCGTAGCCTTCAAGGCAGTCATCTCAAATGGTCTGGTGCTCGACAAAAACGGTAACAAGATGTCAAAGCGTCTGGGCAACGGCGTAGACCCATTCGAGGCTATCCAGCAATATGGCTCCGACCCCTTGCGTTGGTATATGATCACCAATTCTGCGCCTTGGGACAACCTCAAATTTGACAAGGATGGTGTGAACGAAGTGAGCCGTACTTTCTTCGGCAAACTCTTCCAAACCTACAACTTCTTTGCGATGTATGCGAATGTGGACAATTTCGACGCGTCGCTCCCACAAGTGCCATACGCAGAAAGACCCGAAATCGACCGTTGGGTACTCTCTGAACTCAATACCTTGATTGCTAACGTGGCAGAGGCTTACGAGGACTACGAACCCACACGTGCTGGACGTATGATCAGCACATTTGTGATGGACAACCTGTCCAACTGGTTCGTGCGCTTGAATCGTAAACGCTTCTGGGCAGGCGATATGACACAGGATAAACTCAGTGCTTATCAGACCCTCTACACTTGCTTGCTCGGCGTCGCTAAGTTGATGGCACCTATTGCCCCATTCTACGCCGACCGCCTGTATCTGGATTTGACCCAGGGCAACGAAGCAGAAAGTGTACACTTGGCACGTTTCCCCGAGTCGGATGCTACACTTATTAATAAGGACTTGGAATATTGCATGGAGTTGGCACAAAAGACCTCATCTATGGCGCTCTCGTTGCGCAAGAAGGAGGAAATCATCGTGCGCCAACCACTCGCTACACTGGCTATCCCAGCCACTTCTCCCGCTTTGGTCGAAGCCGTGAAGTCCGTGCAGCAAATCATCCTCGACGAAATCAATGTCAAGGCCATCACATTTATGGAAAACAACACCTTCGAAAAAGAAGTGAAATGTAACTTCCGCGTGATGGGTAAGAAGTTTGGCAAGATGATGAAGGCCGTGGCTGCAGCCGTAGCCGAAATGACGCAAGACCAAATCGCTGCACTCGAAGCCGAAGGTAGCGTGACACTGCAAGTAGAAGGTCAACCAGCAGTCATCGAACTTGCTGACCTCGAAATCAGCACCAAGAATGTACCAGGCTGGACCGTGGCATCAGACGGCGCACTGACCGTAGCGCTCGATGTCAATGTGACTGACGAACTCAGACGCGAAGGCTGGGCTCGCGAGGTGGTGAAACGTATCCAAACAAAGCGCAAAGAGTCTGGCTTCGAAATCACAGACCGCATCGTGGTGAAGTTGGCTAAGAACGAACAAGTGGAAGCTGTCATTGAGCACTTTGGCCGCTATATCAGCGAGCAGGTGTTGGCCGACGAACTCTTGATGGTAGATAGTCTCAGCGAGGGAGAAGTGCTCGACCTGAAGGACTTTGTTACCACTGTCAGCGTCAGCAAGGTAGTGAAATAAGATTTTAATACTTAATACATATAAATACCTAAATCCTAAATCATTATGTCTGAACAAAAAGTACGCTATTCCGACGAGGAATTAGAAGAATTCAAGGCACTCATCCTCGAGAAAATAGAACTCTCTAAAAGAGATTACGATCAAATGATGGACGTGCTGACCAATCGTAGCGGTAATGGTGTCGACGATACATTGCCCACTTACAAAGTATTGGAAGAAGGCTCGATGACGCAAACCAAAGAGGAGTTGACACAAAGCGCTGCACGTATGCAGAAGTTCATCCAGGGCTTGCAGGCTGCACTTGTGCGTATCGAAAACAAGACCTATGGCGTCTGCCGCCAAACGGGTAAGTTGATTCCAAAAGAAAGGTTGCGCGCTGTACCTCATGCGACATTGTCTATCGAGGCGAAATTGGCTCAAAAGTAATCTGTCTACATTAGAAAATTAAAAGCGAGTGGCATCACAAAAATGGTGCCCCTCGCATTATTGTCTGATAAATATATTTAGGAATAGGTATAAAGGCTAATAAATATGGAGAATAAAAAATGTCATTGCAATTGCCGTGCATTTGTAGCAGTGGGAATAATGCTCGCTGTCTTTGTGATAGACCAAATCATTAAGGTGGCGGTCAAGACCAACATGCACTTGTACGAAAGCATCGAGGTGACCGATTGGTTTCAAATCTATTTCATCGAAAACCGAGGTATGGCCTTTGGTATGGACTTTATTGGCACCACCTTCCTTAGCATCTTCCGTATCATTGCCATTATTATCTTTTGTGTGCTGCTGGTGCGTATCATTCGTCGCCGTTTACCCATCGGGCTCATAGCCTGTGTTTCTTTGGTTGTCGCTGGGGCTATGGGTAACATCATCGACAACTTCTGCTACGGCATGATATTCTCGGAAAGTACACCCTTTCAAATTTCATCCCTTGTCAGTTGGGGTGAAGGTTACGGACAGATGATGTCGGGAAGGGTAGTGGATATGTTCTACTTCCCCCTCTTCACATGGCCCGAATGGATGCCTTGGGTTGGGGGTGACGTTTTCTTCGGCGCAGTGTTCAATTTTGCAGACGCTGCTATTTCTTGTGGAGCGGTGGCAATCTTGATATTCTATAATAAATATATTATTGACAAGAAGGAGGATACCAACGCAACATCCGATCCATCTTTCCCCACGAACGAATAATTCCTATGCCCAGCGCTTTTGTCGACATATTCACACGCTGTGCCGGGTGGTTTGCCTGTGCTTTACTGCTGTTATTTGTTAGTCTATTGGTGGGCTGTACAGATGATAGACCTGACGGCGTCTTGAGTCATAGTCGCATGGAGTCCTTGCTCTATGACTATGCCCAAGCCAAGGCAATGGGTGGAACGCATACAGGCAGCACGCTCTACTATACCGAATATTATGTCGCCCTAGCGCTCAAGAAACATGGCGTCACACAGGCACAAATGGATAGTTCGTTGGCCTACTATAGCACCCGAGCCGAAGATTTGCACGAGATGTATGTGAATATAGGCAAACGCCTCGAGCGACAACAAATCAAGTCGAATACCACTACCCCCTCGTATGCCGATATGACAGATGCCAAAGGCGATACCGTCAACATTTGGACGGGCCCCCAAGCCTACATGCTACATTCGCTGCACAATGTAAAGGCCGAGTGGAGCGAAGTGGTGGCAGATACGATATTCCGTCAAGGCGACGAACTGCGCCTGGAGTTTACCCCCGTATGGTTGACTGCCAACATCGGTCCAGCCATTCAGCATGCATCTGCTGAGGGTTATGCCGTCATAGCTATGATCTATGCCGACACCATCCTCACTACTAAGACACGCTTCTTCCTCTCTGGTAAACAGGATATCTCGACTACAATATCACGCGACGGACTGCAGGAAGTGAAAGGGTTCTTCTATCAAACCAATAAGTATGATGCAGCGCCACAATTGCTCTTTATCATGCGCCCCGCATTGCTTAGATTCAAGGGTAGCCGTCATGCCTCTGCGCCTAATCCTCCAGCTGTTCCTGTAGTCAGTCCCGAGGTTGAGCCTGTGGCAAAGGATAGTGCTGGATTGATTGACGTGCCTTTGTCCAAACTGCAAAATAATGTGGCCAAGGAAAAAGCTAAAGAAGAGCAAGTGCCTGCCACACAATTCAAGCCTGCTTCCCCTGCTTCGCAAAAGCGTCTTCGCGATAGCCTATTTGAAGCCGACCGCAATCGTGGCCGTCGCGAAGCGTTAAAATAGAAAAGCCTCAAATAGGGTGTTCTATAATTCCCTATTTATTTTTCTTTTTATCCTATTCCTTTTTATTTTATAATTTACCCTATTTTTTTGAATTTTTCTGTCATATTCTGCGCCTTATAAGGTCAATGTGAGATTGCGATTAAGTGAAAACTTAGTCAAATTTGTTATATTTTCATTTAGCAAGCAATTGCATGAATCTTTCTTATGGTATTTTCATATCCCTCTGCATTTACCGTACTCGTCGTTCAGATAGATGAAGAACAGCATTTTCTTTAGATATTTGAGGTCGTACTTGGGGTTTAAAACAGACGAGTGAACAAGTCTGCTGAATACTTGTCCACTCGTCTTATAAGATATGTGTAGTGTTTTGCTGAGAAATGTGGTTATTTCTGCTTCAATTCCTCATCCATGGCTGCAGCTGCGCGTTTGCCGTCTCCCATTGCCAAAATTACAGTAGCACCACCGCGCACGATGTCGCCACCAGCGTAGAGCATAGGAATGGAGGTTTGCAGCGAGTCGTCCACAGCGATAGTACCCTTGCGACCAAGTTCCAATCCCTTGACAGACTGTGGCAGGATAGGATTGGGCGATACGCCAATGCTTACTATGACGAGGTCGGCAGGAAGAATTTCTGTCTGACCCTCAAGTGCAACAGGACTACGACGGCCCGAAGCATCGGGTTCGCCTAGCGTCATCTTTTGCAACACGACGGCTTTCACGTGGCCTTGTTCGTCTGCCAGGTATTCCAATGGATTGTGCAGGGTGAGGAAACGAACGCCCTCTTCCTTAGCATGATGCACTTCTTCAAGTCGGGCTGGCATTTCTTCCTCGGAACGACGATAGACGATAGTTGCACTTTCTGCACCAAGACGAAGGGCCGTACGCACAGAGTCCATAGCAGTGTTGCCACCACCTACGACTACGACATTCTTGCCGAATGTGACGGGGGTGTCGCTTTCACCTTGCCATGCGCTCATCAGATTGACGCGAGTCAAGTATTCGTTGGACGACATGATGCCGGTGCTATTCTCGCCAGGGATGCCCATGAAGTTGGGCAAGCCAGCACCCGAAGCGATGAATATGCCCGCGTAGCCTTGTGCCAGGAGTTCGTCGGTCGAGATAGTTTTGCCTATAATGCAGTCTTTTATAAACTCGACACCACTATTGCGGAGGTTGTTGATTTCGAAGTCAACGATTGAATTTGGCAAACGGAATTCTGGGATACCATACTTCAATACACCCCCGATTTCATGCAGTGCTTCGAAGACAGTTACCTCGTATCCGCGCTTGTTCATTTCGCCAGCAAATGAAAGACCAGCAGGGCCTGAACCCACGACAGCCACCTTAATACCATTGCTTTCGGTCTTTGGTGCAGAGGTTTGAGGCGCGTTGAGACGTTCATAATCGGCTGCAAAGCGTTCGAGACAACCGATGGCTACAGCCTGGCGACCCGTCTTGAGATGGATACACTTGGATTCGCATTGCTTTTCTTGTGGGCATACGCGGCCACATACTGCTGGCAGTGCGCTGGTTTCCTTCAATGTGCTGGCTGCTGCCAGGAATTCGCCACGCTCGATGTGCTTGATGAAACGTGGTATGTCGATGCCTACGGGACATCCGCTCACGCAACCAGGGTTGTTGCAGTCCAGACAGCGCTTTGCTTCGGCTTGTGCCATATCTGCTGTGAAACCACGGCTTACCTCTTGACTGAGTTCATGAGCACGAACTTCAGGATCCATTTCGATAGGCTTGTGTCGCTCTATTTTCATACGATCTGCTGGTTTCATTGCTGCACGCAATTCTTTACGCCATTCAGCGTCGCGGCTTTTGCAGATGTCGCTCACTTTACCATCTGCACAAGGTTCGCATTCTGCTGGCACACTATTAGCAGGGGCATTTGCCTTTTGCGTATCCGCTGTGGTGGTCGCTTCCACTTGTGGATGCTCAGCCCATGCGGCCATATCTTGTTGTTCCTCCTTGCGGAAAGCTGCCATGCGCTTGAGCATTTCGTCGAAGTCTACCTGATGACCATCGAATTCAGGGCCATCTACGCAGACGAACTTAGTCTGTCCTCCCACGGTGATGCGGCAAGCGCCACACATGCCCGTACCATCCACCATGATAGTGTTGAGCGATACGTCGGTGGGGATGTCATATTTCTTAGTCAACAGACATACGAACTTCATCATCACTGCTGGGCCGATAGCGAAACACTTGTCCACCTTTTCGCGTTGAATGATTTCTTCGATTCCTTGTGTCACCAAACCTTGTTTGCCATACGAACCATCGTCGGTCATGATGATGACTTCGTCGGAACTGCGGCGCATCTCTTCCTCAAGGATAATCAAGTCCTTGCTACGACCTGCTAGGACGGTGATGACTCGGTTGCCAGCTGCCTTTAATGCTTGTACGATAGGCAACATTGGTGCTACACCCACGCCACCTCCGGCGCATACCACAGTACCGAAGTTGTCGATATGAGTCGCCTTGCCCAATGGTCCTACGACGTCAGTGATATAGTCGCCAGGTTGCAATAGACTTAATTTGGATGATGATACACCCACAGTTTGTACTACCAGGGTGATAGTACCTGCCACGGGGTCTGCTTCGGCGATAGTCAAGGGCATACGTTCACCCTTTTCACCCACACGTACCATTACGAAATGACCCGCACGGCGAGATTTAGCAATCAATGGCGCTTCAATGACCAATTGAAACACCTTCTCAGAAAATTGCTTTTTGCTTACAATCTTGTTCATATATGTTGAGGTTTTTTGATTGACTTTTTACTCTCCTTAATTATATATATGTATATAGGGAGTGACATGTGGCGCAAATTTAATGATTTTTGATGACTTGAGGGCCCATTGTGTATATATTTTAATCCAATTGACCCAAATGTTAATATAATGTGTTGGTGATTTTGCAAAAATCAACTTTAATAACTGGTTTGTATTGCAAAAAGTAAGGAAATGATTAGTAAATATGTCAAAATGATTTTCATGAAATATACTTTAGTTGACAAAATCATAATTAAATTCAATTTTAGTTTTAAAAAAACTTGAATCTGCTAAATAGTTTCTTGATATACTTTTGAATTTTCCAGAAAACCCTTTACTTTGCAATCAGATAAAACGAAGTTATTCATCCTTTAATGTTGAAAAGTTATGAAACGTGTATTACTCTCTTTATTATTAGTCCTGACAGGTAGCCTCGCGGCAAATGCTTTAAGTTATAATGATGCTCGCGACAGGGCATGGTTCCTCACAGACAAGATGGCTTATGAACTTAATCTCACACCTGAGCAATATGATATGGCCTATCAAGTGAATCTAGAATATTTCCTTAATATTCGATCTGCATCTGATTGCACTGGTCGCTACTGGCGCTATCGCAATGCTGACCTCAGATACATCCTCTTCGACTGGCAATATGAACTCTACACCACACTTGAATACTTCTATCGCCCAGTCAGATGGATCACCTCAGGATGGAGATTTGCAATATTTGATAGATACCGTGCTGGCTACTATTACTACAAGCGCCCCACAGTATATGTATCTTATACAGGTGGTTTGTGGAAGAATCGCAGACCAAAGGATAAGAGTCCATTCAGAGACGTACATTTCCGCAAAGGTCCAGGTATGAGAGACAACTACAATGGCAAGCGTCCCTCTGCAAAGCCCGACTATCGTCCAGAATTTGGTAAAACAGGCAAGGACAAGCCCAAAGTAGATAGAGGTTATAATAATAATGACAAAAAGCCAAGTGATAACAAGCGCCCAGGTGCTAACTTCGACAAGGATAGAAAAGAAAATTCTTTCGATCGCCCTGCAAATAGAGGCAACAACAATGCTGGCAAGATAAATAACAACAATTCTCGTCGTGAGACAACCACCACTGCTCGCCCTTCTACTAATTTGAGAAGCAATAATTCAGTAGGTAGAAATAATACTACAAAAAGTACAAACAAGGCAAGCAATAGCACCTCAAGACGTACATTTGGAAGATAAGGTAAAGTTGACAGAACATTAAGTTAAACATGAGAGAATAATTAAGTGAAAAGTTGATGAAGCGCCGAACCAACTAGCATTGGTTTGGCGCTTCTTTTTATTGTGCGTTATCTCTCAACTCACATTTCTCATCTCTTATCTTTCATCTCTTGACCTGCAAAATCCCACCTTCTCTCTTGAATCTTTCCCCATGATTCATTATTTTTGCTCAGAATATCTATTTTCAGCTATGAATAATTTTCAAAATCAATCATTTCACGAATTATTATCGCCACAACATTTGCCTGATTTTTTGCAGGGGCAAGATTTGTTGCCCGTTG
>ERZ808026.78-NODE-78-length-17542-cov-5.152534_pt1 | contig 17542 bp, 12 predicted proteins | sample MGYA00380182_ERZ808026 | MGnify/ENA primary metagenome ERZ808026 (study PRJEB31490, sample SAMN06133376) | cow dung metagenome | isolation source: H9 | host: cow | place: China: Chengdu | collected 2015-05 ... | reverse complement strand
TGAAGAGGATTCGTTGGATTATGGAGATAACTATTACGATTTACTTGAACGTACCTTCAGCCTGATGAATCACAAGAATACGGAACTGATGTTGGAACTGTATCAACCAGACGTGTTGGTCAGAATGCCTTTCGATAGTTATGGGGATATGGCCGATTATGCCAAAGCCAGGGAGATTTCGGATATTGGGTATCAGTTGATGAACGAAGCATTGGACAAATACGAAGAAAGCCGCTGAAAAGCGGCTTTCTTTATTGTTAGGCGGAAGGATTATCCACCAAAGTTATCGTACATGATAGAAGATTCTTCTACGCCGAGGTCTGTCAACATACCTACAACGGCCTTTGACATCGGACCAGGACCACACATGTAGTATTCGATATCTTCCGGAGCTTCGTGATCCTTCAAGTAAGTGTTCAACATTACTTGGTGAACGAAACCTGCTGTGTACTTAACGCCTGCTGCATCAGCTGCTGGGTCAGGACGGTCAAGTGCCAAGTGGAAGTGGAAGTTAGGATATTCCTTTTCGATACCCAAGAAGTCTTCCAAATAGAATACTTCGTTCAATGCACGAGCACCATAGAAGTAGTGCATTTCACGGTCAGTAGTCTTCAATGTCTTAGTCATGTGCATAATCTGAGCACGCAACGGAGCCATACCGGCACCACCACCAACCCAAATCATTTCCTTCTTAGAATCGAAGTGTGGGTGGAAGTCACCGTAAGGACCACTCATGATTACCTTATCACCCGGCTTGAGTGAGAAGATGTAAGATGAAGCGATACCCGGATTTACATCCATGAAGCCAGGACCTTGTTCTCTTGGCTTGAACGGAGGAGTAGCGATACGTACAGTCAACATAAATACGTTACCTTCAGCTGGGTAGTTAGCCATAGAGTAAGCACGGATAGTCGGATCTGTGTTCACACACTTCAAACCGAACAAACCGAACTGCTTCCATGCTGGCAAGTATTCATCGCCAATCAAATCCTTATCGAAGTCCTTATCGTAATCGATGTTGAATGTAGGGATTTGGATCTGTGCGTAAGAACCTGGGATAAAGTCCATGTGAGCACCTTCAGGCAACTGCACCTTGAACTCCTTGATAAAGGTAGCCACGTTCTTGTTGCTGATAACTGTACATTCGTATTCCTTAACGCCAAGTACTGATTCGTCAACCTTAACGCCCATGTCGCCCTTAACCTTAACTTGGCAACCCAAACGCCAGTTGTCCTTCTGTTGCTTACGAGTGAAGTGACCCTTTTCTGAATCGAGGATTTCACCACCACCTTCTACAACCTGACACTTACACTGACCGCAAGAACCCTTACCACCACAAGCTGATGACAAGTATACACCGTTAGTAGAAAGTGTGTTCAACAAAGAAGAACCCTGTTCTACTTCCAATTCTGTCTTACCGTTGATAGTCAACTTCACCTTGCCACTTGGAGTCAAGTATTGCTTAGCAACCAACAAGATGATGACGAGCACGAGAATAATTCCAAGGAATACTCCAATGCTGGCTAAAATTAAATTCATATCCATTGTATATTCCTTTCTTTATTAGATTTTCAAACCAGAGAAACACATAAAGGCCATTGCCATCAAACCTACAATGATGAATGTGATACCCAAGCCCTTCAATGGAGCAGGTACATCAGAGTAAGCCATCTTTTCGCGGATAGCAGCCAAACCTACGATAGCCAACAACCAACCGATACCTGAACCCAAGGCATAAGTAGCAGCTTCGCCAATGTTGACGAATGCACGTTGTTGCATAAACAAAGAAGCACCCATGATGGCACAGTTAACGGCGATCAACGGAAGGAAGATACCGAGTGCGGCGTACAGCGACGGGCTGAAACGCTCTACAATCATTTCTACCAACTGCACGATAGCTGCGATAACGGCGATGAAGAGAATCAAGCTCAAGAAGCTCAAGTCTACACCTTCTACCAATGCATCAGCCTTCAATACATAATTTTCCAACAAGTAGTTTACAGGTACTGTTACAATCAATACGAATGTAACCGCAGCACCCAAACCTACAGCTGTCTTCACGTTCTTCGATACTGCAAGGTAAGAACACATCCCCAAGAAGTATGCGAAAATCATGTTGTCCACAAAGATGGACTTTACAAATAAACTCAAATATTCCATATTCTTTATTTATTGGGGATTAGTTACTAGATTCCTGCAATTCTTTGTGCTTAGCACGTTGGTACCAGATAACGCAAGCACAGATAATCAATGCCATAGGAGGCATCAACATCAAGCCGTTGTTCAAGTAGCCCAAACCTTGCAACCATTCGTGGTTCAAGATGTTGAAGCCCAACAATGTACCAGCACCGAACAATTCACGGAAGAATGCTACGATGATCAAAATCTTAGCATAACCAAGACCGTTACCGATACCGTCCAAGAACGATTCCCATGGTCCGTTCATCATAGCGAACGCTTCCAAACGACCCATCAAGATACAGTTGGTAATGATCAAACCGATGTAAACTGAAAGCTGAACGCTTACGTCGTAAGCAAATGCCTTCAAAACTTCACTTACAATAGTTACCAATGTAGCAACAACCACCAACTGAACGATGATACGGATACGGTTAGGTACGGTGTTACGCAACAATGAGATAACCAAGTTAGCGAAAGCAGTAATGATAGTTACTGAAAGACCCATTACGATAGCCGGTTCCAATTGAGCTGTTACAGCCAATGCAGAACAGATACCGAGCACCTGTACGGTTACAGGGTTGTTCAAACCCAGCGGAGTGAGCAGAACTTCTTGGTTTTTCTTAGAAAATAAACTCATATTCTATTCCTCCTTCTTATTATTTATTAGACAAAAATGGTTTGTACAACTTCAAGCAGTCCTTCAACATAGCGTCAACACCCTGAGAAGTGATAGTACCACCAGAGATACCGTCTACTTCATAGTCAGGCTTAGCTACCTTGCCATTCTTAACAACGCTCAAACCAACTTCACCGTTTTCAAGAATCTTCTTGCCAACGAATGGAGCCTGGAACTTAGCAGTAGTGATTTCAGCACCCAAGCCCGGAGTTTCACCAGCGTGGTTGAAGTATACACCGTATACAGAGTCCTTGTCGTCGTTCAATGCTACATAACCCCAAATCGGACCCCAAAGACCGGCACCATAGATTGGGAGGATGTACTTAGTAGCACCGTCAACCTTGCATTCGAACACGTGCAAGCGGTTTTCAGCGATTTCACCTTTATAAGAAGTATTGAACTTACCTTCGTATGCAGCCAAAGTACCGTCAGCCTGAACCAACATGTCCTTCACTTCATAGTTTGCAAATTCTGCATCGGCATCCTTTACGTCAGTGACGTTGATAGCCGAAAGGATTTGCTTCTTGGTATCATTTTCGATATTTGCATTCTGGATGCTCTTCAATGAAGAAGAAACGAATGCCAGCAAGAATGCTACGATAACAACCATAATCGCAGCATAAATGATAGTATAACTATTACTGTTAGTATTCATAATGTTCCGAATTAATGGTTATTATTTAGATTGAAGTCTCTTAGCACGAGCGTTGATGTTCTTCTGTACGAAACAGTAGTCGATCAGCGGAGCAAATACGTTCATCAACAAGATAGCAAGCATCATACCTTCTGGGTAACCTGGGTTGAGTACACGGATGATAACAGCCATAGCACCAATCAAGAAACCGTAGATGTACTTACCGCTTTCTGTACGAGCCGATGTAACAGGGTCAGTAGCCATGAACACAGCACCGAAGCAGAAACCACCGAGAACGATGTGTTCGTACCAAGGCATCTGAGCCATCATGTTGTCTGCAGAACCAACAGCATTGAAAATCAAAGCCATTACGATACCACCTACAAATACAGAACCCATAGTCTTCCAGCTTGCAACACCTGTCCACAACAAGATGATAGCACCGATTGCGATAGCGATTACACTAGTTTCACCGATAGAACCCGGAATCAAACCGATAATCATGTCGCAAAGAGATGCATCTGGAGTGATGCCTGTAGCAGCTTGACCAAGCGGAGTAGCAGCAGTCAAACCGTCAACTGTCTGACCCATACCGAAGATGCTATCCTTAGCTACCCATACAGCGTCACCAGACATCTTTGTAGGATAAGCGAAGAACAAGAATGCACGAGCAATCAAAGCTGGGTTGAACACGTTCATACCTGTACCACCGAACACTTCCTTAGCGAAGATTACTGAGAAAGCAGTAGCGATAGCAAGGATCCACAATGGGCAACCTACAGGAACAATCATCGGAATCAAGAGACCTGATACCAAGAAACCTTCCTGGATTTCTTCGTTCTTCCATTGAGCTACTACGAACTCAATACCCAAACCTACTACATAAGATACAATGATCTTTGGCAATACAGCCAAGAAACCATAGATGAACATTTCCATGAAACCTGCACTCATGCCTACAGCGTTGTAGTGCTGGTAACCTACGTTGTACATACCGAACAACAAAGCCGGAATCAACGCAATAACCACGATAGACATGATTCGCTTGCTGTCAATCGAATCATGAACGTGTACCCCAGTCTTCGAAGTGCTGTTAGGAACGAACAAGAATGTTTCGAAACCGTCGAACACTGAACGGAAAGCCTGGAGTTTGCCGCCCTTCTCAAAGTTTGGCTTTATCTTATCAAGATAATTTCTTAACGCTTTCATTTAATTCTTTATTTTAAATAATTAGCACATTTCCTTGCGAAGCATGTCGAGACCTTGGCGAACGATGCGTTGCAATTCCAACTTAGAAGAGCAAACGAATTCAGCCACAGCAAAGTCTTCAGGAGCCACTTCGTAGATACCAAGTGCTTCCATACGGTCAATGTCGCCGGCAATGATAGCCTTCACCAAATATTCAGGATAGATGTCCATCGGGAATACCTTGTCGTATTCGCCAGACATGATCATGTGACGTTCACCACCCTTGATACGAGCGTCAAGAGCATATTCCTTCTTACCGCACAACCAGCTGAAATAGCTGCGGCTAGTAGAGAATTGGTTAGTACGTGGCATGATGAAGCCCAAGAATTCGTGATTATCAGCACCTTCTGGGATAACTGTCAAACTGGTAGCGTGAGCAGCCAAGAAACCTTCAGCACAAGTCTGCTTACCAGTCAATGGGTTACCGTTGATGTAACGAACTTGTTCGTTGTTGTTTACGCGACCTGCAAATACGTTCTTCAACTGAGCACCTACAGTAAGCTTAGTGTAAGCCGGAGCCTTCACTTCAGAACCAGCCAACGCAATAGTACGTGTGAAATCTACATGACCAGTGTTGAACAAGCGACCGATGAAGATAACTTCTTCAGCACCCAATGTCCACACGATTTCGCCCTTATTGATTGGGTCGATGTGGTTGATTTGTACACCTACGTTACCAGCTGGGTTAGCACCTTCGAATGCAGTTACAGTCACGTTCTTGGCACCAGTCAAGGCCGGGTTCTTCTGGCATACGCAGATACCCAAGTGAGTCTTGGCAATCTTAGCCAAAGCGTCCAAACCTGTCTGGAAATCCTTTTCCTGACCTTGCAATACGTATTCGAAGTTAGCAGCCAACGGGTTGCTGTCGAATGCAGATACGAAGATAGCCTTTGGAGTTGCATCTGGGTTGGCAACCACAGCGTATGGGCGCTCAACAAAGAATGCAAAAAGACCAGCCTCCATCAAAGCAGCCTTTACTTCAGCACCGCTCATCTTGGAAACTTCCTTCTTACCGAACTCTACGTACTCTTGTGCCTTAGCAGCCGCTACGGTAATGCTGAGGACTTTACGACGTTCGCCTCTCGTAACAGCAGTTACAGTACCGCTTACCGGAGAAACGAACTTAACTTCAGGATGGTTCTTGTCTACGAACAAGGCATCCCCTGCCTTCACATTTTCCTGTTCCTTTACCACCACTTTTGGAGTAACGCCATGAAAATCGTCGGGCACAAGTGCATATGTGTCCGGTGCATTCACGGTAAAAATCTCCTGAGCGGCTTTACCTTTCAGGTTGATGTTCAGGCCTTTGTGTAATTTTATCACATTTGCCATATTGAATGTTTATAAATGGTTTTAAAATTTAGAGGCAAATGTATATAAAAAAAATGTGAAAAAAGAATGTTTAGGCAGTTTATTATGGAAAAAACCGATAAATAATGTAGAAGTGTTTTAAAGAAAACGTGGCGGTGTTTCAATGAAAACACCGCCACGTTTTGGATTTTATTCGATGGAATCTTCGTTTTTCTCTTCTTGTGGCTTTATCTTGCGGACAATGGAATATCCCGTAGCAGCTACCAAAATACTCATCAATGGGCTGATGAGGTTGAAGAAGCAATACGGTAGATAGGTCATGGTCGGTACGCTCAAGATGGTTGCTTGCGTCATCCCACAAGTATTCCAAGGAATCAATGGGGAAGTTACGGTTACGGCATCTTCGGTTGTACGACCCAATAAACGTCCTTCGTATCCGTTTTCATCGTAGATGTCACGGAACATGTTACCAGTTAGGATAATTGAAATGTACTGGTCGGCTGTACAGGTGTTGAGGAATAATCCCGATGCAACGGTAGATGACACCATGCTGACACGTGTCTTGGCAAACTTGGTAAATACCCTGGTGATACTTTCCAACATACCTCCGGCCGTCATGGCTCCACCAAAACACATGGCACAGATAATTAACCAAACGGTATCCATCATACCTGACATACCGCGAGTTGCGATTAATTCGTTGATTTGAGCATTTTCGGTATTTAAACTAGTGCTTCCGAAAAGGGTAGACATGGCACCCTTAATCATGGTTAATGTATGGTTTCCTGCATCTCCAGCAATCTCGTATAACAATTCTGGCTGGAAAATGACAGCAAAAACGGTTGCTAATGCTGTAGAAATAAAGAGGGTAATTAATGAAGGAACCTTCTTGGCAATCATGATGCCTGTTGCGATAGGCACAATCATTAACCATCCTGAAATATAGAACTTATTGTCCAATGCTCGAGTGAATTCGGCAATGTGTCCTGTATCTGCTGCTTCGTGTGACAATCCTGCTATCGTGAAGATAACAAGGGTAATAATTAGCGATGGAATGGTAGTATATAACAAATATCGGATGTGTGAGAAGATAGGACTTCCTGTTACGGAAGCGGCTAGTACTGTAGTGTCCGAAAGTGGTGAAACCTTATCTCCGAAATAGGCTCCCGAAATGATGGCTCCAGCAATCCAACCCGGCTCAAAACCTTGTGCTTCACCAATACCCATCAAAGCAATACCGATGGTAGCAATAGTAGTCCATGAACTACCAGTCATAACCGATACAATACAGCAAATCAAACAAGTGGATACAAGGAAAAAACTTGGATGAATGATTTGGATACCATAATATATCAGGGTTGGTACTACCCCACTGACCATCCATGCTCCCGATAGGGCTCCGATAATCAATAGGATAATTAATGCAGTGGCAATACCTGTAATATTATTAGTGATTGCTTTCTCAAAATGTCTCCATTTTCGTTTGAAACCTGCCATTCCGATGAGTGCACATACTCCAGTAGCGGTTAACAAACATACTTGGCTTCCTCCTCCTAATGCGTCACTGCCAAATAAATGAATAGTGATAGCTAACATGGCTACCAAAACTGCAATCGGCAGTAATGAAAGTAGAGGTGATGGTAGATTTTTCTTTTCTTTCATTCTAGTTTATTTATCTATGTTGGAATGTAAAATTTTCGGGACGCAAATTTCGCAATAAATTTTGAATTGTAAAAGATAAATTCGTAATTTTGCATGATTATGGTTTTAAGTAGACGTCTGAAATACATTGTCCGTATATTGATATGGGGGATTATAGGTCTCCATATAGGTATGTATATTCTGCTGAACATTCCAGTTGTTCAGCAGAAAATGGCATCTATCATCTCTAATGAATTGCGGAAGATTCTGAATACGGAAGTATCTGTCGGTCATATAGAGTTGGGATTGTTCAATCGTCTTCATGTTGAGAATGTATTGTTGGACGATCTTCAGGGGGAAGAGATGCTAAACGTCCATCGCCTTTCAGCCCGTTTTGAATTAAAACCATTGTTGAAAGGGCGTATTGTCATCAATAGCGTTCAGTTGATAGGTTTTGATATTCATTTGAAGAAAGAAAACCCGGAGGCTGTACCTAATTTTCAGTTTGTATTGGATGCGTTTGCATCTAAAGATACGTTGAAGGAACCGACCAATTTGGATTTGCGAATAAATTCTGTTCTGATAAATAGAGGAAAGGTGTCTTATGATGTGCTTTCTGAACCTGAAACACCTGGAAAGTTTAATTCTTCTCATATTGGTATTAAGGATTTGTCCGCTTCTATCTCGTTGAAGGCACTTCGTAATGATACACTGAATGCGATTGTCCGTCGTTTGTCATTCGAAGAACAGTCGGGCTTTCAGTTGAAAAAAATAAAATTGAAACTGAATGCTGACAATAATCAGTTGAGCCTTAATGATTTTCATTTTGAACTTCCAACTTCTACTTTAAGTATAGATTCTTTATGTATAAGTTATGATAGTTTACAGAATCTTCCAAAACTGACGGATGATGTTTGTTTTGGGGGGCAATTGCAAGGTGGTCTTGTTTTGAAGGATCTTGCTCCCATTATACCTATGTTAAAAGACTTGAATCGCCCTTTGGATTTTTCATTGTCTTTTAAGGGACAGGGCAAGAATGTGGAGATTCCATTGTTGGAATTGTCTGATGAACGTTATTTAGATGTGCAAGGCAATCTTTCCCTGTTGAACTGGGATGCAAAACATGATATGTTTATTCAGGCTGAACTTAAAAATCTTTCTGTAACTCAACCTGGTATTCGTTATTTCATGGATAACTTGACAGGAGCTGTACCTTCAATTTTGAATCGTATGGAATTTGTACGTTTTAAAGGAAGTGCTGGTGGTTATTTTCATGATTTGCAAGTGGGTGGATTGCTTCAAACTGCGGCAGGTGCTGTTGATGCGAACTTGCTGATTAATTCAGATTCGGATTTCAAGCGTACTTATTCTGGAGGTGTAAAGAGTAAGAATTTGAATTTGGGTAAGTTATTGGGTGATTCAAAATTCGGTCATGTCCAATTTAATGTTGATTTGGAAGGATTTAATTATAATGATAAATATCCGGAATCATATATAAAAGGTTTAGTTTCTTCCTTTGATTATAGTGGCTATCGTTATGAAAACATTTCTTTGGATGGTATTTATAAGGATGGCGGCTTCAATGGTCATTTGGCATTGGATGATGAAAATGGTAAAGTTAGGATAGATGGTTCATTTAATATAGCAGAAAAGATTTCTGATTTTAATTTATATGCTACTATACAGAATTTACGTTTGGATAAATTGAATTTGTCTGATAAATACATAGATTCAGACATTTCTTTCAATTTGAATGCCGATTTCACCGGTAGTTCTATTGATGATGTAAATGGACGTATCCTTTTGGATAGCCTTGTGCTGAATGCTCCTCAAGATAAAGGATATTCATTGGATAATCTGACTATTACTGCAGGTCAAGTGGGTGGTGAAAAGGAAATACAGATTCTTTCTCCGTTTATGACGGCGGTTGTTCGGGGGGATTACTCCTATCAGACAATTCCAACAAGCGTCTTGCAGACTATGCAACGCTATATCCCGTCTTTGATTACATTAAAGAAGAATAAGAAGAGACCGAACAATAATTTCAAGTTTGATATTCAACTGAACAATGCAGAATTTTTCAAGAAGATGTTCTTCATTCCTTTGGATGTGCGCATGCCGGCCTCGTTGAAAGGTTATGTCAACGATTTAGGTGGACGTTTGCGTGTAGAGGGAACTTTTCCTGATTTTATTTATAACGATACTCGTTATGAATCGGTTACCTTGTTGTGTGAAAATCCGTCCGATCATTTTAATGGTAAACTTCGGGGAAGTATGCTCATGAAGAGCGGTGCTATGATTACTGCGTCGGTTGATGCGGAAGCAGAACATGATCGTTTGAAAACAACTATAAATTGGGGTAATAATACGGATGTCACTTATGGAGGTAAATTGGCTACAGTAGCACGTTTCTTCAAAACGGAAGGCCACTCTCCTATTTTGCAGGCCGATATTGACATCTTGCCTACGGAAGTAGTTTTGAATGATACATTATGGAATATTCGTTCGTCCCATGTAGCGATTGATTCAGGTCGTGTATATATTGACAACTTCTTGTTTGAACGACCGGGACAGCACCTTCGTGTCGATGGAAAGATAACAAAAGAAGAAACTGATTCTTGCATCATCGATTTGAAGAATGTGGATGTACAGTACGTCTTGGATATCGTCAAGTTTGATGATGTTGAATTTGGAGGTTTGGCTACAGGAAAAGTGTTCCTGAAGAACATCCTGAATAAGCCGGACATGAAGACTCGTCTGAATGTACATAATTTTGCAGTAAACAAGGGACTGATGGGCGAAGCCGATATCAAGGGTGTTTGGGATAATGAACTTCCTGGTATCCGTTTACAAGCGGATATTGAAGAGAAGAATCTTTCCTCTACCCGTGTGACCGGTTATGTTTCGCCTAAATTGAAGGCATTGGATTTGCGTATCGAGGCAGACAGTACTAATTTGGACTTATTGACTCCTTACTTTGAAGGTATCTTCAGTGATTTGGATGCACGTGCTAATGGATTGGTTCGTCTACATGGTGGTTTTAAAACATTGGACTTTGAGGGTGGTGTGCGTGTAAAATTGGATACTAAAGTAGATATTCTCAACACTCATCTTCAGTTGCGTGATGATTCTGTTTATATCAGTCACGGTGAATTTGCATTGAAGAATGCCCGTTTGTTTGACAGAGAAGGTAACTCTGGCTTGGTAACAGGGGCTTTGAGGCATAAACATTTGAAGAATCTGACATATCATTTTGATATTCATGGGGATAATCTGTTGATGTATAATACCAATGATCCTGGAGATATGATGTTTTATGGTAAGGTCTATGGAACGGGAGATGTAACCTTGAAGGGTGGTAATAATGCCATGGACATTGATGTAAACTTGATAACCGGACGGAATACGACCTTTACCTATGTTACGGGGCTGACATCAGAGGCTACCAATAATCAGTTCATCACCTTTGTCGATAAGACTCCAAAGCGTTTGCAAGATAGCATCCAGACAGAATTCTATCATTTTACTGATGCTATAAAGAAGAAGGAAGATAATGGTCCTGCTATGGATTTGCGTATCAATATGTTTATTGATGCTACTCCAGATGCAACCATGAAGGTTATTATGGATCCTGTAGCGGGTGACAATATTACTGCACGAGGAAGTGGTAATTTCCAAGTTTCCTTTTATAATAAAGGTGATTTCCGCATGTTTGGTAACTATATCGTTGATCAAGGGATGTACAAACTCAGTATGAAGGAAATCATCCATAAGGACTTTGCATTGAAGTCTGGTAGTACGGTTACTTTTACAGGTGATCCTTATTATGCTAACTTGGATGTACAGGCAGTTTATACCGTTAATTCAGCATCGTTGAGTGATTTGTCTACAGATGCTTCTTTGACTCAAAGTACTGTAAAGGTGAATTGTCTTATGAATCTAACAGGTAGCTTAGCTAATCCAACTATCAAATTTGATTTGGAGCTTCCTACCGTCAACGAAGAAGACCGTGAATTGGTACGCAGTGCTACTAGTACTGAAGAGCAGATGAATACACAGATTATTTATTTATTGGGTATTGGTAAATTCTATGCGTATGACTACAATGCCAATAGTAACCGTTCGTCCAGTGCGACCAGTTCGTTGGCATTTAGTACTCTTTCTGGCCAATTGAATAACATGCTTTCACAAGCCATGGAAAATGAAAATTGGAACATTGGTGCTAATCTCAGTACTGGTCAAGAAGGTTGGAGTGATGTGGAAGCGGAAGCGATTCTTTCTGGTCGTTTGCTTAATAATCGTTTGCTCATTAACGGTAACTTCGGTTATCGAGAAAATGTGATGGCCAACACCAATTTTGTAGGCGACTTTGAAGCCATTTGGTTGTTGACAAAGAATGGAGAGTTCCGTTTGCGTGGTTACAATCAGACAAATGACCGTTATTTTACCAAGTCTACCCTTACTACTCAAGGTATTGGTTTCATTTATAAAAAAGATTTCGATAAATGGACCGATCTTTTCCAATGGCTCATGCGGAAGCAGAATCAGAAGAAAGACAAATAAAGGTGAAATCTTTGAACAAGCCTTCTTTTATAGGTGTTTAGGAAATGATTTTAAATCAATCGTTTTACTAAACACTTTAAATTATGAAGAAGGTATTATTTCTCACGACATTGTTGTTACTCGGTTTTTCGGTAGTAACCTTTTCTCAAACCAGTAAGGAAGCACGTGCAGCCAGACGTGAAGCGTTGAAAAAAGAACGTGCGGCTCATCGAGCATTGGAAGCCCAACAAGATTCAATTGCCTATATCAAGGCAGTAGAGGCCCTAAAGGCAGGCTCGTTTGTATTGGAAGCAGACTATGTTTATTTCCCGAATGGTATTACTCGTTATGTATCCAGTAACACTAACTACGTACAAGTGGACAATGGGGAGGGTATTGTGCAGACTGCTTTCACTAATTTTGCCTATAGTCCAGGTCCGAATGGATTGGGCGGTGTGACCGTACAAGGAAATATTTCGGATGTAAAGATGAAGGAAGACAAAGATGGTAATTATTATTATAGTTATGGTATCCAAGGAATAGCTATTTCCGCTACAGTCTTTATTACTTTGACAGGAGGAACTAATCAAGCCAGTGTACAGATTAGTCCGAACTTCAATAATAACAATATGACCATGAATGGACGTTTGCTTCCATTGGATGAAAGCGAGGTATTCCAAGGAACAACCTGGTAAAAAACAAGGGGAGACTTTCAAGAGCCTCCCCTATTCTTTTTATTCTTCTACCTTTAAGTCTAATGCTAATTGCAATTCATCCAATTGTTTTTGGTCGAGTTCTGCAGGAGCATCCAGCATTACGTCACGTCCGCTGTTGTTCTTTGGGAATGCGATACAGTCGCGAATACTGTCGAGACCAGCGAAGAGTGATACCCAACGGTCCAAACCGTATGCCAAACCACCGTGAGGAGGTGCACCATACTTGAATGCATTCATCAAGAAACCGAACTGTTCTTGTGCTTTTTCTGGAGTGAAGCCCAAAATTTCGAACATCTTAGCCTGCAACTGTGCATCGTGGATACGGATAGAACCACCACCTACTTCTACACCATTGATAACCATATCGTAGGCATCGGCACGTACTGCAGCAGGGTCTGTATCAAGCAATGGAATATCCTCATCCTTCGGGTGAGTGAACGGATGGTGCATAGCCATCAAGCGGCCTTCTTCTTCGCTCCATTCGAACATTGGGAAGTCAACTACCCACAAGCAAGCAAACTGGTTCTTGTCGCGCAAGCCCAACTGACGGCCCATTTCCAAACGCAATTCGCAAAGTTGCTTGCGAGTCTTCATGGCATCGTCACCGCTCAAAATCAAAATCAAGTCGCCCGGTTTAGCACCGAAAGCTTCTTTCATTTGTTGCAATACTTCCTGTGTATAGAATTTGTCTACGCTAGATTTCACGTTACCGTCTGCTTCTACTCGAGCATAAACCATACCCTTTGCACCAATTTGTGGACGTTTCACATAGTCTGTCAATTGGTCGAGTTGCTTACGAGTATAACTAGCAGCACCTTCAGCACAGATACCACCGATATAAGCGGCGCTATCGAATACAGGGAATCCATGTCCTTTCATGATGTCCATTAATTCTACGAACTTCATGCCGAAACGGATATCTGGCTTATCGCTACCATAATACTTCATAGCATCTGCCCATGGCATGCGTACAAATGGCTCAGTCAATTCTACACCACGTACTTCCTTAAACAAGTGTTTAGCCATACCTTCGAACAAACTGATGACATCTTCTTGTTCTACGAAACTCATTTCGCAGTCAATCTGAGTAAATTCTGGTTGACGGTCGGCACGCAAGTCCTCATCGCGGAAACATTTTACAATCTGGAAGTAACGGTCCATGCCCGATACCATCAACAACTGTTTCAAAGTCTGTGGAGATTGTGGCAATGCATAGAACTGTCCTGGATTCATACGTGAAGGTACGACAAAGTCGCGTGCACCTTCTGGAGTTGATCCTACCAACATCGGAGTTTCGATTTCCAAGAAACCCTTGCTGTCAAGGTAGCGACGTACTTCCATAGTCATTTGATGACGCAATTCCAAGTTTTTACGAACTGGATTACGGCGCAAATCCAAGTAACGGTACTTCATACGGATGTCATCACCTCCATCGCTGTTGTCCTCGATAGTGAACGGAGGAGTTAATGCGCTGTTCAATACATTCATTTCCGAAACGATGATTTCAATTTCGCCAGTCGGAATGTTTGCATTCTTGTTTGAACGTTCGTTTACGCTACCTGTAACCTGAATCACAAATTCACGTCCCAGATGGTTGGCCTTTTCGCACAAATCTGCATTCACTTCAGCGTTGAACACCAACTGTGTGATACCATAACGGTCGCGGAGATCCACAAAGGTCATCCCACCCATTTTACGTGCACGCTGTACCCAACCGGCCAGTGTCACGTTCTTACCTGCATCGGCAAGTCTCAACTCGCCGCATGTATGACTTCTGAACATAATTTCTTGTAGTTTTAATGATAATGGCGCAAAGATATAAAAAAATGGTTGTACCGCAATCGATACAACCATTTATCTTTCATTTGATTATTCTCATTTCATTGGCTTGATATCCAATTTAACTGGTTTAATCATATTTTCTGGGCTGAGGATGGTATCCAAGTCTTCTTTTGTCAAGATGCCGTGTTCAAGAACAAGGTCGTATACGCTGCGGCCTGTTTCGAGAGCTTCCTTCGCAATCTTAGTAGAGTTCTTGTAACCGATAACAGGATTCAAGGCTGTTACTACACCGATACTGTTGTGTACTTCGCTGCGGCACTTTTCTGCGTTAGCAGTAATACCTTCGATACAACGAACACGGAGTGTGTCGAAGCCGTTTTCCAACAATTCGATAGATTCGAAGCAGCATTGTGCCATTACTGGTTCCATTGCGTTCAATTCCATCTGAGCGGCATCACCTGCCATAGTTACGCAAAGGTCATTACCCATTACCTTATAACATACTTGGCTCATAACTTCTGGGATAACCGGATTTACCTTACCAGGCATGATAGAAGAACCTGGCTGCATAGGAGGAAGGTTGAATTCACCGATACCACAACGAGGACCACAAGCCAATAAACGCAAGTCGTTACAGATCTTGTTTACCTTCACTGCCAAACGGCGCATAGCTGAAGAATAACCTACCATGCAAGAAGTATCTGAAGTAGCACCTACTAAGTCGCCAGACAATTGGAAGTTGAAGCCTGTGATGTCACACATAGCTTGAACGCACTTTTCTGCATAACCCGGTTCAGCACAGATACCGGTACCGATAGCAGTAGCACCCATATTTACAGTCAAGAAGTCAGCGGCAGCTTCGTTCAAGTGCTTGATTTCGTCTTCGAGGATACTAGCAAAACCATTGAATGTCTGACCCAAAGTCATAGGTACAGCATCTTGCAACTGAGTACGGCCCATCTTGATGATGTTAGCGAATTCTTGACCCTTAGCACGGAATGCAGCGATCAATTCCTGCAAGTGTGGCAACAATTCGAGGTGACGGTAGTACAAACCTACGTGGATAGCTGTTGGATAAGCATCGTTAGTAGACTGAGCACAGTTCACATGGTCGTTTGGTGAGCAATATTGATATTCGCCGCGTTGGTGACCCATGATTTCGAGGGCACGGTTAGCGATTACTTCATTAGCATTCATGTTGGTAGTTGTACCTGCACCACCCTGAATCATGTCTACAGGGAAATGTTCGTGGTGTTGGCCATCCATGATTTCCTGACATGCCTGTTCGATAGCTTGTGCTTGAGCGTCTGTCAAAAGACCGAGTGCGTGGTTAGCACGGGCAGCAGCCATTTTAGTTACGGCCAAACCGTAGATGAAACGTGCATAATCTGACAAGTGGAACTTGCTGATAGGGAAGTTTTCGATACCTCTGAGGGTTTGTACGCCATAAAGGGCGCTTGCTGGGATCTCGCGTGCACCGATAAGGTCGCTTTCAATGCGAGTTCCTTCCAAATTCTTTGTTTCCATAATATAATAAGGTTATTGTTGTTTGTTAATTAGGACAAAGTTACAAACTTCCATTTTTAAAGCAAAACGAAAAGGGGAAAGTTTTTATGTTTTCTTCTTTTTGATAAAAAATAGAAAAAAAGTTTGAGAAAAGTTTGCAGGTTCAAAAATAAGTCGTACCTTTGCATCGCAATTGAGAAACAAACCTCATAAAGCAATCGGGATGTAGCGCAGTCCGGTTAGCGCACCTGCTTTGGGAGCAGGGGGTCCCAGGTTCGAATCCTGGTATCCCGACAGAAAGGAGTTACGAAAGTAACTCCTTTTTTTGTTGTTACATATTTTGCTTGCAAGCAAAATGGAAGTAAGTAAATGCTTCAATGGTAATAAAAGTTAGGAGGAACTTACGAGGAATTGTGAATTTATTTGTATGTTTGTGCTATGATTATGAATAGGAAATTTAAAAAACATATACAATGCTTTTTGATGGCGGTGTTGCTGGGGGCTCCAATGGTACTTCCTGCACAAGAGCAACCAGAAAATCCTTTTATTTCCCCATTTGATTTTCCGCTGTTGCTGAGTGGTAATTTTGGAGAATTACGTGCTAACCATTTTCATGGGGGAGTGGATTTCAAGACGCAGGGGGCAGTAGGAAAGCCTATCCGATGCATTGCCGACGGGTATATCAGTCGGGTGACGGTGACTCCCGGTGGTTATGGTCAGGCGGTTTATATCACGCATACCAATGGACTGACTTCGGTACATGGGCATTTGCATCAATTCATGGAGGAAGTGCAAAAGGTGGTGGAGGCGTATCAGTACGAACACGAGACTTTTGCGGTGGACTTGGAATTTGAACCGGACCAATTTCCTTTGAAACAGGGCGAAGTGTTTGCTTTGGTGGGGCCAAGTGGCGGCGGAAAAACAACGCTTTGCTCGCTCATTCCACGCTTTTACGAGGCATCCTCCGGAACGATCCGCATCGACGGAACCGACATTCAATCGGTTACGCTTCACTCTCTGCGTGACCACATCGGTGTCGTCCAGCAGGACGTGTACCTCTTTTCCGGCAGCGTTCGTGAAAACATCGCCTACGGAAAAACCGACGCGACCGATGAAGAGATCCGCGCGGCGGCGCGTCTGGCGGGTGCTTCGGACTTCATCGAGGAGCTTCCGAACGGCTACGACACCTACGTCGGCGAGCGCGGAGTAAAGCTTTCGGGCGGTCAAAAGCAGAGGATCTCCATCGCGCGCCTCTTCTTGAAAAATCCCCCCATTCTCATTCTGGACGAAGCAACCAGCGCGCTG
>ERZ808026.77-NODE-77-length-17601-cov-4.626569_pt1 | contig 17601 bp, 9 predicted proteins | sample MGYA00380182_ERZ808026 | MGnify/ENA primary metagenome ERZ808026 (study PRJEB31490, sample SAMN06133376) | cow dung metagenome | isolation source: H9 | host: cow | place: China: Chengdu | collected 2015-05 ... | reverse complement strand
CAGGTTGTTTTCCATGATACAATGGATAACTTTACAGAAGTTTGTAAATTAAATGTAGGTGCAGCAATCATCGTAAAAGGTAAATTAGTTGCAACACCACAGGCAAAACAGAAATTCGAAATTCAGGCAGAAGAAGTTTTCGTAGAAGGACCTTCTACACCGGATTATCCAGTACAGCCAAAACGTCACAGCTTAGAATACTTAAGAACAATCACACATTTACGTCCTAGAACAAACACATTCCAGGCTGTATTCCGTGTACGTTCTTTATGTGCATACGCAATCCATCAGTTCTTCCAGGAAAGAGGATTCGTATATGTTCATACTCCACTGATCACAGGCAGTGACTGTGAAGGTGCTGGTGAAATGTTCCAGGTTACAACTATGGATTTAAACAACGTGCCAAAAACAGAAGATGGCGCTGTTGATTTTTCACAGGACTTCTTTAACAAGCCAACAAACCTGACAGTTTCCGGTCAGTTAAATGGTGAAACATATGCTATGGCATTTAGAAATATCTACACATTTGGACCAACATTCCGTGCAGAAAATTCTAACACAACAAGACATGCAGCAGAATTCTGGATGATCGAACCTGAAATGGCATTTGCTGATCTTCAGGACAACATGGACGTTGCAGAAGCAATGTTAAAATACGTGATCCGTTACGTTCTTGAAAATGCTCCGGAAGAAATGAATTTCTTCAACAGTTTTGTAGACAAAGGATTACTTGACAGATTAAATGGTGTATTAAACTCTGAATTCGGCCATGTAACTTACACAGAAGCCATCGAAATTCTCGAAAAGAACAATGACAACTTTGATTACAAGGTATACTGGGGATGTGATCTTCAGACAGAACATGAAAGATATTTAACAGAAAAAGTATTCAAACGTCCTGTATTTGTAACAGATTATCCAAAGGAAATCAAAGCATTCTATATGAAGCTGAATGAAGATGGAAAAACAGTAGCAGCTATGGACTGTCTTGTTCCGGGTATCGGTGAAATCATCGGCGGAAGCCAGAGAGAAGATGACTACGACAAGCTGGTAGGACGTATGGAAGAATTGGGACTTAAGAAAGAAGATTATGACTTCTATCTTGACCTTAGAAAATACGGTTCAGCTCGTCACGCTGGTTTCGGTCTTGGATTTGAAAGATGCGTTATGTACTTAACAGGTATGGGCAATATCCGTGACGTTATTCCATTCCCAAGAACAGTCAACAACTGTGAATTATAAGATAAAAAATCGAACAAACGTTCTTGAAAAATTATACACCTTATGGTACACTTACCATGAGGTGTATTTTTTATGTTAATCATTCATGCAGCAGACCTTCATCTGGGAGCAAGCCCGGATGCGGGAGAAAAATGGGGAAGAAACAGAAAACAGGAATTATGGGACAGCTTTGAAAGACTGATCAGTGTGGTGGAAATGCAGCAGGCTGATCTGCTCCTGATTGCAGGGGATGTATTTCACAGACCGCCGTTGCTTCGTGAACTTCGGGAGATCAATGATCGCTTTGCTTCCTTATCTAAGACAAAGGTTGTTCTCATGGCGGGAAACCATGATTATATTGGAACCAATTCGTTTTATAAAGAATTTTCCTGGGCGAAAAATGTATATTTTTTCGAGGATGAAAAGATCAGTGCTGTACAATTTCCGGAATTAAAGGTGGATGTTTATGGTCTTAGCTATCACCGTAAAGAAATCCGTGAACGGCTGTATGATGAGGCGAGGCCGGAAGATAATGGATACTATCATATTTTGCTTGCTCATGGCGGAGATGAAAAGCACATTCCATATACAAAAGAAAAACTTGCAAAGAACGGATTTGATTATATTGCCTTTGGACATATTCATAAACCGGGGATGCTCCTGCCGGGTCTGGGAGTGATGGCCGGAAGTCTGGAGCCGACAGATCATACCTGTCTTGGAACTCACGGATTTGTGCGTGTGGAAGTAAAAGAAGGAAGAAATCAGATTTCCCTGGTACCTTTTGCAAAGAGAGAGTACAAAACATTGACGCTGGAAGCAGACATTGGGGATACCATGGGAAGTATTTCCAGACGCCTTGGTGAGAAAGTTACAGAACTGGGCAGAGAGAACGTTTATGATGTGACTATAAGTGGAAAGCGTCATGCTTCTTTGGAAATCATGGAAGAAAAATTGAAAAGTGTGGGAAATATCCGTGTAATTTTCGACAAAACTGAACAATACTATGATTATGAGCGGTTAGAAAAGGATTATAAAGGCTGCCTGCTGCAAAGATATATTTCATCCTTTGCGGGGCAGGAAAAACCGCAGGAAAAGAAAGCTTTAAGCTATGGTGTTGAGGCGATTCTGGAGGCATTAAAACCATGAAGATCAGAGAATTGAATTTGAAAAACTTTGGGAAGTTTTCAGAAGCAGAATTTTGTTTTGCTGATGGGATCAATGTGATCTATGGGGCAAATGAAGCCGGAAAAACTACAATCTATCAAGGGATTGGCGCCTTGCTTTTTGGACTTGAAAAGCAGAGAGGCAGAGCGGCGAAAAGCGACACTTATACGACTTATCAGCCATGGGAAAATAAAACGTGGTATGAGGGCAGCTTAAAATTTGAAACAGGTGGAAAAATATTTCGTCTTGAGAGGATCTTTTATCACACGGAGAAGTCTGCCAGTCTGATCTGTGAAACAGATGGAGAGGAACTGTCTGTGGAACAGGGGGATTTGGAAGTGCTTCTTGGCACCATAAATGCAGAATTGTATTTTAATACGGCGGCAGTTGGCCAGTTAAAGATGAAGCCTCAGGATATTATTTACAGCTATCTGAAAAATTACATTGCCAGTGTCCATGAGTCCGGTAAAAATGCAACAGATGTGGTAAAAGCATTACAGATTTTGGAAAACAGAAAGAGAATCCTGGAACAGCAGAAGAAAAAACAGCGGGGAGAAATCCATGAACAGCTTACAAAATTGGATGCTGGACTGGAACTGATGGAAAAGGAAATTTCAGACTGTTTAAAGCAGCTGGAACTGTTGGAAAAACAAAAGGTGCAGACAGACGGGCAGTTCAAAGAAACAGGAGGTTTTTTTGCGAAAATTCTTTCCTGGTTGAAACGGATTTTTTGCAGGAACCGCTGGCAGGAAGAAGAAAAGAACAGAAGAGAAGAAAGATTAAAACTGGAAGAAAAAAAGAAGTTTTTGAGGGAACTTCTTGGAGAAAAAGAAAGCCGGAGAGAAGAATTCATACTTGAAAAGGATTCTTTTTATGAAAAATTACATGAACAGTCAAAGGATGAAGAAATAGGAGCCCTGGAGCTTGCCATGGACAGGATTCGGGAGCTTTCTGCTCTTCGAAAGGAAGAGGTTTTAGAACAGCTTTTAGAAAAGACTTCCAAAGTCCTGACGCAGATAACGAAAGGAAAATATCGGGAACTGATACTGGAAGAAAATACGGAACCCGTTGTCTGGGACGGAAACAGAACGGTAAAATTATTCCAGTTAAGTACAGGCTGCGCAGATCAGGTTTATCTGGCACTGCGAATTGGCTTGCAGGATCTGCTGTTGGAAGAAGATACTTTGCCGTTGATGTTTGATGATGCCTTCGTATATTTTGATGATAAACGTCTGGAACAATTGCTGTTGTACTTAAACAGTCTTGACAGACAGGTGCTTCTGTTTTCCTGTCACAAAAGAGAGCTTCGTATTTTGGAAAAACATCGGATTCCTTATGGGAAAATATTGTTGTAAAAATCCCCTAGGGGAGATTGTACAAAAAATAAAATGATGTTATACTTCCATAAGCTAAAGAAGGGAAATAATGAAAGGCAGGGATGAGCATGGAAGGAAAACATACACATATCGCAGAAGACGGGACGGTTTATGAACATACACATCACGAACATGTTCATTCACACGAGCATAGTCATGAGCATAACCACGAGCATGGACATAGCCACGGACATGTACATACCAACACAAAGGCAGTACTGAACCGTTTGTCCAGAGCGATCGGCCATCTGGAATCTATTAAGCGAATGGTAGAAGATGGAAGAGACTGCAGCGAAGTTTTGATTCAGTTATCCGCAGTAAAATCAGCGATCAACAATACGGGAAAGGTTATTTTAAAAGATCATATTGAGCATTGTATGGTGGACGCGGTGGAGTCCGGTGACCATAAGGCGATTGAGGAGCTGACAGAGGCCATTGACCGTTTTATGAAGTAGTGATATACTACATTTTGATGTTTATTAAAGGAAAATGTGGTAGATTAACAAGATATTGTGGTAGGGGGATGAAATGATTTACGTAATAAAAAAGGACGGAACGAGAGAAAAGTTCAATGTGGAAAAGATTATCAATGCAGTGAACAAATCTGCAAACCGTATTCTTTACACATTTACAGAAGATGAAAAACGTCGAATCTGTGACTTTGCTTTTTCGAAAGCAGAGTCTCTTGATAAAGAAAATATTGATATTCAGGATATGCATAATATCGTGGAAGGTGCACTGGAACAGGTAAATCCCGCAGTTGCAAGAAGTTATCGCGATTACCGTAATTATAAAAAAGACTTTGTTCACATGATGGATGATGTATATACAAAAAGCCAGTCAATTCGCTATATCGGGGATAAAAGCAATGCAAATACAGACAGTGCGCTGGTTGCTACAAAACGAAGTCTGATTTTTAACGAATTAAATAAAGAATTATATCGTAAATTCTTTATGAATCGTAATGAGCTTCAGGCGTGTCGTGACGGTTATATTTATATCCACGATCAGTCTGCACGTCTCGACACAATGAACTGTTGTCTCTTTGACGTAGGAAATGTACTTAGAGGCGGCTTTGAGATGGGGAATGTCTGGTACAATGAGCCAAAGACACTGGATACAGCTTTTGACGTTATGGGCGATATTATCTTAAGTACCGCCGCACAGCAGTACGGTGGCTTTACAGTGCCGGAGGTAGACAAAATTTTAGCTCCATATGCTGAAAAAAGCTATGAAAAATATAAAAGTGAATTTAAAATGTTCGGAGACCCAACATGGGAAGGTCTGGATGAAAAAGCAGAACACTATGCCATAAGCAAAGTAAGACGAGACTTTGATCAGGGATGGCAGGGAATCGAATATAAATTAAATACTGTAGGTTCTTCTCGTGGAGACTATCCTTTCGTAACCGTAACCCTGGGTCTTGGTACAGAACAATTTGAAAAAATGTGTAATATTTCTCTTTTGCAGGTTCATAAACAGGGACAGGGAAAATCCGGAAACAAAAAACCGGTATTATTCCCGAAAATCGTATTCTTGTACGACGAAGAAATTCATGGACCTGGAAAGTGCTGCGAGGATGTGTTTGAAGAAGGCGTTGACTGTTCTTCTAAGACCATGTATCCGGACTGGCTTTCCATGAGCGGCAAAGGTTATATTGCCAGCATGTACAAACGTTATAAAAAAGTAATCAGTCCAATGGGGTGCCGAGCGTTTTTAAGTCCATGGTATGAAAGAGGCGGTATGCATCCGGCGGATGAAAATGATGTTCCGGTATTTGTGGGACGCTTTAATATCGGTGCAGTCAGCCTGCATCTCCCGATGATCCTGGCAAAGTCCCGTGCAGAAAACAGAGATTTCTACGAAGTGCTGGACTACTATCTGGAAATGATTCGCCATCTCCATATTCGCACCTATGAATATTTAGGAGAAATGCGTGCATCCACAAATCCTCTTGCATACTGCGAGGGTGGATTCTACAAAGGAAACTTGCAGCCACATGAAAAAATCAAGCCGCTTCTTCGTGCAGCTACAGCATCTTTTGGTATCACAGCGTTAAACGAGCTGCAGGAGCTTTACAATGGAAAATCCATTCGTGAAGACGGACAGTTTGCCCTGGATGTATTGGAATATATCAATAAAAAAATTGCACAGTACAAAGAAGAAGATGGAAATCTTTATGCAATTTATGGAACACCGGCAGAAAGCTTATGCGGTCTTCAGATTGAGCAGTTCCGTAAAAAGTACGGTATCGTAGAGGATGTTTCTGACAGACCATATGTAAGCAACAGTTTCCACTGTCATGTGACGGAACAGATGACTCCGATTGAAAAGCAGGATTGCGAAGGACGTTTCTGGGAACTTTGCAACGGTGGAAAGATTCAGTATGTCAGATATCCGATCGGATATAATAAAGATGCAATCCGTACCCTGATCAGACGCGCCATGGAACTGGGGTATTACGAAGGCGTGAACTTATCTTTGGCATATTGTGATGACTGCGGACATCAGGAACTGGAAATGGATGTGTGCCCAAAATGCGGTTCCAGAAACTTAACAAAGATCGATCGTATGAATGGATATCTTTCCTACAGCCGTGTACATGGGGATACCCGTCTGAACAAAGCCAAAATGGCTGAAATCGCAGAGCGTGTCAGCATGTAGGAAATAAATTACAAAATATTGAATCATTACGAATAATGAAAGACCAAACTCCACATCATAAGGATATGCAGGTACTTCCTGCAAAAAAATGATGTGGAGTTTTTATATGGAATATTTCAAAGCATTTGTGGTTGGCGGAATCATCTGTGCATTGGTGCAGATTTTAATGGAAAAAACGAAAATGCTGCCGGGGAGAATCATGGTAACTCTGGTGTGTACAGGGGCAGTTCTTGGATTCCTTGGGGTATATCAGCCTTTTGCGGATTTTGCAGGAGCGGGTGCCACAGTACCATTGCTTGGGTTTGGCAATATCTTATGGAAGGGGATGCAGGAGGCCATCGATAAAGACGGTTTTCTTGGGATTTTCCGGGGCGGATTTACTGCCAGTGCGGCAGGTATTGGTGCGGCATTGATTTTTGGATATCTTGCCAGCTTGATTTTTAAGCCGAAAATGAAGAAATGATGAGAAGGTGCCCATGACAGCAAAAATGTCATGGGCGTTACTTGTGTATTGAGAGAAAAATTGCTATACTATTCATAAAACTGATCGTGTAGGTACTTATGACAAATCAGACAACAATGCTTCGTGAAATTATAGAGGAGCATTCAGACAGAATTAAAAATATGAAAAAGTATTACCCATATTTTCGATTAGCGGAAACGTCACTGGCACAGTATCGTGAAGGGGCGTTTGCTGATCTGGATATGGGTTATATCACGTTGGCAGTCATTCGTTTTTTTATTGAAGAAAATAATTTCAAGGAAAAGGATGTCACTTATCAGGAATACTATGCCTTTTTAAGAGAGCTTTTAAAAAGGGATTTTGAATTAGAGCTTGAAAAAGAGGAAGAGCAGGAGTTGATCGCTTTTCTTTTTGACAAACTGAAAAATGAAGGGAAACCTTTTAGTTTTGACTACTACGACCCGGTGGACCATAAGCGTAAGACCATGCGCAGCAGATTTATGGACAGTAAGATCGAGGATGGGGTAGTCTATTATTATATTACCTCCGATGCCATTGAATTTTATCTGGATACAAAGGAAATCAAGGATGAAAGTACGATTAATGTGGAACAGCTGCTTCTGGAAAAGCTGATCAGTACCCAGAATTTCCGCGGTGGTACAGAGGTTGCGAGACGTATCAATAACGAAGTAGGGCGCCTGATGCGCCAGAAAAATGAAGTACTTGGAATCCTAAGCTATGACGTGTTTGCAGGAGTAGAAGCTTTTGAAAAGTTTATGGGCAGCACCATGCGCTGGTTCAAAGAAGAACAGAAGCTTTTTTCCAGAAACAGTGACCTGATTCACAAGGCTTTGGAACGGGCGGAAGCCGATGGAGAACAGTATCAGGCCATTGATGAAATTTATCAGCTGGAGCTGGAGCTTAAAAAGGCCATTGCAAGGCACAGTGAGCTTCTGGGGGCATGTATGACACTCCAGAAAAAAGTAGGTGAACTGGTTGCAAAATCAAAGTTTGCCGCATTGAAACGTTCTCTGGATTTTAAGAGGATGGGACAAAGACTGATGGAACGGGATCGGTCTGACTTGTTGGGAATGCTGGTGATGCCGCTGTTTGATGTACATACTTCCAAGACCGTACCTTTGACCAGACTGGAAGATCTTTTGCTGGTAAATCCGGAAAAGGCGGAAGCGGCAGAGGCTGTTTTGGTGGGAGAAGAGCAGATTTATGTTTACGAGGATGAGATTGAGGATGCAAGAATTCAGAAAAATTATATGCTCCTATTTGAAAATCTTCTGCAGACATTAAAAAATAAAACAACATTTACACTGAAAGAATGGCAGGAGCAGTTAAAATTACAGCTGGGAGAAACGGTTGTGAAAAATGCAGACTATTATTCTTTTCTGGTGCATCTGGCACAGAAAAAAGAGTATATCGTAAAACAGATGATGGAGAAACCGGATACATTTTTAGAAGAGGCCGTAAAGGTCTTTTTGGAAGAACATGAAGAATATGCTGGAATATCGCTGACACTTACCATGCTGCCGGAAGAGGAACTTCTTCTGGGAGAGCATATGTCTGTTACAAATTTACTGATAGAGAGGGAAAACGAATGATGGAAAACAGGAATCTGGAAAAAGCATTGGAATTGATTTCGGATCTGATTCAGGGTGAAGAAAATCCTGTGCTTTATGAAGAATATATTTCCAACTCAGAAGTTTACCGTCTGACGGATATGATCGCGAAGAAACTGGGTTTATATATTTATGAATATCAGAATCATCTGTACATGACAAGCGGAGAAAATAATCGTGTATTTGGTTTTACCAATGAGGAGCTGAAAAAGACGATCGGTGTGAGACTGAACCGGGAATTGTATTTGTGTTACTACATCATCTATACAATTATGATGCAGTTCTATCAGGATTCTGCCACCTACAGCTATATTGAATATGTAAAAATTGATGATGTGATCAGTGCGGTAGATCAGGGGCTTGGCACCGTGATCTCACAGATTGAAGTGCTGGTATTAAGCGAGATTGAGGAAAATTCCTTCAAGACACTGGCATTGATGTGGGAGGATCTGCCGATGATCACCACTGAGGAATCCACAGTGCGAAGAGCAGCCAGAAATTCAAAAATCGGTTATGTAAAAATGGTAGTAAATTTTATGGTCAGTCAGAGACTTCTTCTGGAAGCAGAAGAGCGTTATTACCCAACAGAGAGATTTCGTGCGCTGATTGAAAACTATTATACAGAGCATCAGGGACGTCTCCATGAATTACTGAACGGAAAGGAAGAATAATCATGCCGCATATTAACAGAATTCGTGTGAACAATGTAAAATACAATTTCGGCACGCAGTACTATGATGATTTTGTCATGCGTTTTTCCGGGAAAAATACCATTTATGATCTGGCAAACGGCGGTGGAAAAAGTGTGCTCATGCTGCTTTTGTTACAAAATCTTATTCCAAACTGTACACTGGATGAAAAACAGCCAATTGAAAAATTATTCCGTTCAGGTAATGGAAATACTGCCATTCATTCCATGATTGAGTGGAAATTAAATCCATGTCATGTAAAAAATGGATTTCAGTATATGACTACGGGTTTTTGTGCCCGAAAAGCAAGAGGTGCAGGAGAAGAAGGCGAGACCGCTGGGGACAGAACTTCCATTGATTATTTTAACTACTGTATTTTTTATCGTCAGTTTAATGACAATGATTTGAAAAACCTGCCTTTATCCAACGGAAAAGAGCGCATCACTTATCTGGGTTTGCGTTCTTACTTACAGGAGCTGGAGAAAAAAGACTTCCATGTGGAAGTAAAGATTTTTGACCGTAAAGGTGATTATCAAAGATTTATCAGTCAATATGGACTTTTTGAAAGTGAATGGGAAATCATCAGAGGAATCAATAAGACAGAGGGTCATGTGCGTACTTATTTTGAAACCAATTACCGCACAACACGCAAAGTGGTAGAAGATTTACTCATTGAAGAGATCATCGAAAAATCCTTTTATCATAAAACGGGGACTGACCGGGAGGCAGGAGAAATGGCAAATACACTGCTGGACTTAAAGGACCAGCTTGTTTTGCTGTCCCGGAAAAAGAATGAAATCCATTATTATGACAGACAGACGGATCTGTTATCTGAATTTGCGTCCCGTGTAGGCAGTCTGCAGGGAATGTATTTCAAAAAACAGGGGCTGGAAGAGCAGCTGGTAAAAACCTACAATACAACGTTAAAACGCCGTCTGCAAAAAGAGCATGCCCATGAAGAACTGACTGCCAAATCAGAAGCACTGGCGGAGCAGAAGCTGGAAGTGTCACGTCAGATCGATACTGCCGCTATTTTGAAAAAAGAACTACAGCTGGAAGTTTTGGAGGCACAGGTACAGGAAAAACAAAAAGCAATCGAAGAAGCATCTGCCATTCGTGATAAAAGACGCAGACAGCTGGAAGAAAGAGAATGCGACAATTATTACCTGAATTATCTGGAATATAAAAAAGAATATCTTGCAGCGAAAAAGGCCGTGGAAGAGGTTTTTAGTGGAAGTGAAACACTGGAAGAAGATTTGTTTGCAGTTGCAAATGAATGGAAAGTTTACATGGAGCAGGAACAAAAAGATCTTGCAGACAGGATCACCGAACTGCAGGAGGAAACTTCTTTGCTGGAAACAGAAAAATCAGAGCTTGAAGCCGAAGAAAAGAAGCTGGCGGTTAAGCTGGAGGTTCTGGAAAATGCGGTAAAGAAGCAGGAAGAAGAAAAACAGAAATTAAATGAGAAAATTCATGAACTTTCCCGTCAGGAAAGCGTATTGTTTTTCTCTGATATGAAAGGACAATGCGAAAAAGCAGAAAGGGCATGCAGTGTCCTTGAAAAACAAAAGCATCAGACTCTCCAGAGATTGGAACAGTGCAAAAAAGAGCTTTTTGGAGCAGAGGTGCAGAATAAAAACGTCCAGAAGGAAGAACGAAGGATTACCGCCGAGTTAGAAGTGTTAAACAAAGAGCTTGGAAAACACAGCAGGCTGACAGAACGTATGGATCAGCTGATCGGTATTTATGGCGGTACTTATGAATCTGTAGAAAATATTTTATTTCAGCAGCAAAAAGAACTGGTGCTTGCCCACCAGAAAAATGTGGATGAGAAAAAGGCTTTGCAGTCAAAGCTTGCCGCACTGGCAGATGGAATTCCGGTGCCGCTGTTTAAGGAAGTGACGGCATTTTTAGAAGATGTGGCAAGATATTATGACGAAAAAGTTCTTTCGGGCTATGATTACCTGCGGGAAAAAGAGGCGGATGTGCGTGAAATCCTGTTGGAACGTTATCCGATGCTTCCCTATGCAGTTGTTACAAACGCAAATCTGGAAACCATTGCAGCTGACCGTAAGTTAAGAGAAAAAGATTTTGGGGAAGTCCTGATTCCGGTCATCTCATTTGCTGCACTGGAACGGGAAAGGGAACTTCTGGATGATACGTCCATGATTTTTATCGGAAAAAGCCCGGATAAAGAGAAAATCAAAGAAAGGCTTGCAAAGCTGGAGACGATTTTTGCAAGAGAATATGAAAAAGAACGTGTATTAAAGCAGGATTATAATTTTGTTCAAACGTATTTACAGCAGAGAGCGGATTATGAATCACGATATGGGACTTATGATACATTAAAGAGCAGTTGGAAACAGCTTCAGATGGAAAGGGAAGAGCTTACTGCAAAAATTCGTGGATTGGGTGAACAGGAAGAAACTCTGTGTGCTGAAATTTCCCGTCTTGAAACAGAACTGACAGAAGCCGGCCGTCATCTGGAAAATATGAGGGTGATCTATGGGCTGGAGCAGAGAAAAGATTCCCTTGAAGACGAAACTGTATTTTCAAGAAGAAGGCTGGCTGATATCAAAGCTTCTATGGAAAATACCCACAGAGCGCTTTTGAGCATCTCAGAAAGTCTGGAAAGTTCAGAACGCAGTCTGGAGATGAGACGACAGGAATTAAAGCATGTTCTGGAAAATTTTGATATTCTGAAAAACTATGTGACAGATCGTACTTATCCTGCAACAGGATTGGATAAAAAAGATCTGGAGACTGTGTTTTTGGGAAAGAAAGCAGCCTATGAGCAGAAAAATACAGATATTTCAGACAAACAAAAGCTGGCGGGATCTTATGAAAAATCCATGGAACAGCAAAAAGCCCAGCTTCAGATGCTGGGTCATACATTAGAAGAACTGGCTGAAAAGAAAAATAACGTTGGATGCATCCGTACAGAAATGGAGCAAATGCTGCACCTGAAAAAAGAGGTATTTGAGTTACAAAATCATTTGATACTTATGGAAAATGAACAGAAATCTCTGGAAGCAAGTGTTCATAAGACTATGGGAAGTATTCAGCACGCAAAACAGATGGTGGAAGAAAAATATGGTCAGCTGGAAACAGTGGAAGTCCCGGAAAATCAGCTGGATCATTTTGTGGCGCGCCAAAAAGAACAGTTAAAGGTACTGGAAAGTGAGGTAAAGGCAGACCAGAAACAGATGCGTGAACTGGAAGAGCAATGTTATGCCTTAAAAGCCATGGCTCAGGATATGGAACGTATGATGAAAAGCGCCGGAATTACACCGGAGAATATTACGGAGTGCTTAGAGACCGGTATGTCTTTAAAAGAGCAGTACGAAGATCTTCGTCAGGCTTACGAAAAGATTGTCAAAGAAGAAAAGCAGCGTCTGGAAGCGGTTGAGAAAGAAAAACTGCTGCTGACCGGGACGCTGGAAAAAATGGGAGCTTACGAGCTTTCGGAAGAAATTAAAAAGAACTTAACCCCGCCGGAAAATGAACAGCAGATCAAACAGCAGCTGGATTCTCTAAAATCAGTGATTGACTGTCTGGAGCTGGAAAAAAATCGTATTGGAAAAGATATGGATTCTCTCCAGGAGTTAAAAGATCAGTTTGAAGCACAATGTCTGCAGAACTGTCTAAATATCAAGGAGGAACTGGATCGTTTACAGAAGCTTTCCAAAATTTCCATGGATCAGCAGATGATTTCCATGATCACATTACAGGTGCCATATATTAAAGAAGAACTGTATGAAAATGCAATGTCAGAGTATATCGACAATATTATTAAACAGGTGGAAAACTTTAATACTCAGGCAGAACGCCTGAATTATATCAGAAATCAATTGGCATTCAAGCGTTTATTCTCAGTTATCGTGACCAATATGGATGCCATTCGTTTGACCCTCTATAAACGGGAACGAATGAAAGAACAGAGCCGTTATTTAAAATATGAAGAAGCAGTAGGAAGTACCGGACAGTCTCAGGGGATTTATATTCAGTTTCTGGTAGCTATCATCAATTATATTTCCAGTATTAATTCCGGAAATGCGGATCCGCTGGAATTGAAGAAAGTGATTTTTATCGACAATCCATTCGGGGCGGCAAAAGATGTTTATATCTGGGAACCAATCTTTAAACTGTTAAAGTCAAATAATGTACAGCTGATTGTTCCGGCACGAGGTGCAACACCGGCAATTACCGGACATTTTGAGGTGAATTATATCCTCGGACAGAAACTGATCGACGGCAGACAGCAGACGGTGGTGGTGGATTACCGCAGCCAGACAGAGGAAAATGAGCTGGAATATGCGGCCCTGGAATACGAGCAGGAGATCTTGCAGTTTTTTTAATATTTTTTGACAAGGCCATTGTGCATATGATAAACTGAAGAGTAGTACAATTACGGGGATTTTAGGAAAAATCAACGAAAAACAGAAGATTTATTATGAGGTGAACTCTTTTGGATAAATATGAATACAAGGTAAAGCTTGCTCAGATTGAGAAGCTGGCAGCAAAAAAAGACTATGTAACTGCGGCAAAAATCGCAGACGGCATTGACTGGCGAAAAGTAAAAAGTGTGAAAACACTGAACATGATAGCAGGCATCTACGAGGAAAACAATCGCTTGGAGGATTGCTACGAAATTTTAAATATGATCTATGATCGTTCTCCGATCGGACGAAGAGTTGTATATCGTATGACCGAAATTGCAACAAAAATGCATGATTTTGAGGAGGCAATCGATCTTTATAAGGAATTTGTAAGACTTGCTCCCAATGACTTAAACAGATATATTTTAAAATATCAGATTTATAGAGAACGGGGCTCTTCCGTAGCAGATCAGATTACAATTCTGGAAGAGTATAAGAGCCATGAATATGACGAAAAATGGTCCTATGAACTGGCTTGCCTCTATGAAGAGGCGGGGCTTTATGACCAGTGCGTCACGGAATGTGATGAACTGATCTTGTGGTTCAGTGAAGGCGAATATGTTGCAAAAGCCATGGAACTGAAAATGAAATATCAGCAGCTTACCGCATCCCAGCAGGAAAAATTTGAACATCGTTATGATTATCTGGCGGAGGAAGCTTTGGAAGCCCCGGTTGAGGCGGAATCATCGCAGTCAGATGCTGAAGTTCCGGTAACAGAAGAAAGCGTTGCAGCAGAAGAAAGCGTTGCAGCAGAGGAAAGTGTTGCAGCAGAGTCAACTGCAGCAGAGACAGAGGATGATACTCCAAAGGTATCAGAGATCAATACCAATAAGTTTAACACCATGAATTTGCAGGAAGAGCTTGCAAAGGGTCTTCAGATGATTCTTGCGCAGGTAGAAGAAGAAAAAGCGGAAGAGGATTCACAGGAAGAAAAATCCGACACCCAGGAATTTATACCTGTAAAAGAGATCGTGATCCCAAGAGAAGAGGTTGAAGAGGAAGAAGAACCGGTACCTGCAGAAGAGGTTGAAGAGGAAGAAGAACCGGTACCTGCAGAAGAGGCTGCAGAGGAAGAGGAACCGGTACCTGCAGAAGCGTGTGAAGAGAAAGAAGAGCCGACAACGGCAGAGAAAAGCGTTCCGCTTTCTGAAACTGCAGAGTTAAGAACGGAAATCTTAAAATATGTGGTGATTCCACAGGAACCGAAAATGGAAGAAATGCTCCGCACAGAAGATGACGGGCAGATCACTCTTGCTATCGGCGAGGAAAATGTATTAGAAAAACAGATTACCGGACAGCTGACTATCGAAGAAATCCTGGCAGCCTGGGATGAAAAGAAGCGTCAGGCAAAAGAAAAGAAAGAACCGATTCTTTTTGAAACAAGCGAAATTACAGGCTTGTTAGATGACTTTATACCGAAAACTCCAAAAGATGTTCAGGAACTGATTCCGGAAGATGAAGCTAAAACGGAAGAACCAGTGGAAGAACTGGTGCAAGAACCTGAGGAGGAACTTGAGGATGATCTTCCAATGGATATCGATTTTGCAGAAGCTTTAGAGGCGGCATTGGAAGAACCGAAGGAAGATGTTGCGGAACCGGAACCAGAAATGGAATCGGAACCAGAAGCGGAAGAGAAATTTGTGGGGCAGAACACAGCATCTATGCTGGATGCCATTGAGCGTGCCCTGGCAATAGAAATTTCACCGATGGAAACTTCCGGAAAATATTTGACAGAAGAACAGGAAAAGATCTTTGCATATTTTACATCGGTCAATGGTATGAAAAAGCAGTTGGTTGAACTTTTGGCAGAAGATGCTGCCTATGCAGGTATGGAAGACTCCAGAATCGGAAATCTGATTATTACAGGACATCCGGGAAATGGGAAGACAACTCTTGCCATTGATATTGTAAAGGCGTTTCAGAAACAAAGAAAGATCAAAGGAGGCAAGCTTGCAAAAGTAACCGGTGACGGACTGAACAAAAAAGATCCGCAGGAAGTCGTAAACAAGCTTGGCGGCGGTGCGCTGATTATCGAACGTGCGGGAAGCATGAAGGAAAAAACAGCAGAGAAACTTTCTTTGGCAATGGAAAGTTCAACAGGCGGTCTCCTGGTAATTCTGGAAGATGACGCAAAAGAAATTGCTGCTCTGATGGAAAAAAATCAGAAATTTGCAGTGAAGTTTAACAGATCTATTGATATTCCGATTTTCTCTAATGACGAACTGGTTGCATTTGGTAAATCTTATGCAGAAGAACAGGAATATTATTTTGATGAAATGGCAGTGCTTGCTCTTTACGACTGTATTGGTGTCAGACAGACATCAGACCATGTGGTAAACGTTGCAGAAGTAAAAGAGTTTGTAGATGATGCAATTGCTCATGCGGAAAAGAAGAGCAAAGGTCTTTTTGCAAGATTATCGAAAAAACGTATCGATGAAGACGGCAATAAGCTGTTGTTGGAAGAAGATTTTGATTATTAAAAGTTATTATTGGACTTCATGGGTTCGATAGGTTAAAATGAATGAAAGATATATTTTAGGGGGATGTTGCGATGACAGCCAAAAAGAAAACAGAAAACAAGCCGGTAGAAATGGCTTGCAAAGTAACTGATTGGGACCAGTATCTGTTTGGACAGGGGACTCACTATGAAATCTACAAAAAACTGGGTGCTCATCTGGCAGAAAAAGACGGCGTAGCCGGAACTTATTTTGCTGTATGGGCTCCGCGTGCGAAATCCGTAAAATTAATCGGTGAGTTTAATAACTGGGACGGAAAAAACCATGAAATGAAAAGATTAGAACCGCTGGGAATTTATGAAATCTTTGTTCCTGGTGTAGGGGAAGGGTCTCTGTACAAATATTTGATTGACGGCGCAGATGGAAATCTTCATTACAAATGTGACCCGTATGCGTTTAGTGCTGAGATGCGTCCTGGTACAGCATCAAGAGTTGCTGACCTTAGCTACAAATGGAAAGATTCCAAATGGATGGAAGAGAGAGCAGAAAAGGATACAGAAAAAATGCCGATTTCCATCTATGAAGTACATCTGGGATCGTGGAAGAGACATCCTCATGAAGAGGACGAAGCCGGCTTCTATACCTATGAAGAATTGGCAGAGGCACTTGTTGCATATGTAAAGGAAATGGGATATACCCACGTAGAACTGATGGGGATTGCAGAACATCCATTTGACGGTTCCTGGGGATATCAGGTAACCGGGTATTTTGCACCAACTTCCCGTTACGGAACTCCAAAACAGTTTAAGAAACTGATTGATGCTCTTCATAAAGCAAAAATCGGTGTAATTCTTGACTGGGTACCGGCACATTTCCCAAGAGATGCCCACGGTCTGGCAAACTTTGACGGATATGCCCTTTACGAATATCCGGATCCAAGAAAAGGGGAACATCCTGACTGGGGTACAAAGATTTTTAATTATGAAATGAATGAAGTTAAGAACTTCCTGATTTCTAATGCACTTTACTGGATGGAAGAATTCCACATCGATGGTCTGCGTGTAGATGCAGTTGCATCCATGTTATATCTGGACTATGGTAAACAGGATGGCCAGTGGGTTGCAAATAAATACGGCGGAAACAATAACCTTGAAGCGATCGAATTCTTCAAACATTTAAATTCCTGTCTCCTTGGAAAATATCCGGGCGCCCTGATGATCGCAGAAGAATCAACTGCATGGCCAAAAGTAACTGACAAACCGGAAAACGATGGTCTTGGATTTTCTTATAAATGGAATATGGGCTGGATGCATGATTTCCTGGAATACATGAAATTGGATCCATATTTCAGAAAAAATAATCATAACAAGATGACCTTCGCTGCCAGCTACATGACAAGCGAAAATTACATATTAGTTCTTTCTCATGATGAAGTTGTTCATTTGAAATGTTCTATGATCAATAAGATGCCGGGGTATCCGGATGATAAGTTTGCAAA
>ERZ808026.76-NODE-76-length-17709-cov-4.816243_pt1 | contig 17709 bp, 13 predicted proteins | sample MGYA00380182_ERZ808026 | MGnify/ENA primary metagenome ERZ808026 (study PRJEB31490, sample SAMN06133376) | cow dung metagenome | isolation source: H9 | host: cow | place: China: Chengdu | collected 2015-05 ... | reverse complement strand
AGAAGTGCTAAGCAGTTCAGATGAAAATTCAGAAGAAAATATCACTTTACAGGACGAAAATGTAGCCCCAGAAGAGCTGTTGATGACAGATGTCTTGAACAGAACTGATGAAATTGAAGATGATAATGACGAGTATGACGATGATGAACTTGATGAAAATGGCAACAAAAAGCATAAATGGGTTAATTATCTAAAAAAAGTTAATCTTTTGCGAAAGCCTAAAAGAATTTTTGAAATTGGTTTTCAGGTGGATACTGGTGTTTCAAATAATTTTTTAAATGCAAAAGATTTTTTTGTTGAAGAAGTAGTTATTGATTTACCACAAATGTCTGAAGATGTTCCGAGTGATGGCTGGCAAATTGATTTTTTGTTCAATAATAATTTGTATGTTAATTTAAATCTTATAAACAACATGCAGTTTGGTGTAAATTTTGGTGTTGATGCATACGGGTTTGTGAATATTTCAAAAAAATTATTTGATTATTTAGGAAAAGGGTTTAACTACTACGAAACTTTGCATGTTGGTGGAAATGCAGAGGGAGAATCTTTTTTCTATACCCAGGCAAAGATAGGATTTGATCTATTTGGATTTCATATTACGGCAAAACCAGCTCTTGTAAAGCCTCTCCTTAAGCTTGAAACGAATGATATGTATGGCGCATACAAGAATGATTCTGATGGAAGTGTAATAGTTTCTGCAATTGCGGACATGACTGTATATGGCGGAACAAATCTTGAACCAATTTTTGAAGGAGATTCTAAAAATATTTCTATTGGTGAAGATATTTTCAAGAATTGTGGTTTTGACTTTGAAATTTGTGTTGAACATAGTTTTTTTAGTGCTTTGCAATGTGGTGCATATTTGCGAGTTCCAATGGTTCCTGGAAAATTTGGATATAAGTCGGATATTCTGATGAGTTTTGATTATCAGGTTGACGGATTAAAATATCTTATCAATCAGGAAGGAGAAGATCCTGATGTTAAAGATATTGAAAAAACTTATGGTTCAGCTTCCTTAAATGTTCATAGACCTTTCAAAACTGGAGTAGAAGTTGTCTGGCGACCTTTGGGTAACTGGTTTTCTTTGGGTGCTCTTGCAGGTTTAGGAATTAGACAGCCATATACTTCTGATGCTAAATATTTTGCGGAATATAATTTAAGTTGTGAAGCTACTTTGCTTAATATGCTTGGCGGGTGGTTTTCTACTGGTTATTTTAATGAAATATTTAAGCATGAAGCCGGCATAATTATGAATTTCAGGTTTGTAGAACTTGATTTGGGTGTTTCTCTGCAAGGTTCTGATTTTAAGAGTTCATTCAAAGGGGCGGGTATTGGTGCTTTCGTAAATTTTGCTGTAGGTTTTTAGAAAAATCATATTCTGTTTTTATTCAATTTTTGAATGTTTGACCATAAATCAACGTTATAGTATGATAAAACTAATATTTGTTTATTTAAGGAAATATTGGTATGTTTAAAATCCTAGAAAAGAAAAAGTTGTCAGAAGCATCTGCAACTTGGTACATGAAGGTTGAGGCTCCTGAAATTGCCCGCAACCGTAAAGCCGGACAGTTCATTATTTTACAGGTGGACACAGATTTTGGCGAAAGAATTCCTCTTACAATTGCTGATGCTAATGCTGAAGAAGGCTGGATTGCTCTGGCTTTTCAGGCTGTAGGTGCAACATCTTATAAACTTTCACAGAAAAATGTTGGTGACGAACTTCCAGCATTGCTTGGACCACTTGGAAATCCTTCTGTAATCGAAAAGAAAGACGGCCCTGTTGTTGTAGTTGGTGGTGGTTTTGGTGTAGCTCCATGTTACCCAATCGTTCAGGCTCACAAAGCTGTTGGAAATAAAGTTATCGTTGTAATTGCTGCCCGCACAAAGGACCTTTTGATCTACGTTGATGAAATGAAGGCAATTGCAGACGAAGTTATCATTATGACTGATGACGGTTCTGCTGGGCGTCAGGGTGTTTCTACTGTTCCTCTTAAGGAAATGTGTGAAAGTCAGTGTCCACCAGCAGAAGTAATTGCAATTGGACCTCCAATCATGATGAAGTTCTGTGCTCTTACAACAAAGCCTTATAATGTTCCTACAACAGTTTCTTTGAACACAATCATGATTGACGGAACTGGTATGTGTGGTGGTTGTCGTGTAACTGTGGGTAACGAAATGAAGTTCGTTTGTGTAGACGGACCAGAATTCGATGCTCACCAGGTTGACTGGGATAACATGATGATGCGTATGAAGTCTTTCAAGGCTCGGGAAACAGAAGACTTCCATAAGTGTAAGATGGGGAACTAAGATGGCTCACAAAACATTAGAAGAATTGAATCAGATTGCCAAAGATGAATTGGCAAAAATCGAAGGAAAGACTTTAAGTCCAAAAGATAGAATGGCAATCCCTCAGATGGAAATGCCTAGCCGTGAACCAGCAGAACGGGCTCGCCAGATGGCAGAAGTTGCTCTTGGTTATACAGAAGAACAGGCTGTAGTAGAAGCTAACCGCTGTCTTCAGTGCAAGAACCAGCCATGTATCAATGGTTGTCCTGTTGGAGTAAAAATCCCGCAGTTTATTGCTAAAATTGCAGAACGTGACTTTAAGGGTGCTGTTGATACAATCAAGGAAACTTCATTGCTTCCTGCAATCTGTGGTCGTGTTTGTCCACAGGAAAAACAGTGTCAGGGAATGTGTACAGTTGGAAAAACTTACAAATCTGCTGAAAAAGCTGTTTCTATCGGCCGCCTTGAAAGATTTGTTGCTGACTGGGAACGTGAAAACAATAAAGTAACAATGCCACAGATTGCTCCTGCAACTGGAAAAAAGGTTGCTGTAATTGGAGCAGGTCCTGCTGGTCTTACAGTTGCTGCCGACTGTGCCCGCGCTGGTCATGAAGTTACAGTATTTGAAGCTTTCCACAAGGCTGGTGGCGTTATGATGTACGGTATTCCAGAATTCCGTCTTCCAAAAGCTATCGTTCAGAATGAAATCGACAACCTTAAGAAAATGGGTGTTAAGTTCGAAATGAACTTCCTTGTTGGCCGTACAGATACTTTGGATCAGCTTCTTGAAGAAAAGGGATTTGATGCAGCATTCGTTGGAACTGGTGCCGGACTTCCTAAGTTCATGCGCATTCTTGGCGAAAACCTTATTGGTGTATTCTCTGCAAACGAATACCTTACACGCGCTAACCTTATGAAAGGTTACGATAAAGAACATGCCGCTACTCCAATCTATGAAGCTAAGCACGTAGTAGTTTGTGGTGCCGGAAACGTTGCTATGGATGCAGCCCGCATGGCATTCCGCCTGGGTGCAGAAAAGGTTGACATTGTTTACCGCCGTACAAGAGCCGAAATGCCTGCTCGTCTTGAAGAAATTGCTCACGCAGAAGAAGAAGGCGTAAACTTCAGATTCCTTGAAAACCCGGTTGAAGTTCTAGGAAACGAAGAAGGAAAAGTTATTGGTGTTAAAGTTCAGTCTTACGAACTTGGTGAACCAGATGCTTCTGGCCGCCGCTCACCAGTTGCAATTCCTGGTTCAGAACACGATATTGAATGTGACGCAATGATTGTTGCTCTTGGTAACGGTTCAAACCCTCTCCTTGTAAAGACTACACCAGGTCTTAATCAGGATGCAAAGGGTCATATCACAGTTGATGAAAACCAGTCTACAAGCAAAACAAAAGTCTGGGCCGGTGGAGATATAGTTCTAGGTGCCGCAACAGTTATTTTAGCAATGGGCGAGGGCCGTAAAGCTGCCGCCGCTATGAATGAATACCTGGCAAAGTAAAAAACTGTAGTTTGCAAAACAGGGTCCATTGCGGTGTCAAGGGGCTGTTCAATAAGTTTGCATTACGGTGGTTGAGTTTATCGAAACCACCACATTTAGTGTAGCAGTCATTTCGACGAGCTCAATGAGCGCTACACTCATTCCTTTTGGGACAGCCCCTTGAGTTTTGGCGCGAAGCGGCAAAAACCTATGGGAGAGGGTCGTAAAGCTGCAGCAGCTATGAATGAATACCTGGCAAAGTAAAAAAAACTGTAGTTTGCAAAAACATATTTTAGAAAGTGCCTTTCGGGAACGGGAGGCGCTTTTTTTTGGGGAAAGGCTGCGCCGAGCATGGAAGGGTTGCCGCAGGCAAGGCGGAGCGGAACGAAGTGGAGCGGAGACCAAGCGTTAGCGGGCCCTGGAACGCGACTCGCAAAACAGTTTGCGCCCAAAAGAATAATTAAAAAAAAATCAAAAAAAGCCGATAAAATAGTATGTCAAAAGAAAAAAATAATAAAAAAATAAATACAGGTCTCTATTTATCAATATTTTTTGTTTGTGTAATTTTTATAATAATGTTGTTTTTTGTAAAAAAGGATAATATTGTTTCTAATCTGAAAAAAACTAATTTCTTTGAAAGGGTTGGGGTTTCGACACCAGAATTTGTTCAAAAACATCAGGAAAAAAATCCAAAGCCTGTTGTTGAAGAAGAGTACGAATTTGATTTGATGGGTGGTGATACAAAAACTACGGTTACAAAGGTTGAGCCTGTTAAATCTGCTGAGCCTGCAAAGGAAGAAATTAAGGTTGAGGCTGATAATTCAATAGAAAAGGAAATTTTGCAGGCTGTAAAAGCTGGGGAATCTGTAAAAACTGAGAATTTTGCTGAAAAGACTCCAACTGCTGTAAAAACTGTTGATGCTGATAAAAGTACAAAAGTTGCAACTGCTGTTCCTCAAACTAGAAATACAAATCTTTGTTTTGTTGTTATTGATTCTGACGGAAAAGTGAATCGAAAAATTGTAACAAGGGCGTTGCCAAAGAGCGATTCTCCGCTTACTGATGCTATTAAAGCGTTGTTGGCTGGTCCGCTGCCAGGTGAAGGTAACTGCCGCTCGTTGATTCCGTCTGGAACACGTTTGATTGGCGCTTCTGTAAAAAATGGAGTTGCAACTCTTAATTTTAATGAAAATTTTGAATTCAATTCTGTTGGTGTAGAGGGATGCATTGCACAGCTTATGCAGATTGTGTACACTGCGACTGATTTTTCTACTGTAAAAAGCGTCCAGTTTCTTGTTGAAGGGGAAAAGAAAGAATATCTTGGAACTGAAGGGCAGTGGATTGGTAGTCCGCTTTCCAGAAATAATTTTTAACTTCGGTTGATTCGTGGGAAGGTGGTTCGTTTATTCTAATTTGAATCTAGCAGCATATTTTCAAAGCTTTTTTGAAGTGCTTTTTGAGAATTTGATTCATTGTGCATTACAAGAGAATAGCCAAGAGAACAGGTTAATGGTTCAACGCGATTTTTTGAAAAGGATTTACAGTCTTTTTTTATTGTTTTAAAGAAATCTGAAATCAAATCTTTTTGATTTATTGAAGCAATAAGTGCAAAGGTTGAACCGGTTAATCTGAACAATTCTTTTTCTGTTTCTTTTTGAATATCATTTATTGTAATTGAATTTTTTAAGATGTTAGCAAAATTCATAATGTACAAATCGGTTTTTTTGAGTCCGATTACTTTGTTAAGATAATCAAGATTATTGATTTTTGCGGTAATTAAAATCAGCGGTTCTTCATGAGAATTTACGTGATTTACAAAAATCCTTTCAAATTCTTTTTGATTTTTGCAGCCTGTAAGCTCATCAGTAAAATATTTGTATTTTAAATTACCTATGGCGGTTGAAAAGAAATTCATTTTTATTATTGAAATATAATAACCTGTTTCATTTTTTAGGAATGAAAGAATCGGAATTTTTTTGCATAAATATAATTGCTTATCATGAATATTTGAGATATAGAATTCTGTCTGGTAAAAAAAATCGCTGGATGTACCTAGCTGAAGAAATTGACTTTCGGAAAAAATTTCTTTTATGGTTGTTTCTGAGGTGATTTCAATATTGTATTGCGAAAAGAATTTCTGAGCTTCGTTATTGGCATCAAGAAACAAATTGTTAGTTGAAAAAATTATTACGGGGAATTCGCAAGTGTAATAGAACTGTTCAAATGAAAGTCTTAGATTTCGTTCTTTTGTGTGGAAATACAATGTTACGAATGTAATTGTAGACAATGAAAGAATAGAAAGAGAAGAAATATAATCTGGTATTAAAATTGCTCTTTTTGAATGAAAATTTTCAACAAAGAATTTGTAGGAACTTATTATTAAGAAAAATAAAAATGTACATGAATACAAAATAGTCAGATACTTTCGTTTTGATAAATATTTAGAAACTGTGTTTGAAACTTTAATTATAGAATAAAATATTACGATGTAGCAAAATGCACAATGAAAGTAATAGTATGGTCTTTTTGGAAAGCTGTATGCAGGATATTTAATGTCTGGAAGTATTTCCGGGGGAATTAAAAAAAGATGCTTTGTAGTGAAAAACTCGTAAAAAAAAGAAATTATGATTGTTAAGAATGGAACGGCAAAAATTTTGCAATTAATTTTTTTTGAAAAAAAATTATTCTTGTTTAATATTCTGTTTGTGAATACAAATAACGAACAAATTGCAAATTCCGCACAAATGTAAATAAACGTTTGTAATAAAGAAAGCTCATTGGTGTCTTTTAGAAAAAATTGAAAAATGTCTGAAAAAGTCCATAATCCAATAGAAAATTCTCCAATACCGCAGAAAAAACCAGCAGAATTTTTTATTGTTGTTCTAACAAACAAACTTCCGTAAAAAAAACAGAGAAAAGTAATCAGTAATTTTAGAATAATGCTTGTAGTATCAATCATTTTTTTCTGAATTTTTGTTTATGATATTTATATAATATTTGCGATTTTTTTCAAAAATGCTGTAATAAACTGTCATAGTAACAAAATCATAGTAAGAATTATTCTTCATTGCAATTTTATAGTTCCTGCTTAAATTCTTTGTTGATGGCTGATAATAAAGTCCGTTGATTTTAATTTTTCCGTTTTCTTCTGTAATTTCAGTTAAATTCCAATTGAGATAAGAATCTTCTGTACTTAACAAAAGCTGGCGAATTAAAAAATCTATTGGTGCATGAGGAATTGTACTTACAGAAATCAACGCAGCATCTCCCTGCATGAATACGTTATCCATAGATTGTGTCCAGCTTGAATCAAGAAGTATATTTTTGCCGTCTTCTGTTTTAAATGTAAGTGGAGTAAGTTTTTTGCTCTTTGGCATTTTATGTGCAGCATCCTGAAGTTTTTCTGGAAAACCTTTGAATTTTTCAAAGGATTTGTCAGTTGCAGAAGTGAGCTGTCCTGCTGTTACGATGAAAAATTCTGGAGCTGATTCATCGGAAAATACCTGCTTAATGTTGAACAAAGGAACTATTGCATCGTATTCAACTGTGACAAAGCCACCGAACTGACCAAAATATTCGTCGTTGCGCACAATTCGTTTGTTTTCTGAGAGTGCACCGATTTTTTTTCGGCGGGCGCTAAGTTCGTAAATCATATCATGAAGATAATTTATGATTTCTGCTTCTTCTGGAGTGAAGCCGGACATTATTTTTTCACCGGTAAGTTCCATGTGGTCAGCTTTTGGGTCGATTGTAAAATAAATTTCTACATCAGTTTCCGGCTTTTTTTCTTTTGCGTCAAATGGTGCATAGTAGCGGGCTGCAAAAGTTTTTTCGTCAAACTGGAGCAGTCCAAAATATGATTTTCGCTGAAAAGTTTTATCTTCGTAATAAACATATTGGCCTGGTAACTCCTGAATGTATGGAGGAAAACCTGGGAGTGGGAAAAGTGATGAAACTGATAAAAATAAAGCTGTTAGTAATGTAATTAGTTTTTTCATAGAATACGGTTAAAGTATGAAACGCGGCGATATGAACCTTTTGACTGGCTGATCACCGCGTTTTTAATGTTTTATTTATTTAATGCTGCAAGTTCTGCGCGAACTGTTTCGATGGCTTTCTTTCCAGCTTCTGTTGCTGGAACAAGTTCTGCCTCTGCGTTTTTGCGGAGCTTGAATTCAACATTTGGAAGGTTCTTGTCGCCAACTACGATGCGGATTGGGAAGCCGATAAGTTCTGAATCTGTGAACTTAACGCCCGGGCGTTCGTTGCGGTCGTCAAGGAATACTTCAATGCCACTAGCCTTAAGTTCTTCGTAAAGCTTGTCACTAACTTCCTGCATCTGTCCTTTGTACTGGATTGGAATGATTGCTACCTGGAATGGAGCAACTGTCATTGGCCAGATGATTCCTTTTTCGTCGTTGTTTGCTTCGATAATAGAAGCAAGAGTTCGGTCTACACCGATTCCGTAACAGCCCATGATTGGTGTTACAGGCTTTCCGCTTTCACCAAGGTAAGTTACGTTCATTGATTTTGTGTATTTGTCGCCAAGCTTAAAGATGTGGCCAAGTTCGTTTCCTTTTTTCATGTAGAATTCGCCGCCGCAGCAAGGACATTTGTTTCCTGGAACTACTGTGCGAACGTCTGCGTTCATGAATGCTGTAAAGTCACGGCCAGGTTCAACGTGCTTGATGTGGAAGCCTTCTTTTCCGGCACCGGCAAAACAGTCGTGCATTTCCAAAGTTGAATCATCTGCAAGAACTGGAATCTTAAGATTGCGTGGACCTACGAATCCGTGTGGAGCGCCAGAATATTTAAGAACATCTTCGTCGTTTGCGAGTTCTGCACCAGAAGCTTTGAGTACAGAAGCCAGCTTTGCTTCGTTTACATCAAGGTCTCCGCGGATAAGTACACACCAGTAAGTTTCTGGATAGTATGTCTGCTTTCCTTCTGTAACAGTTTCTGCATTTTTGTATTCTTCTGTTTTTGAAAGATCAAGTGCACAGTTGTAAACCTTGTAAACAAGAGCTTTAAGGAATGTTGTTGATTTTTCGCCAAAGAATTTTTCCATGTCTTCAATGCTGAAAACATCTGGAGTTGCGACTTCTTCTACTGGAAGCTCTGTCTTAACCTGTGGTTCACCTTTTGAATTGAGTGGAGTTTCTTTTGCGCAGGCAGCTTTTTCTACGTTTGCGGCGTAGTCGCAGTCTGGACAAAGGATGAGTGTGTCGTCACCAACTGGAGATTCAACCATGAATTCTTCTGAACCTGAACCGCCCATAGCGCCGGTGTCAGCTTTTACGCTGATTGTTTTAAGGCCCATGCGCTTGAAGATTCGGCGGTAAGCGGCTGCTACGTTATCGTATGAAGCATCCAGATCTTTCTGATCTTTGTCGAAAGAATATGCATCCATCATTGTGAATTCGCGGCCGCGCATTACACCGTAGCGGGGACGGATTTCATCACGGTATTTTGTATTAATCTGATAAAGTGTAAAAGGAAGCTGCTTGTAAGAAGAAAGACCTTCCCGAACAAGTGCTGTGAATGCTTCTTCTGCGGTTGGAGAAACAACCATGTCCTGACCCTGACGGTTCTGTGGCTTGAGCATTTCTTCGCCCATTTTGTCCCAGCGTCCAGATTCTTTCCAGAGTTCACCTGGCTGGATAACAGTTGGTTTCATTTCAAGACAGCCAGCTTCATCCAGTTCTTCGCGGATGATTTTCTGAACCTTCATGTATGATTTGTAACCAAGGGGCATGTAAGCGTAAAGTCCGTTTCCAAGTTTACGAGTCATGCCAGAGCGCATCATGAGCTTGTGGCTTTCGATTACACAGTCATTTGGTGCGTCACGAAGAGTAGAAATAATAAATTTTGAAGCTTTCATATATAGTTTCCTTATTGGGTGACTTTGACAAACTTGGCCACCCCAGATTTTTTAAGTGGTTTTGAAAGTCGCAACCACGAGTATTTACTAAATAAAATGTTTAATACCGTGATGTTCAATACATTTTGTTTTTACAGCAACAATGTAAGAACCAAACATAGCAGTAAGAGCGTCAAAAGCTGCTGCAAAAGAGCAGATTATTGGTGCTGCTGGTTTTAGAAGAAGGAAGCCTGTTTCAAAACTGCGGCTGTAAAGTGTGCAAAGGACAGTCAATGAAACAAATGCTCCTCCAGCTGGAAATCCTCCTAACAGGAAAGAAAGTCCAAAAGAAGTAAATGAAATCCACAGAATATCTGTGAATGGAATGTTCAGGCTGGAATAAGAACGCCAAATCATAATGAAGCCCACAGTTGTTACGAGAGCTGAACCGCCCCGTGCAAAAACAGTAAAAAGCGGCTGTATTGCGCCGTTAATTCTGCGGCGAATTCCAAGACTTTCTTTACAGTGGCGGATATTAAGCTGCATTACAAGATTTGAATCTCCGCTGAAAAAAGCTGCGATTACAGATGTAATTGAAGCGTAAAGGATTCTGTATGGATGGGGGTCATGGCAAAGGTATCGCACGATTAGGGGATAAGCAACTCCTGCTACAATCACAAAGTCTATAAGCAGCATGATAATCATTGGAGTGAAAACTCCACTTGTAATGATAGTTCTGAATTTTATTGTCCAGAAACAGAGAATTGCAATCATGCCGTAAGCAAGGAATTCTGTGAAAATTACAGAAATTGTGTACATAAGTTTAGAAAGTGAATCTGCAAGTGTTGTAACAGGTCTGAACACAACCTGATCAACGCAAGTTTCAATTCCAATAAGAATGGCAAATGCGTAAGATGCAATTAAAAATGTTCCGTTATTTAAAGTTTCAAACGCAGAATATGGCAAAACAGCTCTGAATAAATCTGCAATTCCAAGGATTGCTGTGCTTGTTTCATTTTCTCCTGTAATAGGAATACGAGGAAGTTTTACAATTATGATTGAAAGAAGACCGATCAATGTCAGAAGTAAAGAAGCTGCAACTATAACAGCCGCTGTCCAAATTCCAGTCTTAATGAGAAGATGATTATCTCTTAATCTGTTGAAGGAAATTATAGTTGTGAAAAATATAACTGGAATTATCATGTATCTGCCAAAGCGGATTACAAGTTCAGTAAGAAAATTAATGAATTCCGAAACAGTTGTGTTATTTACTGGCAGAATAAATGCGCATGCAACGCCTAGTAAAGCTGCAATAAGATATTTAAACCATACTTTCATAGTAGAAAAATTATATCATAAAAGGGCAGGAATATGCTATAATCGCAGCATGAGTAAAAAAATATTGATTGTAGGAAAGAATCTGGCTTCTACAAGAGATTTTGCAGAAGCTTTTTCGCTTAGCGACTGTTCTGTTGCCGTTGCGGATGATTCTTCAAAAAACATACCAGCCTCTTCAAGTATTAATGTTGTTTTATGGACAAAAGGTTCTTCTGTTTCTGCACGTTCACTGATTATTCAGACTGAGACTACAATAGGCTCTGTTGATGATTATATTCTTTTTTTTGATTCTCATTTATATGCCAGTGAATATTCGTCTTTTTCTGCTGATAACTGTCAGAAATCCTGTGATGAAATGATTGCGGCATTCCAGTATTTTGCAATAGAAGCTATAAATCGCATGGAAAAACGAAATGTTCCTGCCAGATTGGTTTTTGTACTTAAAACACATCCTTCTATGAAAGACTTTATACAGATGCCTTCTGTAAAGAATATGGTTTCTATTCCTGCAAATCCTTTTGTTGCTGCAGGAGAAGCAGCTTTCGCAAATTTTGCAGAAAATATTGCTGCTATGGAAAGCGAAAAGGAAAATGTGTCGGTTTTGCTTGTAACTGGTGATTCTCAGAATGAAACAATGCAGAATAATTCATCTCTTGCATCATGGCTTTCAGATTATATTAATGCATTAGATAACCAGAAAAATAAGACAAAAGGGAAAAACTCAGTTTCCTGGGTCAAGGCAGGTGCAAAAATGCCGGGAAGTTTTCCATTTTTCAGGTAGAATTAATACTTTATAAAAACGGTTAATTGTGTTAAAATTAAACCTAAATTTTTGAAGTAAGTTTTACTTTGTTTCCAGGTTGTAAAGATGGCAGATAGAAAGATTTCAGTTGATACTGAAAAAATCAAAAGGGCAATTAGTTCTGGATTGCCGCTTACAATTATTACATATACTCTGCCGCATGATATGGAAATGTACATGGGAGAAATCCTTGAAGCATTTCTAAAAGAGCTTGGTCAGTCGCAGATGGTTCAGTATCTGACTTATTGCCAGCAGGAATTGATTACCAATGCAAAAAAAGCAAATACAAAACGAATTTATTTTACAGAAAAAAAATTGGATATAAACAATGAAGATGATTATCACGAGGGAATGAAGGATTTTAAGCGCATAACCTTGAATAACATCGCATATTACCTGGAAAAACAGAAAAGAGCTGGGCTTTACGTAAAGCTTGTGCTGCAGTTCCGCAATAATAAAGTAAAGATGGAAGTTCGGAATAATTCTGCTCTTACTTATTTTGAATACAAGCGAATACATGACAAATTGAGCCGTGTTCAGCAATATACTTCGGTTGATGATGCATTGAACCAGATTCTGGATGATACAGAAGGTGCGGGGCTTGGTCTTATTATTATGATTCTTATGCTTGAAAAAATCGGCATGACAGAAGAAAATTTCCAGATAATTTCTGAAAATGGCGAAACTATAACTAGAATCATTCTTCCTGTAAGTCTTGATACACGCAGAGATTTAGATATTATTTCCAGAGAATTTGAAAAAAATATTGATAATTTACCTCAATTTTCAGAAAATATTTCCAGACTTAATAAGCTTTTAAGTGATCCTGATGCTAATATGTCTGAAATTGCTATGCAGATAAGCAATGACGTTGCTCTTACCGGGGAGCTTTTAAAACAGGTAAACTCAGCGGCTTTTGCACTTTCAAGTCCATGCAAAAATATTGCGGATGCCGTTAAAATGGTTGGTATTCGTGGAATAAAGAATATGCTTTTTACGGTAGGTTCTTTAAAAGCTTTTGCAGAAGCTGGCGGAAGTAATGAAAAACTTTGGAAACACGCTTATCAGACAGCTTTTTATTCGTATAATCTGGCAAGGAATTTTTGTGCCTCGGATCGTGCAATCGTAGAAGATTCATATATCTGTGGCCTTTTGCATGATATGGGAAAGATTATTTTTGAAACTTCTCATCCGGATTTTCTTGAAAAGATTAAATCTGTTTGTGTAGCAAAGGGAACTGATACAGATATTTTCGAAAAGATTTTATCTGGTGTGAATCATGGTCATATTGGTGCAAAAATTGCTGAAAAATGGCATTTCCCAGATTCCATTGTATCAGTAATCAGATTTCATCATTCTCCGGAAAATTCTCCTCAGGAATATAGAAAACTGACATCTCTGGTTTATCTTGCCGACCTTATGATTCACTATCAGGAAAGAGAAGTTGCATATTATCAGATTGATAAAAATGTTCTTGCCATGTTCAATATAAAGAGTGAAGAGCAGTTTCAGAAAATTGGAGAAAAACTGAGTCAGGCGTTTATAAAGAGAACTGAAGATGTTTAGTTTTCTTTATTTTATTTATTTAACGCTTCTACCCATTTTTGCATAAGGATGCCAAATGCAACCCCAACGTTAAGACTTGCTTTTAATCCAATCATTGGAATTGTTACGGTTCCGTAAGTTGCCCGTTTTAAAGCTTGCGGACTTACTCCCAGTTCTTCTGAGCCTATTATACAGATTCCTTTTTCTGGAAATTTGAATTCTTCAATTGGAGTACCGCCTGTTTCCAAAGCAAAAACTGGAATGTCTTCTGGTATTTCTTCTATTGATTTGCGTTCCCAACCCATTGTTTCTATGCATCCCATGCCACTTCTTACGGCTCTTGGTTGTTCCGGGTCAACGCAGCCAGGTGAAATAAAGACTTTTTCTGCGCCCATACCTTCTGCAGTTCTGAAAATTGAACCAAGATTAAAAGGCGAGCGGATATCTTCTGCGTATACTGCAGTTCCCGGATAAAATTTGCGCTGCTTTACAATTCCGTTTTCGTCTAATGGACTCTCGTGTGGAGCAATGATTAAATCCCATTCAGCTGGAAATGTTCCGATTAATTCCAGAAGATGATTTCTTGCACAGTTACATACACGGCGTTCGTCAAATGGCTGGGTTGCAATAAGTTCTTTGAGTTCTGCTGCTGCTGACTGGGGAAGTTTTGGATCTTCTAAAACTATTTCTGCGATTTTTTTTGTATAGTCTGCTCGTGGCATATTCTTGAAATTGTATTCCATGCCTTTTTCTGGAATGCCGGCAATATCCCGTTCCAAAGCGCCAAATGTAAGTGCGAGTTTTCTTCTTTTCTGTCCGCCAGACAGCTGATGTAATTTGTATGGTTCAATCATAGATAATGAATATTAAAACAAAAAGGACGGAATTTCTATTCCGTCCTTTATATTTGATGCAAATAAGTTTAGTAATTTGGTTGATTAAAGACCAAAGCTTTCCATGATTTTGTCAGCAGCAGAAGCGATTACTGCACTATTCAAATAGTTTGGATCCTGAATTTTTGCTTTAACCTCAGCAACACGATCTGCGCGAACATCAGGAGTTTCTGCAGCTACTTGATTCAAGTAGTATTCATCTGCTTTTGCAATTGCTTCTTTTGAAATAGAAACAGAATCTTCGCCAAAAGTAGATTTTGCTGCGTTACTTGTGCGTTTTGTGTTCTGCACATTGTTGATAGGAGTTGTTCCTACAAGTTTTTCTATCATCATATTCGTCCTGCCCCTCTACACTTTAATTATCGGTAGATTCTTCAGAAAGTTGAACTTTTTTTACACCAGAAATAAAAATTGCAAATTCACCTTTGATTGAAGTCCTTGAAGAAAAATCATCTCGCATTTCTGCGGCAGAACCTTCAACTATTTCCTCATGCAATTTTGTCAATTCCCGACCAACCACCACACGGCGATCACTATTAATATCGGCAATATCCGTCAGTAACTTAACAATTCTGAACGGACTTTCGTACAAAACTATTGCGTTTCCTGTTGCCAGCAGTTCCCGCAAACGGCTGCGTCTTTTTCCCGGGCTTGGCGAAAGAAATCCTTCAAAAATCAGGGTTTTTCCACCGGCTCCTGCAACGCTGACAAGTGTTGCAAAGGCACTAGGACCTGGAACTGGAACTACTGAATGACCGGCTTTGCGCACCATTCCAGCCAATACTGCACCTGGATCACTTATTCCAGGAGTTCCTGCATCGCTGGCGTAGGCTACATCTTTGCCTTCATCCATAAATTTAATTATCTGCTCAGCAGCTTTTTCCTCATTTTGGGAACGGCAGCTAATCAAAGGCTTTTTTAACTCAACATGAGCTGCAAGCCCTTTTGATTCCAGAGCATTCAACAGTTGTAATGTATGACGGGTATCTTCTGCTGCAATTACATGAACCTTTTTTAAGGTTTCAATGGCGCGGAAGGTAATATCGTCAAGGTTACCGATTGGGGTACCTACTACATATAAAGTCGACACACTTCTATTATAATGTGAAAATTGATAGATGTCGAGGATTTTGGGCAGGGAATTTTTTGTGTGACGGGGGCGTTACGGGGGTGTCCCCCGTTAGAAAGGGTAGACCGCAACGAAGTGCGGGCGAGGGGAAGGCTTTCCCCTTCTTGAAAGTTAAATTTTTTTTTTAGATATTCTTTGATATTAGGCTGGGACAGTAACTTATATTTAATTTGTTATGGAAAAAAAAGAAAAAAAATACTAAAATTGATTAATTATTTTTTGGAGAATGTTATGTGTGGAATCGTGGGTTATGTTGGTGCCAGTAATTCTGTGCCTTATTTGTTGAATGGTCTTAAAAAACTGGAATACCGGGGTTATGATTCTTCTGGGATTGTTGTTGGTAAAATTGAAAATGGAGAACCTAAATTTTATTTGTATAAAAAAGCGGGAAAACTTTCCCAGTTAGTGGGTGTTTTGCCAAAAGATTTGTCTGGTTCCTGGGGAATTGGTCATACTCGATGGGCTACTCATGGGCTTGTTACTGACCAGAATGCCCATCCTTTTTATTCAAATAATGGAAAAATAGCTGTTGTTCATAATGGTATTATCGAAAATTTTTCTAATTTGCGGGCTCAGCTTAAAAAAAATGGAGTAAATTTTTCTTCTGAAACTGATTCTGAAGTGATTCCAAATCTTGTTGAAAAGTATTATGAGGGCAATTTACTTGAAGCTGTTCAGAAGGCTTTGAATGATGTGATTGGAACATGGGCTTTGGAAATTACCTGCATTGATGAACCTAACAAAATTGTTGTAGCAAAACGCGGTAGTCCTCTTGTTATTGGTATTTCGGATGGAACTTATTATATAGCTTCTGATGTAAATGCTATTGTTGGAAATACTAAGCAGGTTGTTTATCTTGAAGATGGCGATATTGTTGAAGTAACTGCTGATGGTTTGAAATTTCCGTTGATGCAGAATAATGATTATGCTAAGCGTATTGAAGAAATTACGATTAATGAACAGGAAACAGAAAAATGCGGCTACGATACATACATGGAAAAGGAAATTAACGAGCAGCCGGATAGTGTTGCAAGAGCTTTTGCAGGTCGTTTTGATATGGAAAAGGCAACTGCAAAGCTTAGTGGTTACGAAGATGATATTTTTCAGCGTACAAATAAGATTACAGCAATTTGTGCTGGTTCTTCTTACTATTCAAGTTTGTTTGGTGGTGCGTTGATTGAAAAATATGCTCGTATTCCTTTTTATGCTGAAATTTCCAGTGAGTTTGCATTTAAAAATCCAATTGTTGGCAAGGATGATGTTTATATTGCAGTAAGTCAGTCAGGAGAAACGGCTGATACCCGAGATGCAATGACAGAAATTCACGAAAAAGGCGGAAAGGTTTTTGGTATCTGTAATGTTCCAAGTTCTACTATTGCCCGTGAATCTGATGGCGGTGCTTTTATGCATGCGGGGGTTGAAATTGCAGTTGCTTCTACAAAAGCTTTTTCCAATACGGTAATGATTTATTATCTTCTTGCATTGAAATTTGCAAGACAGCGTGGTATGAGCAAGGAATGTGGTCTTAAATTTATTGAAAGTATTTTGCAGCAACCGCGTCTTATTAGGGAATCTCTTAAGAATTCAAAAAAGATTGAAGCCCTTGCAAAAAAATATTCTAAAGCAAATGACTTTTTGTTTCTTGGTCGTGGTTTGATGTACCCGATTGCTATGGAAGGTGCGTTGAAATTAAAAGAAATTTCGTATATTCATGCGGAAGCTTTTGCCAGTGGAGAAATTAAACATGGGCCTATAGCTCTTGTAAATGAAAATACTCCAAGTGTTTTCCTTGTTCCTGATGATTGTACACGACCTATGGTTATTTCTAATATCAAGGAAATTAAAGCTCGTAAAGGTCCTGTAATTGCAATTGGTGTTGAAGGGGATAAAGAACTGGAATCAATTGTTGACGATTTTGTATCTGTTCCAAAGATTGAAAACAAGGATTTTTATGCTTTGCCTATGCTGGTTTTGTGTCAGCTTTTTGCTTTTTATATGGCAAAAGAATTGGGTTGTGATGTGGATCAGCCTAGAAATCTGGCAAAGAGCGTTACAACCAGATAAAAGTCTGTTTCTGCTTAAAATTAATCTGGTTGCCTGAAAAATATGTTCTGCGGTTATTGAGTTGTGTTGAAAACATTTCGTTTATTGTTATGTTCATTTCGACGAGTGGTTTCTGAGCCCTTCGACAGGCTCAGGAACCACCTGTCGAAGGGCTCAATGACTGTTAGTTTTATTACTTATTTAGCCCGAAATTCGAGTTTTTTGAAAATTAAACATAAAATTTATTTTACAAAAAAATTGTTTAATTATGAAAATACGGGAAGGAAGAAAGAGGCTGGCAAAAACATTCGCAAGTCGGAAACGATA
>ERZ808026.75-NODE-75-length-17746-cov-3.573207_pt1 | contig 17746 bp, 15 predicted proteins | sample MGYA00380182_ERZ808026 | MGnify/ENA primary metagenome ERZ808026 (study PRJEB31490, sample SAMN06133376) | cow dung metagenome | isolation source: H9 | host: cow | place: China: Chengdu | collected 2015-05 ... | reverse complement strand
GTACCCGATATAATCCGAATTCAGCACTGTCACGACGGAAATACCCGGACAAGCTTCCTGGAAAGCCTCTATCGTGTGCTGAAGGATAGCCTTTCCTCCGATTTCAAGAAACTGCTTCGGCAGGGGGGCTCCCATACGGGTGCCGCTGCCGGCTGCCATAATGATTACATATCTGCGTTTTCCCATAATTTTGCCTTCGATTTCACAAAATTAAGAAACTGTTTTAATTTTTAAGACTTTCTCACAAAGATTCTCTTTAATTCAGAGATTTTTTGTAATTTTACGCCCTATTATCAAACAAGAAAAATACGACATTAAATATGGGATTCAATTTTTTGACACAGGAGCTTGCGATTGACCTCGGAACAGCCAATACTGTCATTTTCCAGAATGACCAGATCGTGCTTGACGAGCCGAGCATCGTAGCTATCGACAACAGCACCGGCAAGGCCATCGCGCTCGGACACAAGGCGAAGCTCATGCAGGAGAGAGAGAACCCGGGCATCAAGACCGTGCGTCCTATGAAGGACGGCGTCATCGCTGACTTCAATGCAGCGGAGATGATGATCCGTGGTTTCATCAAGCAGGTAAACAGCAAGCGCAGATCACTCTTCACACCGAACATCAAGATGGTGGTCGGCATTCCATCAGGCAGTACTGAAGTGGAAATCAGAGCGGTGCGTGACTCTTCAGAGCACGCCGGAGGACGTGACGTATATCTGATCTTCGAGCCTATGGCTTCCGCACTCGGTATCGGACTTGACGTAGAGGCTCCAAAGGGAAACATGGTAGTCGACATCGGAGGTGGTACAACCGAGATTGCGGTCATCTCCCTCGGAGGCATCGTTGTGCAGGACAGCATCAAGGTTGCAGGTGACGTGTTCACAAACGACATCCAGCAGTATCTCCGTCAGCAGCACAACATCAGAGTAGGACAGGTTACTGCCGAGAAGATCAAGATCGCCATCGGAGCCGTACTTCCTGACCTCGACGAAGAACCGGAGCCATGCGCAATCACAGGACCGAACCTCATGACGGCTCATCCTGTTCACGCAAAGATCACATATCAGGAGATCGCACACTGTCTCGACAAGTCAGTGGCGAGAATCGAGAGCGGAATCCTCCATGTGCTCGAGCAGACTCCGCCGGAGCTCTATTCGGACATCGTGGAGAACGGTATCCACCTTGCAGGCGGCGGCTCACTCCTCAGAGGTCTTGCAAGACGTCTTTCAGAGAAGGTGAACATTCCTTTCTATGTGGCGGAGGACCCTCTTAGAGCAGTTGCACGCGGAACCTGCCTCGCACTCAAGAACACAGACAACTACTCATTCCTGATGCGATAAACGTGCGCAAAAACGGCATCATACCAATCCTGATCAATGCAGCTATCTTCACAATTCTGGAGATAGCTGCGTTGAATATGCTCCGAAACAATGGAGAACTGCAGGATATCTGGATCTCAAAAGGATCACAGGCATTCATGAGTTCCGTATGGGGAAGCACCCAGCAGGTAAAGGACTACTTCGCTCTTGGCAAGACCAACGACAAGCTTGCAGAAGAGAACTTCAATCTGAGAGTGCGCATTGCACAGCTTGAGCAGATTGTGGCTGACGCAAGGGAATCCTCATTCACAGCAGGCAAAGACGTTGCCGGAAACTATCAATTCATCCCGGCGGAAATCACAAAGATCAGCACCGGAGGCGGACACAACTACTTCATTATCGACAAAGGTTCGGATCACGGAGTGCTTGAAGGAGCAGGAGTGATCACCGGACAGGGAGCAGTCGGAATCATTGATGCGGTAAGCCGCAACTTCTCATATGCAAGGTCGTTCCAGAATTTCGACATGAGCATCAGCGCCCGTCTTGGCAAGGAGGGTTCTGCGGGTCCAATGAGCTGGAGCGGCAAGGGCGGAAGCAAGGCTCTGCTGAAAGAGATTCCTCATCACGTGGAATTCACCCCTGGCGACACAGTGTATACAAGCGGATACTCTTCGATATTCCCTCCTGACATTCCCCTGGGAACTGCAGGCAAGGCAAAGATAGTCAACGGAGCCACCTATGAAATTGAGATCAGTCTCTTTGAAGATTTCGGAGCGCTCCGATATGTTACAGTTGTAGAAAATACAGGTCAAAACGAAATAAACAGTCTTGAGAACCGATGAAGCATACATCTTTCGGCATATTGTTTTTCCTTCTGGTAATAGGGCAGATGATAATCTGCAACTATTTCCAGTTCACGCCTTATGTCGTACTCTCAATGCTTCCGGCAATGATACTATGCATGCCTCTTACGGTAAGGCCCCCTGTCTGCATGCTGATTGCCTTCGCTTCCGGACTGGCAGTAGACTGGCTGGCTGAAGGCCTGATCGGCATCAATGCTGCATCCCTTGTACCTGTAGCACTCGCGAGAAAAACCATCATCCGAGTATTCCTCGGTGAAGACCTCATAGCAAGAAGCGACAGCTTCACATTCAAGAAGAACGGATTCGGCAAGATATCGACTGCACTGTTTGTGGCACTGTCAATATTCTTCGGCATCTACGTCATACTTGACTCTGCCGGAACACAGCCGACATCATTCAACCTCATACGCTTTGCCGCTTCGGTCGCATCCAGTCTGATTCTGTCACTGATTGTCACCTCGGTGCTCACCCCTGATGACAGAAAATAGCCGGATATGAAACTGAACAGAAAAAACAAGCTCCTCATAGGTCTTGGAACTACGGCGCTCATCCTTATTTCCAAGCTTTTCGTCATCCAGATCATTGACGACAGATACAAGCTGGATGCCGACAACAATTCCATGGTCTATTCCATAATCTACCCTACCAGAGGAATCATCCACGACAGGAACGGAAGGATCCTTGTCGGCAACAAGGTTGCGTATGACCTGCTGGTCACCCCACGCGAAGTCGAGGAATTCGATACACTTGGGCTCGCCAATGTACTCGATGTGCATCCGGACGTCATCAGGGAGAAGATGGCGGAATATAGAAAATATCGCAGACGCATCGGATGGCAGACCGTGGTGATGCTCAAGCAGATTCCGCAGGAGACATACATGAAGTTTGCGGAAATAGCTTACAGATTTCCTGGTTTCAGAGGCCAGGCCAGAAGCATAAGGGAATACCCGTACAATGCAGGAGGAAACCTCCTTGGCTACGTTTCGGAAGTGGATGCCAACTACCTCAAGCGCCATCCGGACGAATACAAGGCCGGAGACTACGCAGGCATGACCGGAATCGAGGCGGCACGCGAGAAGGAACTCAGAGGCGAGAAGGGCTATACAATCTGGCTGCGCAACTCAAAGAACAAGATCGAATCAAGATACAAGGATGGCGAGATGGACAAGGAGGCCATTCCAGGCAAGGACATAACCACCACCATCGACGCAGAACTCCAGCACTATGGACAGATGCTGATGCAGAACAAGGTCGGCAGCCTTGTGGCCATCGAACCATCAACCGGAGAGATTCTGACAATGGTGTCCAGTCCCGGCATCGATGTGGACATGCTTGCAAATATCGGTCAGCACTATGGAGAGATTTCATCAAATCCATACAAGCCGATGTTTAACCGTGCCGTCCAGGCTCCTTATCCTCCGGGATCGGTATTCAAGCTGGTCAATGGCCTGATAGGACTTGAAGAGGGAGTAGTGACCACCTCAACCCATTACCCTTGCAGCATGGGTTATCATTTCGGACGCAACAAACTCGGTTGTCACGCCCACAAATCTCCTCTCAGCTTTGAGGAATCCATCATGATGTCATGCAACGCCTATTATTGCTACATCCTTCGAGACCTTCTGGAAAACAAGAAGTACGGTTCAATCGGCATAGCGATGGACAAGTGGCAGGAGTATGTCAAGAGTTTCGGATTCGGTCAGAAACTCGGCAGTGATTTCCCATCCGAACTTGGCGGATTCATTCCGGGTTCGGGATACTATAACAAAGTCTACGGAAAAGGCGGATGGAAGGCGACCACGGTCATATCCCTTTCCATCGGACAGGGTGAGATCGGAACCACGCCGCTCCATATGGCAAATCTTTGCGCTACAATCGCAAACAGAGGATTCTACTACATCCCTCATATAGTCAAGGACTCTGATAACGTAAGCATCGATCCGAAGTACAAGGAAAAGCGCTACACAATGGTCGACACCACACATTTCCCAAAGGTCGTAGGAGGAATGTACAGGGCGGTGAACAGCGGATTCGGCTCAGGAGGAACAGCCAGCATCGCAGCAGTGGATGGTCTGGAGATATGCGGAAAGACCGGTACTGCACAGAATCCTCACGGAAGCGACCACAGCGTGTTCATATGCTTCGCTCCAAAGGATAACCCTAAGATTGCAGTAGCGGCATATGTTGAGAACGGAGGATTCGGCGCCACATACGCCGCTCCAATTGCATCACTCCTTACGGAAATGTATCTGAACAAGGAGATCAGCGAAGAAAGGAAATATCTTGAAGAAAGGATGCTGAACAGCAACCTGATGGATAGAGTTAAAGTCAGAAAGAGATAACATGAGAGAATTGGGAGGACATAGGGGCAGAGGACTTGCCAAATCAATAGACTGGTCACTTGTGATCTGTTATCTCATGCTCATCCTTATCGGATGGGTGAACATATATGCATCCATACACTCAACAGAACCATCCTCAATCTTTGACTGGAACTGCAGAAGCGGAAAACAGGCGGTATGGATCGGAACATCAATCATACTGGCCGGCATAATACTTTTTGCCCTCAACCCCCGGATATACGAAGGGCTTTCACTGCCGATATACATTCTGGCACTAGGTCTGCTGGTGGCTGTAATCTTTCTTGGAATCGAGGTGAAGGGATCCAGATCCTGGTTCGGATTCGGCCCTGTACGATTCCAGCCGGCCGAAATATCCAAGATTTCAACATCCCTGATGCTGGCCACGATAATGAGTCAGCTGGGCTACAGAATCGGCAGAATGAGGGATTTCCTGCTCACGGCACTGATAATTCTTGTGCCGATGATGATAATAGTGGCACAGAGCGAGACAGGTTCTGCACTTGTGTATGTGGGATTCATATTCATGCTCTATAGGGAAGGCCTTTCGGGCTGGCTCATCTTTATGGTCGGGATGGCCATCCTGCTCTTTATCCTGACTCTGACGGCGTCTCCATTTGTTGCAATACTCGTACTTGCAGGCATCGTCTCGCTCTGCATCTGTCTTTACTCAGGAAGATTCAGGCTGTGGCTGTTCGTATGTGTACCGCTGATCGTGCTTATGGCTTTTGTGCCTATGATTCTCGACACCATCGCACTCAAGACCCTTGGAGAAGAAGCGGTCGCAGCTGCCGCCGTTGAAGGAGCCGAAGTGCCGTTGCTGCTGCAGATCAAGCCACTGTACGTTCTGCTTGGAACAATAGGTGTGGCGATTCCCATAGTGACATATATTGCCTTCAGAGAAGGTAACACATTCACTCATCTTGCGACACTTTCACTGATCGCCGGAGTAATTCTGGTATTCTCAGCCGACTTCATCTTCAACAGCGTCCTTCAGGACCATCAGAGAAAGCGTATCGAGGTGCTTCTGGGAATGAAGGAAGATCCTGCCGGTGTAGGTTACAATGTAAATCAGTCCATGATTGCCATCGGCTCAGGCGGATTAACGGGAAAGGGATTCCTCAACGGAACCCAGACCACATATGGCTTTGTCCCAGAACAGAGCACTGACTTTATTTTCTGTACCATAGGAGAAGAATGGGGCTTCCTGGGATCAGCATTCGTGATACTTCTGTATGTGTTCCTGATATCAAGGATCATATCAGACGCAGAGCGCAGCAGGGAAGCATTCACGCGAATCTACGGTTATTGTGTCGCCTGCTGCATCTTCATGCACCTTTTCATCAATATCGGAATGACCATCGGCATAATGCCTGTCATCGGCATCCCTCTGCCGTTCGTCAGCTACGGTGGATCATCACTCTGGGCGTTCACGATAATGCTCTTCATCTTCATTGCGCTTGACCGCAATGAAAAGAAATATTTCTAACAGACATTTGATATGAAGATAGGAAACATAGATCTTGGAGACAGGCCGCTTCTGCTGGCGCCGATGGAAGATGTCACCGACGCTTCCTTCAGATTCATCTGTAAAGAATTCGGAGCAGACATGATGTACACGGAGTTCATCTCATCGGATGGACTGATCCGTGATGCACGCAAGTCTCTTGAGAAGCTTGTCACATATGACTATGAGGCGCCTATCGGCATTCAGATCTACGGCAATATCCCGGAGGCAATGGTAGATGCAGCAAAGATGGCAGAGCAGGCAGCCGAGATAGCCGGAGGCCATGGAGCTGATCTTGTAGATATAAATTTCGGATGTCCGGTAAACAAGATTGCAAGACGCGGCGCCGGTTCAGGCATGATGAGGGAACCGGACAAGATGGTAGAAATTACAAGACAGGTAGTGGAAGCCGTCAAACTCCCGGTGACAGTAAAGACGCGTCTTGGATGGGATGAGGATTCCAAGATTATCGTTGAACTGGCTGAAAGGCTCCAGGATGTGGGCATCCAGGGACTTACCATCCACGGACGCACAAGATGTCAGATGTATAAGGGCGAAGCGGACTGGACACTTATCGGAAAAGTGAAGGAGAATCCAAGGATGCACATTCCGATCATAGGAAACGGCGACATCAACTCACCGCAGAAGGCAAAGGAATATTTCGACAGATATGGAGTTGACGGCATAATGATAGGTCGTGCGACATACGGACACCCATGGATATTCAACGAGATAAAGCATTACCTCAGAACTGGTGAACTCCTGCCTCCTATGAGCGTAACCGACAGAGTCGCACTGGCAAAGAGGCACCTGGCTAAATCGCTTGAAATAAAGGGAGACAGAGTGGGCGTGCTCGAAATGAGACGACATCTGTCATGCTATTTCAAAGGTCTGGCTGACTTCAAGGAGACACGACTCAAGCTCGTCACTCTAAACGACCCTGCAGAGCTTTATGCGACCCTTGACCAGATTGCGGAAAAGTGGGGAGACGAAACACCTGAGATCCGCAGCATTTACGGATTATAATCAAGACAACATACAGATAAGATGATAGACAAGATACTTCTTTTCCCTTACTGGCTGAGTCTTAAGCTCAGACATTTCTTCTATGACAGCGGGCTCAGGAAAGTCAGCAGTGCCGACGTGCCGACAATTTGCATCGGCAACATCACCGTAGGAGGAACCGGTAAGACCCCTCACACAGAAATGCTTATAAGAACCCTGCTTCAGGACGAAGAATGGGGCAGCAGGAGCATTGCTGTGCTTTCCCGTGGCTACAAGCGCAAGACAAAGGGCTTCCAGCAGGTCACCTCAGACGGAACGGCTCTTGCATATGGCGACGAACCGCTTCAGATCAAGAAGAAATTTCCGGGAATCACCGTTGCCGTAGACAAGTCGCGCACAGAGGGGTGTGATTTCCTGGCACATCCCGACAAACTCCAGACAACGAAGAAAGGAAAGAAATGCATAGATAAGGATCTCCCGGCGGCAGGCCTCATCATCCTTGACGATGCTTTTCAGCACAGAGCCCTGAAGCCGACCCTTTCAATCGTTCTTGTTGACTACAACAGGCCTATATTCAAGGATCATCTTCTTCCGATGGGAAGACTGCGCGACCTTCCTGAAAGAATCGCAGCAGCAGACATCGTCATTGTGTCCAAATGTCCTAACGACGTGAACGCATGGGAGAAATGCACATGGGCAGAGAATCTGGGGATAAGGAACTTCGACGCAGCATCATGCAGCGGAACCCGCAGAAACGGGAAGAAGCAGCATATCTTCTTCTCTACCATCACCTATGATGCCGCAGAGGCTGTCTTCCCTGAAGGAAATCCAAGATATATCTACACAAACAGGCTTGTGCTGTTCTCCGGCATTGCCAACGACGCTCCTCTGCTAAGCTACCTCAGCAGCGACTACAAGATCGTACGCCACTTCAAGTTCCCTGACCATCACAAATTCTCAAGAGCTGACATCAACACCATCGCCTCAGCTGCAAAAGAATTCCCTACATCGGTAATAATGACGACTGAGAAGGACTGTCAGAGAATCAGGGACTGTCACAAAATAAAAGAGGAGTTGAAACAAAGAATGTTCTACTCCCCTATCAAGACTGCTTTCCTGACGGAAAACGAAAAAGAAAAATTCATTACTGCTCTGAAGGACGGCCTGAGATAATCTCGTTCTGAGCATCAACAGATGCTTCGTGGATAGCATTGAACACAGCTGTCAGGAACTTCTCCGGCAGTTCGTATTCCTGTCCCTTCTCCACAACCTTGGCAAGAACGGCATCCCAACGTGAAGCCTGGATGATGGCAATGTTGTTGTCCTTCTTATACTGACCGATCTGACGGCTCACCTTCATTCTGGACGCCAATGTATAGAGCAGATTCTCATCTATGACATCTATCTTGGCTCTGAGCTGGTCGATGTTCTCCTTCCATTGCGGTGAATCTGAATCCGCATCCCTGACGGTAATCTGATTATAAAGCAGATCACTGAGCTCCGGTGGCGTAAGCTGCTGCTTTGCATCGCTCAATGCACAAGCCGGATTGCTGTGCGACTCTATCATCAATCCTTCGAAACCAAGGTCAAGGGATCTCTGAGAAATCTCACGGATATAGGCCTTGCTGCCTCCCATATGGCTCGGATCCACGAAGAACGGGAGTTCCGGAAAACGGCTTCTGAGTTCAATTGCAATCTCCCAATGAGGATCATTGCGATACTTTATCTTCTCGAATGTCGAAAATCCTCTGTAAATGACACCAAGCTTCTTGACCCCGGCACGGCTGAGACGCTCCAAAGCGCCAATCCATAGATCAAGGTCAGGGTTGACCGGATTCTTTACCAGCACAGGAATATCGGTACCCTTGAGGGCATCGGCAATCTCCTGTACGAGGAAAGGATTGGCTGTTGTTCTGGCACCTAACCACACGAGGTCCACGCCGTATTTCAGACACTCGTAGACATGCCTCTCACTTGCAACTTCTGTGGAAACCTTGATTCCATATTCCTTCTTCACCTGCTGAAGCCACTCAAGACCTTCCACACCGATTCCCTCGAAGCATCCAGGATGAGTTCTGGGTTTCCATATACCTGCGCGGAAAACATTGATTCCCAACTCCTTAAGACCCTTGGCAGTCTCCATTACCTGCTCAAGACTCTCAGCGCTGCACGGACCGGCAACCACACTTGGTCTCGGCTCCGTGAACATACCCCACTCATAAAGGGGAACAAGTTCCAATTTCTTATCAGCCATAGTATTAAGTTTTATCTTATTATTCTTCGTATTCTGTTTGCATCTTCTATAAGTTCACGCACCCTCTCCTCATCACCAGCTGCAATTGCCTGTCTGAAGGCATTCATCTTCTCTATATACGTATCCATCACCTGAAGTATATTATCCCTGTTCTGGGAAAGAATCGGAGTCCACATGTCCGGACTGCTCTTGGCAAGCCTTACTGTGGATGAGAAACCTCCTGAAGCCAGATCAAAGATATGCTTTTCATCCTTCTCCTTGTCCAATACGGTCAACGCCAGGGCAAATGATGTGATGTGAGAAATGTGAGAGACATATGCCGTGTGTATATCATGACTGGCTGAAGACATCTCTATCGTTCTCATATTCAGAACAGTATAAAGATCCTCCATAAGTGCCACAGCATCAGGATCGGAGTCCTGATGATCACAGATGATGCAGGCGTGACCGTCAAAAAGTCCCGGCATTGCTGCCCAAGGTCCGCTATATTCGGTTCCTGCCATGGGATGAGATGCAACGTAGCGCCTGCGCATCGGATGAAGCCTCACCTGATTGACAAGAAGCTCTTTTGTAGAACACACATCGGTCACTGTCTGCTTCTCACCGATCCTGTCCAGCACTGCAGGTAGAAGCTTCATTGCAGCACCGACCGGCACAGCAAGAATGATGACATCGCTCTGTCTGACACAATCTTCAAAATCAGTAACCTGATCAACAAGACCGATCTTCTCCGCTGCTGAAGCATTGACGGAATCAGCCTCCACACCAAGCACCTGCTCAGCATAGCCCTTACGTTTGAGGTCAATTGCTATCGAACCACCTATGAGTCCAAGTCCTATGATTCCTACTTTCATATACTGTCATCTGTTTATGCCGGCCTGTCTTATTCTTTCCGCCGCCTCTCTTAATGTCTCCGGTTTGGCGCAAAGCGAGATGCGGATATAGTCTTCTCCGTTCTTTCCGAATATGAAGCCCGGCGTAATGAACACTCCTGCATCATAAAGAATCCTGTCTGAAAGCACCTGACCGATGCTGATTTCTTCTGTCGCCTGCACATCCTGAGGCACCTTGCCCCAAAGGAACATTCCTGCACTGCTGTGGTCATATTCCACTCCCAGCATATCGAAGATGGCTCCGGCCAGCACCCTTCTGCGGCGATATTCATCATTAAGCTCAGTGAACCACCCGCTTCCCTGCTCCAACGCCTTTACTGCAGCAAGCTGAAGCGGCTTGAACATTCCTGAATCCATCTGACTCTTCACCTTGAGGATCTGAGAAATGACCTCTGCATCAGCAGCGACCATTCCGATTCTCCATCCTGCCATATTATGAGCCTTGCTGAGGGAATTCAGTTCAAGACAGCATTCCTTTGCTCCCGGTTGCGCCAGGATTGACAGAGGACTGTCATTCAGTATAAAGCTGTATGGGTTGTCGTTACATATGAGTATGCCGTGCCTTTTTCCGAAAGCCACAAGCTCCGCATAAAGTTCTTCAGTGGCAGGAGCCCCTGTAGGCATGTTCGGATAATTGGTCCACATTATCTTTACACCGCTGAGGTCCATCTTTTCCAACGCCTCGAAATCGGGTTTCCATCCATTCTCTGCCTTGAGGTCATAGGTAAGGATTTCCGCCTCGACAAGCCTTGACGCTGAAGAATATGTAGGATAGCCTGGATCCGGCACCAGCACCTTGTCTCCCTTATCCAGAAACGCCAGAGATATCAGAAGTATTCCCTCCTTTGAACCGACAAGAGGCTGAATCTCAGAAGCAGGATCAAGCTCCACGCCATACCATTTCCTATACCACTGAGCAAAGGCAGTCCTGAACTCAGGAAGCCCTACATAGCTTTGATATGCGTGATTTCCAGGCTGGCATGCAGACTCGCACAGAGCCTCCACTGCAGCCATCGGAGGCATTCCGTCAGGAGAACCTATGCCGAGATTGATCACAGGACTTTCCCCTGCAGCTTTCCTTGCCGCATTCATTCCTGCAATCTCCTTCAGTTTTCTTGAGAAGTAATATTCCTGGACACTTTCTGTCCTCTTTGCTGGCTTTATGATCATATAGCGGACTTATATTCTCCCAGAATGTTAAGATCTTCCATCAGAGGTCGTACCGCCGACAGAGCCTGCTCGTAACGGATATAATCCTCGAACTTGATGTCGACATAGAAGAAATACTGCCATTCATGTCCCGGGATCGGGAGAGACTGGATTCTGGTGAGATTCATATCGTAGAAAGAAAGAATCGTCAGTACATGAGCAAGAGAGCCTGGCTTATGGTTCAGCGTGAAGCACCATGACGCCTTGTTGACCTTATCCTTCTCAACCTGAAGTCCGTCATCAAGAATCAGAAACCTTGTGAAGTTCTGCTTATAGGTCTCAATGCTCTCTGCAAGAATATCAAGTCCATACAGCTGGGCAGCAAGTTCTGACGCCACTGCTCCCACGCCGGCAAGACTGTTCCCGGCCACATCTGCAGCACTCTTCGCAGTGTCTTCAGACTCCACCAGCCTGATCCAAGGATAGTCCTTGAAAAACTCACGTGTCTGGTTTATTGCCATATAATGCGTACGGACTTCCTTTATATCCTCTATCTTCTGTCCGGGCAAGGCCATAAGATTCTGCTGGATTCTGAGGAAAACTTCTCCCTTGATCTTTCTGTCGTACTTGCGAAGAAGCTCAAAGTTCGGGAGCAATCCTCCTGACACAGTATTCTCGATGGCCATTACAGCAGCATCAGCCTGCCCGCCAGACAGACTCTTGTAAAGATCATCGAATCCGGCACACTCTACGATTTCCGGAGCGGAACATCCCAGTCCTTCATAGAAAAGTCTGGCAGCCTGCTCATGAAAACAGCCCTTTACACCTTGTATAGCAATCTTTCTCTCCATATCTGTTAAAATAGAAAGGCTGTCCGTTGTACCGGACAGCCAATATCATATCAGAATAATCTGACAGACTACACTGTCATAATCTCCTTTTCCTTCACTGCAACGAGCTCCTCAACCTTCTTTGAGAAAGCGTCTGTCTCCTTCTGGATCAGCTGCTCATATTCTTTCTGAAGATCCTCAGGCATACCTTCCTTCTGGGCCTTCTTAAGAAGTTCAATCGCATCACGACGGGCGTTACGTACGCTGACCTTAGCATTCTCACCTGCGCCCTTAGCCTTCTTGATAAGCTCCTTTCTGCGCTCCTCTGTAAGAGGCGGAACAGTACAGCGGATGCTCTCACCGTTGTTTGAAGGAGTAAGGCCGATGTTTGCATCAAGAATTGCCTTCTCGATTGCAGGAATCATCTTCTTCTCCCAAGGCTGAAGCATAAGTGTCTTGGCATCAGGAGTTGTGACAGAAGCGACCTGAGGAACAGGAGTAGGACAACCGTAATAGTCAACCATTACGCTGTTGAACACGAGTGGATTTGCCTTGCCGGCACGATATGTCTTGAGTTCCTCATCGAGATGAGCGACAGAATGAGACATCTTGTCTTTTGCACCTGCCAGAATTTCTTTTGCTCTTGTAATCATAGTATTCTGTATTAGTAATTTCTGTTAAAGTATCCTTTTCGGGACTTCCCGCTAGACATGCACCAGAGTTCCGACCTTTTCGCCCTTCACAAGCTTGGTGAGATTACCCTTCTGGTTCATATCGAAGACAATGATCGGCATATTTCCCTCACGACAGAGAGCGAAGGCGGTCTGGTCCATGACCTTGAGACGGTCCTCTATAGCCTTGTCAAATGTCAGTTCTTCATACTTGACGGCTGTCGGATCCTTTTCCGGGTCAGCTGTGTAGACACCATCTACGCGTGTTCCCTTGAGAAGAGCATCCGCTCCGATCTCAAGAGCGCGGAGAGCCGCACCTGAATCTGTAGTGAAATATGGGTTTCCTGTGCCGCCGGCTATGAGAGCCACGCCTCCCTTCTCCATCACTGCCACAGCGTCATCCCTCATGTAATAACGTGCCACAGGCATCATTGGAGTCGCTGTGAACACCTCAGCCTCTACTCCTGCCGAACGGATGGCCATCGCAAGACCGAGGGAGTTGATTACGGTCGCAAGCATTCCCATCTTGTCACCATTCACTCTGTCAAATCCCTTACCTACGCCCTGCAGGCCTCTGAATATGTTTCCACCTCCTATGACGATTGCCACCTGGAGTCCGTTTCTGACGGCCTGAGCCACCTCTTCCGCATACGCTGCAAGCCAATTTTCATCAATACCTTTTCCTGCAGGTCCTCCCAGGCTTTCGCCACTGAGTTTCAAAAGAACTCTATTATATGCACCCATAGCTGTATTCAGTTTATATTTTCCAACAAACAAAAGTATCGAATTATTATGAAACTTGCAAGAAAGAATATATCTTTGCACGATAGAATGGATAATTCCGATTGGATTATTAACTGTAAATATTATAACAACTATGGCACTTTCTTCAATTACCAAGAAGCTTATCATGAGTGTAAGCGGCCTGTTCCTTATCCTTTTCCTTCTCCTCCACACAACCATCAACTTCTTCGCAGTTGTTGACGCATTCAAGGGCACATGGGGTGCTCCTGCCGGCGAGGGATGGTATGCTGGCGGATGCTGGTTCATGGCGACACCAGTAATCGACATTATGGTTCCGGTTCTCGCTGCAGGTTTCTTTGTACACATCATCTACGCCTTCATCCTTACCATCGGTAACTACAAGGCACGTGGAACACAGCGTTACGCTATTCCTCATCAGGGTAAGGCTGAGTCTTGGGCATCAAAGAACATGCTCGTACTCGGTGTTATCGTTCTTGGATTCGCAGCATTCCACATGTCACACTTCTGGGCAGAGATGCAGTATGTAGAGTGGTTCAAGGGAGAGCACGTTGCTCCTGAATCAGTTTACGCTCTTATGGAGATCACATTCGGCAAGTGGTGGATGGTAGCAATCTACATCGTTTGGTTTGCAGCTCTCTGGTTCCACCTTACTCACGGTTTCTGGAGTGCACTTCAGACTATCGGATGGAGCAACCAGATCTGGGAGAAGAGACTCGAGTGCGCAGGCAAGGCTCTCGCAACACTCTTCTTCGTGTGCCTCACTGTTACCGCTATCGTTGCATATTGCGTAGCAAACGGCATCATCCCTGGCAGCGTTCTCACTTGCTGCTGCGGTGGTTGCTAATCTAAAGAATCACTGAAATTTAACAGGAGTCTGAAACCGTATGTTTCAGGCTCTTTTTTATTGCACTAACGGGTTCATTAACGGATTTTTTAACTAAATTTGTAGTTTTCTCGTTTGAATATATGACCAGAAACGAATATTTACATACGGAAAGATTCGAGTTTGAGGGCGGCGGAAGCATTGACGGACTGAAAGTAGTCTACCACACCTCAGAGAACGGATGGAGAAAAGGTGATACAAGAAAGGTCATCTGGATATGCCATGCCCTGACTGCCAATTCGGACGCCGAAGACTGGTGGCCGGAACTTGTTGGCAAGGGAAAATTCTTTGACACAGAGAAATATTTCGTGATATGTGTAAATATGCTGGGGTCATCATACGGATCGTCAGGTCCGGCATCCGTCAATCCGGAGACAGGAAAGCCTTTTTATTTTGACTTCCCATTGGTTACAGTACGCGACATCGTCCGCGCCAATATTCTTGTCCGCAAGCATCTGGGAATAGACAGGATAGACCTCATGGTCGGAGGTTCGATCGGTGGATTCCAATCTGTCGAGTGGGCGGTAATGGAACCGGAAACAATAAGGAATCTGGCACTGATCGCATGCAGCTGTCGTGCTACTCCATGGCTTACAGCATGGGAAGAGTCGCAGAGAATGGCTCTTGAAGCAGATCCGACATTCCGCGAATGTGCAAGCCTTAAAGGAGGAGAAGCCGGATTGAAATGTGCCCGCAGCATAGCTCTTATTTCATACAGAAGCTATGAAGGATACAATCTGACCCAGTCGGAATCAGATACTGACTGCATGTTTGCGGACAGAGCCGGATCCTACCAGAGATATCAGGGCAAGAAGCTCGCAGACCGCTTTGATGCATACTCGTACTATTATCTTGCGAAATCGGTTGACAGCAACAACCTCGGAAGAGGGAGAGGCGGGTGTGAAGCGGCATTAGGCACCATAAAGGCACGCACGGTCGTGATCGGAATAGACAGCGACCGTCTTTTTCCTGTATGCGAGCAGAAGTTCCTGGCGGAGCACATTCAAGGAGCTGAGTACAAGGAGATCACATCAAGATTCGGACACGACGGCTTCCTCCTTGAAAACGACCAGCTGATAGAGGTCATAAAACCATTAATGAACTAACAAATAGACAGATATAATATGCAGGTACTGAAATTCGGCGGCACATCGGTTGCCAATGCAGAAGCCATACAGCAGGTGGTCGAGATTGTTTCCAGATCAGTTGACAGAGACAGGACTATTCTTGTCGTGTCCGCTATACGCGGATGTACTGACGCCCTCATACGCATCGGCAATCTGGCATCTCAGAGAGATGAAGCATATAAGGAAGTGATCGATGACCTGCAGAAGCAGCATCATCAGATCATCAAGGACTTGCTGCCGGTTGAAAAGCACGAAGAGTCCCTCGAGACATGTGATTCTCTTTTCAATTCCCTCAGGAGCATCGCGCAGGGCGTGTACCTGCTCGGCGAGCTTTCCCCAACAAGCCTCGATGCCATCCAGGGATTCGGAGAGCAGTGGTCATCCCGAATAATTGCGACCAAGCTGGCATCAATAGGGATAGCCACGAAGTGGGTTGACTCGCGCAAGATCATCAGAACCATAAGCAAAGGCGAGAAGACTGCTGTGGACGTGCAGAAAACTTATTCCCGTGTCAACGAGATGATAGAAAGCAATCCGATCACACAGCTTTTTGTTATGCCTGGCTTCATAGCGTCAGACAAACAGGGACGCACAACTACACTCGGACGCGGAGGTTCGGACTATTCGGCATCTCTTATGGCTGTAGGCTGCAAGGCACGTGCGCTCGAGATCTGGACAGACGTACCGGGCATGATGACCTCCAACCCGAAAGTCGTACCTACGGCACGTACAATCAGCAATATTTCATATAAGGCGGCACTCGAACTTTCACATTTCGGAGCCAAGGTAATCTATCCTCCGACAATCCAGCCGGTGGTCACAGAAGGCATTCCGATCTATGTAAAGAACACATTCGACCCCGAGGCGCACGGTACCCTGATTGAAAAGAACCCTCCTCGCAGCAAGGATTCCGTCATCGGCATTTCGAACTCAGACAACATCGCCCTTCTCTCGCTCGAAGGAAGCGGCATGGTAGGAATACCTGGATTCTCCAGCCGTCTTTTCGAAACCCTCAGCCAGAATGACATCAACATCATCCTGATCACTCAGGCATCGTCGGTTCATACAATGTGCATTGCAGTGTCGGAGAAAGATGCAGAAAAGGCGCGCGAGGCTGCCGACAGATGCTTTGCATATGAAATTTCACTCGGAAAGCTCAATCCTCTGAAGGTCGAGAAAGGCTTCTCCATCGTGTGCCTCGTAGGAGACGATGTGCTCAACCAGAGCGGCGCGACCGGCCGCATGCTCGCGGCACTTGGAAGCAACAGCATCCAGGTAAGAGCTACGGCTCAAGGATCATCCGAGAAAAACATTTCGGTGATCATCTCGTCATCGGATACGGAAGCTGCAATCCGCACTATCCACAATGAGTTCTTCGACAGAAGAAGCGGAAAGGACATTCACCTCTTCATTGCAGGATATGGAGTTGTGGGCAAGGCATTGGTCGACATCATAGCAAAGAACCGCGCAAAGATTGAAAAGCGTACAGGTAGAAGACTGCACGTATGCGGACTTTCAAATAGCCGAAGATTCATTCTGGACAAGAACGGTCTTTCGCTTGACAACATTGCAGAACAGCTCGCAGACGGATACAGTTCAGCTGATGAGGCATATTTCAATCAACTTGCAACCCTGGCAATGGAGAACTCAGTGTTCGTAGACTGCACTGCTTCTGCTGACATTGCATTCAAATACATGAACCTCTTCAAGAGAGGCTACTCAGTTGTCGCATGCAACAAGATCACGTTCTCATTGCCGTACAAGCAGTATGCGGCCGTAAAAGAGGCGGCAATCGAAATCGGAGCGACACTTCGTTATGAGACAACCGTGGGAGCAGCTCTTCCTATACTTGAATCCATTTCGCGAAGCGTACACAGCGGCGACGAGATCCTGCGTATCGAAGCTGTTCTCAGCGGCACGCTGAACTATATCTTCAGCAATTACGCAGGAGGAGAGGGCGGCACTTTTGCAGAAGTGGTGAAAAGGGCTCAGGATGCGGGCTATACAGAGCCGGACCCTCGTCTTGATCTCAGCGGACGCGATGTGCTTAGAAAGCTTCTCATCCTCTCACGTGAGGCAGGAGTGGGAATCGACGAGAAGGATGTGGAGATATCATC
>ERZ808026.74-NODE-74-length-17821-cov-3.621393_pt1 | contig 17821 bp, 14 predicted proteins | sample MGYA00380182_ERZ808026 | MGnify/ENA primary metagenome ERZ808026 (study PRJEB31490, sample SAMN06133376) | cow dung metagenome | isolation source: H9 | host: cow | place: China: Chengdu | collected 2015-05 ... | reverse complement strand
GATATGGTTGTTTTTAAGGTCGTCCATATAAAACATCTTTGTTTGTAAAAGAGCATAAAAAAGGACTATCAAAAGCGATAGTCCTTTTTATTGAATAAGACAAAGATTATTTAAAATCCTTTGGACGTCTTTCTGTGCGTTTGCATTTTGAGCATTCAGCAACGTTCTTGAGCTTTCCTGCTTCATACAATGTTTTCATAACTATTTCACCGCCACAATCTGGACATGCGAATTTCTGTGTTGCAACAGTAGTACGAGAGTTTTTACTTGCTCCGGCCATGGTGTTCCTCCATAAAAAAATAATACGTATTACCTAAATAATATAACGATTATAAAATCCTTAGTCAATTATTGAGTGGGATAAAAATTAAAAACAAAGAATGATAATTATTCTTGTAATTGACAAAAAATAATGGCTTCATTAATATATTGTAAGTTAACTTTTTTTTGGGGGTCCCCTTTGGCTACTAAGAAAACATCTGCAGAAAAGCGTTATGCACAGAGTGAAGTTAGAAGACTTCATAACAAGGCTATTAAAAGCACTTGTAAGACATATGCAAAACAGTTTGTAGAAGCTGTTCATGCAAAAGATCAGGCTCTTGCAGAAGCTAAGCTTAAGACACTTGTAAGTGAACTTGATTCAGCTCGCAGCAAGGGTGTTTTGACTAGAAACGCTGTTTCTCGCAAGAAGTCAAGAATGATGAAACTTTATAACGTTTCATTTGCTGCTGATGCAGCTAAATAACTTAATTTAAGTTATGGTTAAAAAATCCAGTTGATAATTCAGCTGGATTTTTTTAACTTTAAATGAGTTTTAATAAGGGCGTGAAAAAATACATCTGTGTAATATTTTTCACTGAAGTTTGTTCTTGCGTTGCGATTCCTGATTTCAGATGTTCACCGTCCTGCCTTGCTGGTGGCAAAGATTTTTTATTGGTTGGGATGGGTAAATATTCTGACTTTCTGGTCGTATAAAGGAAAAAAAATCGACTGCAATATCTTATGAGAACTAAGAATATTCCCATGCTTTTGTCGGGAGTATCATTTATTGGAGGTTTTAGATGGCTTCAGGTAAAGTAACAAAAAATGATTTGGTAGATGCTATATATTTTAAATCTAATTGTGAAAAATATCTTGTTCAGGACATTGTTGAAAAGTTGCTGAAAGAAATAAAAAAATCTTTAGAAAATGGATCAACTATTGAGCTGCGTGGTTTTGGAACATTTGAGCCTCGTTTACGTAAAGGTCGGGAAAAAGCTCATAATCCAAAGACTGGTGAAATTCTTTCTGTGGCTCCTCATTATGTAGCTGCTTTTAGAGCTGGACAAGACTTGAAGAAAGCTTTGTGGAATTTAGATAAAAGTGAAGGATCTGAATAAGCTTGCTTAATTTTATTAAAAGTCGAAATTTATATATTGCTTTTCTTTTTGTTACAGCTTGTTTATTTTTTGGACTTTCGAATTGTTTTACGGGCTGGTTTTTGTTCTTACCTGTTTTTCTTATAATTGATGAATTTCGATTAAGATTTGTCTGGATAGCAGGCGGTTTATACGGTATTTTTTCTTATTTTTTTTATGCAACCTGGCTTTATACATTTTCAAAAACAGCAATGGCAGGTGTTTCTGTCTTATATTTTTTTTATTGGGCAATTTTGTTTGTTCTTTTAAAAATCATCAGATGCTATTTTAGTAAAATTCAATTAATTCTTGAAATTGTACTAATTTTATGCTTTGAAATTATAAAAGCTTCTGGATTTATTGGATTTAGTTATGGTGTTTGTGGTTATACACAGTATCAGAATTTATATTTAATTCAGATTTCGGATATTCTTTCAGTTTATTCAGTTTCTTTTATTTTAATTTTTTGTTCTGCATTATCAGCGGAATGCTTTGGAAAAGAGTGGCGAAACAAAATTCAAAAAAATAAGTGGTGGATTATCATATTCTTTGCATTGATAATTGTTTATTATGTTTATGGATTTATTAAAATCGAATATTGCAAAAAAATTGAAAATAAAAGCGAAAAACTTACTGTGGCTGCCATTCAGAATAATTCCGATCCATGGAAATCAGGATTCAATAATTATAAAAAAACAGTAAACCGGTTGATGATTCTGACAGACAAAGCTTTGAACGAATGTGATTCAATTGATTTTGTTGTATGGCCTGAAACAGCTGTTGTACCGTCAATACTTAAGCATTATGAAGGAAATGATGAAAGACGCAGGGAATTGGTAAACTCAATTCTTAATTATATAGATTCAAAAAAACAGGTTTTTCTTATTGGGAATTTTAATTCCGTTGGCAATAAGGATTATAACAGTGCTTTTGTTTTTATTCCTAAAAAAAATGTTTTACCGCCCAAACCATATCATTATGAAAAACAACATTTGGTGCCATTTACAGAGTATTTTCCGTATAAAAATACATTTCCCTGGATTTATGAACTTCTATTAAAGGGGGATACGCATCTGTGGGAACCCGGAAAAGATTCTGTGGTTTTTGATGTAAATGGATTTAAATTTTCTGCTCCAATTTGCTTTGAAGATAATTTTACTGGGCTGAACAGAACTTTTGTAAAGAAAGGTGCTTCTGCTTTCTTTTCTTTGAGTAATGATGCGTGGTCAAAAAGTAAAAAATGTCAGATTCAGCATCTTAAAATGGGCGTGTTCAGAAGCGTGGAAAATCATATACCTTCCGTTCGTTGTACGGTAAGTGGAGAAACTTGCATAATCAATTCCTATGGTAGAATTGAAGCAAGATTAAAGCCCTTTGAAGAAAATATATTGATTGGAAAAATCAGTAAACTTGCCATGTAAAAAAAAATAATATAGAATAAACTTATGTCAGATGAAGCAACAAAAGAAATTGTAAAAACAACTAAAGATGATGAAAAAAGAACTTTGACAGTTTTTGGATTAGAGACAGAATTTGATGGAGTTCTGGAATTTAGTGATGACCTTGTAATAACTGGAAAATATAATGGACGAATTAAGGCTTCTGGTAATCTTGAAATTGCAAAGGATTCAATTTGTACAGTTGAAAAAATTTCTGCAAATTCAATTGTTATTTCTGGGACAGTTACAGGTAATTTAGAAGCTGCGGAAAGAGTTGAAATTTGTAGTGGCGGTGTTGTGACGGGTGATATTACAACAGCCAGGTTAAGAATTGAAAATAATGTTGAATTTGAAGGTCAGATTACTATGCTGGATAAAATTCCAGAAGAAAATCTTTTCGCTTCTGCAAGTGCTGAGTACAAGCAGGCTATGGTTTTACGTACGGATATCATTGAATAAATCTTTTTATTAATTGATTGACATATTGCAATAAAAATTGTATTACTAAGAAATCCAACTTTTTAATAATTTTTCGAAAATTTTCTTTTCTAAATATATAATCTATTATAATTTATGGAGTTTTTATGGCCTTTAGCAGACGGCGAAAAGCCGAAGAAGGTGCAGAAGAACAGGCACAGACAGAAAACATTCAGAATCAATTAGATTTTGAATCTCAGCCAGAGTCTTACGAAGCATCTGAATCTATTTCTGGAGACAACGAAGATTTTTCTACTCAGGAACAGAATTATCAGCCTGAAAGTTCAGAACAGAATGAAACAAAAGCTGAAGAAGCAACAGAATCAGAGGAAAGTTCTCAGGGCTCGGATAGTGACGAGCCTAAAAAAGTTCGTATTGTTCGAGCAAAGAGAAAAGTTTCTGTAAAAGTTCAGACTAATAACGAGGAAAGTCAAAATCAGGAACAGCAGAATGATGGTGAGAATGGTCACCAGAATAACCGCTGGAATAATCGCAATATCAACAATAATAATCGTCGGCCTATGAATAATAGAAGAGGCGGTTTTCATTCAGATATGCCGGTTCCTACTGGTGCTGTTGATCCTTCTGTAATGCAGCCAAGCGGAGAAGGAACAGATGATAACGCAAATAAGCCTCGTCTTTTAATCAATGATCTTACTGCAATGGGTATGCACGAACTTCGTGATCTTGCAGCAAAATATGGGTTTAATCCGGATGATCTTGCTCCGATGAAGAAGCAGGAACTTATTTTTGTAATTCTCAAGGCTCATTCTGAACACGGTGGACTTATTTTTGCTTCTGGTGCTCTTGAAATTTTGCCGGATGGCTATGGGTTTCTTCGTTCTCCACAGAACAGTTATCTTCCAGGTCCAGATGATATTTATATTTCTCCAAGCCAGATTAGACTTTTTAATCTTAAAACTGGTGATACAGTTTACGGACAGACTCGCTCTCCAAAAGAAGGCGAACGTTTCTTTGCTTTGCTTCGCATAGAAACTGTAAACTTTGATGAACCTCGTGTTGCTCAGACACGTATTCCTTTTGAAAATCTAACACCTTTGTATCCTAAGGAAAAACTTCGTCTTGAAACTATTTCAACGGAAGTTTCTTCACGAATTGTAGATTTATTCAGTCCTATTGGAAAAGGCCAGCGTCTTTTGATTGTTGCTCCTCCAAAAGCTGGTAAGACAACTTTGATGCAGAAAATTGCTAATTCAATCACAACAAATCATCCGGAAGTATATCTTATTGTGCTTTTGATTGATGAACGCCCTGAAGAAGTTACAGAAATGGAACGTGCAATTAAGGGGGAAGTAATTTCTTCTACATTTGATGAACAGGCTACACGTCACGTTCAGGTTGCAGAAATGGTTCTTGAGAAGGCTAAGAGGCTTGTAGAGCATAAGCGGGATGTTGTAATTCTTCTTGATTCTGTAACACGTTTGGCTCGTGCCTATAACGTTACTGTTCCTACTTCTGGAAAAGTGCTTTCTGGTGGTGTTGATTCTAACTGTCTTCACAAGCCAAAGAGATTCTTTGGTGCTGCCCGCAATATCGAAGAAGGTGGTTCTCTTACAATTATTTCTACTGCTCTTGTTGAAACAGGAAGCCGTATGGATGAAGTTATCTTTGAAGAGTTCAAAGGAACTGGCAACTCTGAAATCAAGCTTGACCGTAAGCTTGCAGAACGTCGTCTTTTCCCTGCTATCAATATTAAAGCTTCTGGTACTCGTCGAGAAGAGTTGTTGCTTTCTGAGGACGAACTTCAGAAACTCTGGATTCTACGCAAAGTATTTGGACCAATGGAAGATACAGAAATCCTTGAACTTGTTCTTGACCGTATGAAGAAGTCTAAGACAAACGATGCGTTCCTTGCCAGCATGAATGCAGGAACTGCTGCAATGGATTGATTTGTACTTGATACAAATCTTGTAATGTAATATAATTATTGAACTTATATTTCAAAATTGTAAGTTGTGGTGACGTTTTGAGAAATCCGCGTAACCGGGCAACTACAGTGGGAGTCAAAAATGAAAAAAGGTATTCATCCAGAATACAAAATGACAAAGATTACTTGCGTTTGTGGTAATGTAATCGAAACACGTTCAACAGTTGAAAACATCAACGTTGAAATTTGTTCTGCTTGCCATCCATTCTATACTGGTAAGCAGAAACTTGTTGATACAGCAGGTCGTATCGATCGCTTCAACAAACGCTACGGTATCAAAGAAACAAAATAGTTCTTTGAGCTATAAAAAGAAGGGGCTGTCCCAAAAGTATAAATTGCAGTGGTCATTGAGCCTGTCGAAATGACCATCACACTAAATGTGGTGGTTTCGATAAACTCAACCACCGTAATGCAAACTTATTGGACAGCCTCAATTTTTTTGCTATATTTAGCGATTCAAATCCAAAAGAGCCTTTTCATCCCATTTGTAACGGCTCTGTGGAAAAGCTTTTGCAGCTTCCTGAATTCCGCCCTTTACGTTTTTATGGCTGCCGTCATCAAAGGTCACTCTACAGCTACTTTTGCTTTCTTCAAAGGTCACTGCCATAACGATTTTTTTGCTGGGTCTTCCGCCTTTTTTTCCGTTTTCCTGCACAGCTCTGGTTTTGCGCATAGTGCTGCGCTGCCCGCCGCTTTTCTGTCCAAAGTACATAAAATCAATAGACTGCTGAATTTTTGTTTCCGCACTCTTCAATTCTTCCGCACATTCCAGAAGTCTGTCTTTTTTTGCAAGCATGGAAACTTGCGTAATTGATTCCGCAATTTCTTTAATTTCGCCAGAAACTTGATTAATCAGTTCAATAGTTTCCCGCAATGTAGGTGTCATGTTCATATAATTAGTATAAACCAAAGTACATAGGTTTATCAAGTAAAAGCATCTGTAAGCCTTTTTCTGACTGGAAGCATTTTTATAATGTAGATGCAGTTTTCATTTCTCTTGAATCAAAAGTTCCTGATTTGTTTATGTCTAATCCTGGATTTGGAAAAACAACCATTATGAAACGGTTTGCCCAGAATCACGGAATGCACCTGGAATCAGTGATTATTTTAATGATATAACAGTAAAAAGAACTAAATCTGAATTTCCTGTATTTGTAATGCTGTGAGAAGAATCTTTTGGGCAGTAAATGCACATTCCTTCAGAAAAAACTTCTTCAATTCCATCACAGATTTGAGAACCACTTCCAGAAATAATGTAATTTGTTTCGCTGCCGTTAGTCATTTTGTGTCTTCCAATAGAACTGCCGGCAGGAAGGCGCTGATACATTACTTTGCTTTCAGGAGTCATCATCATTTTTGCACAAATAAAACTATCCCCGTTGTGCATATGCTGAATTTCTGTTTCTGAGATTTCGTTAAAGTTGATTATCATGCCTAAAATTATACAACTAAAATCTGTAGTTTGCATTAAAAATGAACATTTTTTATGTTTTGTTTTTTTATTGTAAGAGTTAAATCTGGTCTAAGTATCTGTTTTATGAAAAAAATTATCACAAAAAAATCCAGACGACCCTTAAAAGTCTAGATAAACCATAATTTTTTTCTTTAAAATAAAGTGTATTTACTATATGGAAAAAATATTGTGGAGAAGGGCAGGCATACACATGAAAAAAATCCTAACAATTCTGTTTTTTTTGTTCATTGCTTTGTTTTGGTCATGTTCACTGGTAGAGCATGATGAAGAAAGAGGTAACATTTTTGTACAGCTGAATTCAGGTACAATTCTGTCAAAACTTAATTCTGGTTCATCGCGTGGAAATGTAAGCTCAAGTGTTCAGGAAAACTTTACAGCCAGATTAATCGTAACAAATGGTTTATCGGAGATTTACAGCACTTCAAAAGCTGTTTCAGAAAACGATAATCTGACATTTTCTGTTGCAGGATTGCCTGTTAAAACTGTTGTTACTGTTAAAATGCAGATAATTGGTTCTAGTGGCACAGTATATTTTGAAGGTTCAAAAGACGTTTACGTTCTTGAAGGCAATATCCCAGTAGAAATTGTATTGAAATCAACTAGTTCAGGACAGGAATTTGTTTTGAATACAAAATTCAAGCTTTGCGGAACTTTATATAATGGCGACAAACTCCAGCATTTTTATAATTATACTGATATTAGTACTCTTCCTTTAAATGATAACGAAATCAAGTTCTTTTTTGTGCCTTATGAAACTGACTTAACAAATTTTGACCCGGAAAATTTCTCGTCTGTTCCTGCAGATGAATGGCGTTGGGAATTAAATGGAAATAAACTTAACTATGGTTTTGATAGTGTAAATTCATGTTCTGTTTCTCTTGCAACACCTGGACTGGAATACGAAAAAACAAATGTTCTTACATGTACAGTAAAAATTGCCGAAGTATGGTATCAGGCAGTTTATAAATTTACTGTTGAGAAGCCAGCTGCAAGCGCAAATTACAACAGCTATGCTTTCTATGTAGAAAATAAGGATTATTATAATGGATATATTTCTGCATATAATGTAGACAGCAGGTTTGTAATTCCTGGTACAGAAAATAATATTATAGATTTCAAATTTAATGTAACTGCAGATGCGGGAAAAACTTATTTGTATTATAAAGAGAGCGAAGGTAGTGATAGTTACTACAAAATAATGTGCAGCCAGAATAAACCTGGTATGAAACTTGCATCTAATAATCCTAAACTTGAAGAAGATACTTTTGAAGTAATTACTGAAGATGGATTGACTGCAGACAGCCCTGAGGTAAACTGGCTTACTGATAATGGAAATACTACAGGTCAGGGAGAACTTATTGGTAAAAGAATCGCTTACGATAGTGTAACAAAAAAATACTGGATGCTAGGCATGTCAGATAATGAGTATTATATGCTTTCTACAGATTCCATTACAGAAACTGCAGAATTGCAGCATTATAAGATGACTGAATTGATTAATGGAGGGCAAATAGAGTCATTGGATGGCGAAGTTGATTTTGCCGTATACAATAATTACATTGTTCTTTATGTAAAGCCGTATGATACTGATTCGACAAAATTACATATTCTTAAGATAAAAGAAGGCAATGCGCTTGAATACATAGCATATATAGATAATGTTTCCATCTGCAGCTCTTTAGATATAAAATTAACAGATATTCAGGCAGTTGGTTCTGATATTTATTTGCTTTATGGCAGAGCTATAAGTAATTATTCTGGTCCTGGTAATCATTCGTATGGTTTTGTTGCAAGACTTACTTATGATAGTGACGATGCAGCAGCGCCTTATAAGTATGACAACAGCTTTGGTACCGTAGGGCTTACAGCAAATTTTTCACAAGAAACTGTAATAAAAATCAGCGACGGGTATTATTCAGGTAGCAGTTCTTCTACTGATGCTACGTATTTTTCTTATTACGGTCCAACAGAAGAAGATGCTGATTGCAGTTTCTTTAGTCCACTGTATTTTGCTGCAATCAAAGATGATTATCTTTATGTAATTGATGATGGCTTCCGCAAAAAAGAAGATTCAGAAACTGGAGCGCTGGCAAACCGGGATAGACTTATGAAGGTTTCTTTAAAAGACAAAACAGTTTCTGTTGAAAAAGATGGAATTTCATTGATGGCTGGTAACGGTTCTGTACCAAATATTTTTGAATTCTAATTGGAGGGAAAAATGAAAAAGTTATTTGCATTGATTTTTGCCGCTGTTTTGTTTGCGGGTTGTTCAAATAATGTAGACAACAATGATGCTGCAAAATTTGCGTTGTTCAGCAGACAGAATAATACAGAAAAATATTCGTTAAAAATTAATCTTTTTGCAGAGCAGTCTAGAACAATTACACCTTTTGACTCTGATGAAGCTTATGTAAATGCTGTTTCTAAGGTTGAAAAGTGGGATTTAGTTTTTACAGATATAAACGATGAATCTAATAATTTTTCTATCAGCCAGTTACAGGCTCAGAATGGAGTTCTGCTTGTAAAAACAGGAAAAACAGGAAATTTTAAAGTTGAAATTTCTGGTTCTACAGAAATAGATGTCACAACATATAATTTCTATGGATTAATACCATCTGTAGGCTTATCTAACACTCCTGGCGAGACTTTAGAATTTAGCGCACCAGTAGGACTTGCAAAGGCCGGTGGAAAAGGCAATTTTAGTGGAAAAGTTACACTGGATGGATATTGGGAGATTTCCAATAAGGAATTTTCAGCTGGTGTTGTCCCAGACGGTTTGTTTGAGATTTCTCTTGTTTCCAAAACGAATAATGAAAAAAAATTTGAACTCACACCAGAATATGATTCAATTACTGACGAAAGTGGATTTTTTACTGGATTTAAGTTTAGCATGAACGACATTCCAAGTGACTATTACCAGCTTAAGGTTAGTTTTTCTGGATATAATGGTAAAAAGCCTGTTGATGAGGTTGTTTTTGATAAAGGAAATCTTGTTGTAATTGGTGACGGTTTAACAACGCACGCAGAGCTTTTAGCATACTACAGTCAGCCTGTTACTCAAATTGTAGATACATACTATGCCTGCAATGATAAAGAGTCACAGGGAAACGGCTTGTACCCTCAGACAAAGGGGTATGCATGGGGCATTATAAAAAATATTTTTGAATATACTGAAAAGGAAGCAGGGACTTATACTGTTTATTGTGATGATTTTGTGATTGATGCTGTTGAATACAAAGCATTAAAAGACATAGCTCCTAAAAATAGTGTAGAAGTTAATATTTTGTACAGCAATGGAAAATGTACAATTAAATATAATAATGACACAAGTTACAAACTTTCTGTAGAGCGCTGCTTTGCTGTTTCTGCAAAGGATTTTGTTGTTACAGAAGCAGAGCCTTTCCCTGTACTGGAAATTGATGAACATAATACAAAGAATCTTTATACTAGTATTACTTATGAAAATTTTGTGGCTGTAGTTTTAAAGGTTACAGATTTTGCAGGTATTAATCCTAGAAATACTAAAATTAATTATTATATTAATGATACAGAAACATTTTTGTATAATACACCATTTTTTGTTTATAACTCTGACCTTGAATCTACATCTTTTGAACAAAATTATGGTTTGACTTCCGTATATATTAAACGCAATGGCGAATATCAGTACGCTCCTTCTTATAGATTGCGCTTGTTTACAGATGACAACCCAATGCCAGAAGGATACAAAAAACTTTATGAAACAGATCCTGACGCTGCTGCAAATTACAAGCAGTTCTATCTTAGCGTAAAACCATCTGTTCAATTTATTGACCCTGAACAGAAATATTTTATTGGCTCTGATTCAAAAACAGAAGGTGATTATATTATCTATGCTCCAGAAAATACGTTCCAGGTTTATGCTGATTATAACTGCGAAAATCCAGTTAATGATGACAAATTAACTTACACATGGTATTTAAACGGAAAAGATGTTTCTGCCATAACAGGAAATAATTCCTTTGTAGTACTTAGTGAAGAATATGATGATTTGAACCTTTACGGCGAAAACAATATAGAATGTATCATAACAGATGGCAGCATAATGAAAACTGCAGACAAAACCTTTAAGTTCAGTATGCCAGTGGAGCAGAGAGCTGCATTGTATTATGCAAAAGATTCTCAAGATTATTCTATTCTAAAGTATTATAATACTGTTTCTGGAATGACATATAATACAAACATAAAAATAAAAGATGTAAAAGATTATTATACAACCTGGTTCTTTATGGACGGAACTTCACTTTTCTATGAAGAGGTCGATTCGGTGGGTAGTGTTACATATCGCACTCAAGCATTAAATGGCGAATTTGTAGAAATGCCATTCAATGATTCTTTAGAAGGATTAATTTCCTCTTTGAATAAGCAATATAGCTTAAATTCCCTTACAAAAGATGTTGCTACTGGAAAAATCTGGCTTTACCTTTCTGACGATACAGAAAAAATAACAAGATTAAGTGTTATTGAAAATCCAAATGATGAAGACTGTAAAGTTATTTCTTATGCAATGCTTGATAGTTATGACCCGGGGGCATGTATTGCCGTTTATAATGACAAGGTTTATGTATTCAGAACTACAAATAAAATTGACATTTATTCTGTAGAAAAAGATACAAGAAAGGGACTGAAATTTTCTGAAAAAACTACAGTTAATACAGGAATTCCTCTATTATTTGAAAATCCAAGGGTAATGGATTTTGCCGTAGTGCCTTATAATGGCGGCGTGCGGGCAGTTGTTTGTATTTCCCAGATTTTTGATAATATGTTTGCCCCCGAAAATTTTACAGATGGTAGTAAGCATGAAATGTATAGCTTAGGAAGTGTTTCCAGCTTTGACCTTGATGAATCTGGAAATATTTCTAATCTAAAGTCAAATCTTGGCTACAATAAGAGTGAGACAGGTTATATTGATTATCAAAATAATAACTTATCACCTGCTATAAATTATCAAATTAACTTTATTGTTTCTGATTCTGAAAAAGTTGGCGATATTCCGGTAATTTTTGGTAAAACAAAAATTCTTGCCATTAAGGAAGAAGAAGTAATACTTTCTGATGTTGGCGTATACAGTTATGATGATGGTTCAGACAAAAAAAGATTGGGCAGAAAATCTCATCTGGTAAAATACGACTTTAATACATTATATGATTTGGAGTCTGATGTAAATATCAGTTTTGATATAAATAATATTTCTGGAACTATAGGTGACTGGGAAGAAGATATCAGGAACTAGGAGCAGAGCAATGAAAAAGATTATAGCATTATTTTTAGCAGCTGCAGTTTTTGTACTTGCAGGCTGTTCAGACACAAACAAAGATTATTCTGTATTGCTGCCATTTGTTAATGGCAGCACAAATGATAAAATAGAAGTAACCCTGGCTTTTGTTAATAATGATTCCAGAATGATAACAGGAAACCCTGGGGCTTCTACAGCAGAGGGTTATGTTGTTGACAGCGGTAAATATATAAAAGTTAAAATTGCAGATAAAAATGGAACCCCTTTGTGTGAACAAGACAAAATACAAAACCAAGAAAATGGAAAAATTTCATTATATATTGATAAGGTGAATTTTAATAATCTTAAAGCTGCAACTGTAACTGTTACTGGCTATACAATCGCGGCGGAAGATGGTACTCATCAGGAAGTTACAAAAGGCACTTTAAAAGATGTAGATTTAACACTTGGAAAAACCATTTACGTTCCAATGGAATATATTATTACAGAAGGTGAAACAGGTCCTTTCGGGAATATAACTTTTACCGTTGGATATAATTCTCAATCTGACTGGGAAAACAATGGCTTTGATGTATCTAATGTTGGGGAAACTGCTGAATTTGTAGTTTCTTATGCTCCTTTGAATGGAGGGACAGAAACAACATTATCTAAAATAGAAACTGAACTTTTAACTGAAAATGGATACTATGTAGGAAACACAGATGGAATTCTAGATTACTTAAAATTTCGTATTGAAGACAAAAGCGGTTATTACAAGCTTAAAGTTACCTGGAAGAATTGTCCTGTTAATGTAAATGGCATTAACATTACGCAGGCTGTAGAAATGATTATTGCAAACGATAATATTTTCTGCATTCCAGATTACGGCTCTGTTACTATTAATGATTATTACGAGCCAAAATTCTATATGCCGGTAAAAAAACTGTGGGCTGTAAATGGAACAGCATATGGTAACGGCGAATCAATGGCTACCCCAGCAAGTTTAAGCTCATTGCTTAGCCAAATTGCTTCTGATGATAAATACAAATTGTACAGCATTAACTGTTCTAACATTGCAACTAAAATATATTATAATGGTGGCTCTTATTTGTACGATGCTTGTAAGTACGATGCTACTAGTATAAATAATATTGCGTGTAACGCTGAAAAATATATAAACATTAAGTCTACCGATCTTAATGCCAGTATGATGATTCAATCTAAAGATGGCAAAATGATTGCCGTTGCAAACGAATCAATTGCAGTTACAAAATCCGGTGATGAAGAGGCTTTTCTGCCTGCGATATTACAAGCAAAATCAGAAACAGACTTTGATGGTAACACTACAAAATCCTTTGATTTTATTTTAGAAAAAGGCGCAAAAGTAGATATATTAAATACAGATTTTAATCCTAATGTTATAAATCTTTATGCGGATAATAGTTATGATATTTGTCCAGCTACTGAAGAATACACTACTTATGAAGATTGGAGTCAATATTGTTTTGCAAGGCAGGAAATAGGCATTGATGCTACTGACGCACTAGATACCACTAAATGTGAAATTTATATATATGATCCTGAGAACGGGAATTATGCTAAACTTTATAGTGGAATTATTGGTACTACTAATCAATATACTGCAGATAATTCGAAACGATATAAATTATTATATTTGAAACAAAACTAATATTGCTATTCAAGAGCAGTTGTTTAATTAAAATGCTTTTATTTTCAAAAAAGGATATTGCGGTTAGCATTTGCGTTCCTGTGTATGGAACGGAAATGCTTTTAGACAGATGTTTTAATTCTGTGGCGGTGCAGAATTTTAGCGGGTTTGAACTTGTTGTTGTGGATGACTGCAGCAATGGAACAGACGAAAAAGGCCGTAACTGTAGTAAAATTGTTAAGGATTTTAAAAAATCTGTAAAGTTTCCTGTTACATATATTAAGCATCAGGAAAATAAGGGTATTGCCGAATCTCGCAAAACTGCGATTTATGCATCAAAAGGTAAATATCTGATTTTTCTTGACAGCGATGACACTTTAAAAGAAAATGCAGTAGAAATTCTTTATAAAGCTATTACAGAAAATAACTGTTCTGTTGTTCAGGGAATTGCCCAGGTTTTTGGCGATGATTTAACTGAAGACGAAAAATCTATTGTTGATAAAAAAGTAAACTGCCTTTTTGAAGGTGAACTGAAAGGTTCTGAATTTATTGCGGGGTTTCTTGAAAATAGCAATCATAGTGGTTTTTTGTGGGCTAAAATTTATGAACGGGAAACAATTTTAAATGCTATTTCCCACATTCCGCCAATTTACTGTATTCTTGCAGAAGATTTTTTGATTTATTTCTGGGTCTGCTACGAAGCCAGTAAGAATGGCGGAAAATACATGGGAATAAAACAGCCTGTTTACAACTACTGGATGCAGAACGGTATTACCCGCAAACAGAAGATTGAAGATTTAGACCGCTGGGAAAAGACATGTTCTGTTGCATCTGCTTTTACGGCATTGTTTACTGAATTTGAAGAAATGAATGAGCGCGGCGAAAAGCTTGAATTGAACGAAGCTCAATATAAAGAAGTAAAACGTTTGTGCCGTGCTTTTCTTGCTAACAACATAAAAGCTTTGCGCAGTAAAGTAATACCTGAATTGCAGCAGCAGGCATACCAGATTCTTTGTGAATTCTGGGGCGAAGATTTTGTAAAAGACGTAGAAAAACTTATTGATTCAAAAGAGGCAAGGGGTATGTAGCACCTTTAGTTGTGGGGTGGTTGAGCCCTTCGACAGGCTCAGGAACCACTTGTCGAAACCACCCCACAATGAGCCGAACAGGCGAAGTGCGGAACACCCCGGTTTTTGCCGTAGGCAAAAATGCCACCAGTAAATTTTATTTCTGTAACAAAGTAAAGGTTCCTTTGATTTCTTTTGGAGTTCCAATCCAGCTTGGATCCATGTCGGCAGGGTTTTCGGCATTGTAGGCAACACCAAAATTGTCCTGGGCGGTTGGGTATTTTCCATTGATAAAGAAAGTAGAAATCAGATTTATATAATATTTGCAGACGTTGTCGTTAGGGCGAACTTGCAGCAGCTTGTTGAACTGCAAAAGCGCCTGACTGTAATTTCCGCTTTCAAAAATGCGCATTGTCTGTTCCCAGGCGGCCATGTAATTCAAAAGCTTTTTGCCGGCATCGGCTTTAAAAGTTACCAGCTCGTAAAGGCGGATTGGAGTTTTTACATTTACAACCTGAACGCGGTCCAGGCTGCGGACAACAAAACTGTCATCAAGAAGATTTTTTGTGGCTTCGCTAATAAGAATTCCGTCTGTTGAATACTGTTTGTTTACGCCTTCAAGACGACTGGAAAGGTTTACGTTGTTTCCCATGACGGTGTAGTTCTTTTTGTTTTCAGAACCCATAAAGCCGGCAACGATTGTTCCGGAATTCAAACCGATTCGTGTAAAGATTGTCTTGTTGTTCTTAATCATTATCTGGAATGCAGAGAACAATGTGTCTTCCATTCCTTCTGGTTTTTCGCCGGCTGCAATCACTTTGATTTCTTCATTGATTACTTTTTCTGCCTGCTTCATTTTGATTGCTGCGGAACAGGCGCGGATTGCGTGGTCTTCCATTGGAATTGGCGCACCAACAAAGGCAACGATGGCATCTCCTTCGTACTTATCTACGGTTCCACGTTCGTTGATGATGATGTCGCTCATTTTGGTAAGATAATAGTTCAAAAGCGATACGAGTTCTGCGGCTGTCAAAAGTTCGCTGAAGCTTGAGAATTTCTGAATATCTGTGAAGAGAGCTGTCATTTCAAAGTTTTTTCCGCCAAGTACAAAGTAATTTGGGTTGTTGATGATTTCCTGTACAACGTCTTTTGAAAGACACTGGCTGAACGCACCCTGAATGAATTTGCGGTTCTTTTCGCTGGAAAGGAATCTTAATACTGTAACTGAAAGGTATGAAGATACGCCAATCATAATTGGGGTAAGGGCTGGCAGATAGATTGAAAAACCGACCATAAGAATTATTGGCAGGGCGATTACGGCGGTAATCAGGGTTATTCCGCACAAAATCTGAACGGCTGTGCGTCTTTCTGCATGGAATGCCAGCAGTGTAATGGAAAGGGCAAAGGCAAGAATTGAACCCCAGTACCATTCAAGGGGCGTAATAAAATCCTGGTTCATTATTGTGTTGTAAACGTTTGCGTGGGTTCCTACGTTTGGATATGACTTCTGGAATGGTGTTGAGCCTAAATCTGTTGTGCCGCTTCCTGTGTTGCCGATGATACAGAATTTGTCTGCATAGATTTTCTTCATGTCGTAATAATATGTAAGATAGTCTTCCAGATCCTGAGAAAAATATGTAAGGTCAGTAAGGAAATTTTCATCTGATGCTACTGAATCAAAGCGCAGAAGCTCCTGGATGCTGTCGCTGTTCAGGAACCGGCCTGCGTTTGCAAAGAAATTTTCACGGAGGGCAAAATATTCGTCGAATGTTGCGTCGTCAATGCCTCCGCCGATTGGATTTCCCTCTGCATCATAGCCGTTCATGCAGGACAGGATGTAGCTTTTGTATTCAAGAATGTCATTGTAATCGGAAAGGAGAGTGTTTACTTCTGAAACATAGGCTGGTTCTGCACCGTTTTCGTTTTTAAGGTTCAGAGCTTTAAGATTGTCAAAAGCAAGGAGTCCGTTTATTACGTTTTTTTCCAGCTGTGGCAGATACCAAAGGTAGAAAATTGAGTTATGCTGGAACGACGAATTGTCATTGTCTACTTCATCGCGGAAAGTTCCGTCTTCATTCTGAACCTTTTTTGTTGCGTTGAATGTTTTTTTTATCCAGTTGATGTACATGTGGCCGGTGGAATCCAGCGGAATTTTTATTGTTTTTACAGAAGAATCCGGCATTGTGCAGTTTTTTAAGATAAGCTTTCTGTTTTGAAATTCGATTTTTTCTGGATTAAGGATTTTCAGAAGCGGGGCAAAGGAGAGTTGTCCAAGTGCTCCGTCTTTATAGCTGAACAGAAGTCTGATTCTTCGGCGGGTTCCGTCGCTGTCTATTGAAACGTTTGTAAAGCCTGCGCCTTTTGCCCGGGAAATGATGGAATGCATTGCAGGTGAAAATTCTTTGTAAGAAAGATTTGCATTGCTTTTTTTCAAAAAATCTTTTTTGTCTTCTATCTGATAAAGAAAGCGTTTTTTTGCGTATTCAAGATTTTCATCTGTATATTTGATTGCAAGGTCGCCGGCGTTAATTGTAAGCCATGTGTTTCCAAAAAACTGAACTGCCCGCGCAAAATAATCATCGTTGTCTATGAAAATCTGACTTATCTGGTCTGCCGCGTCGGGATTTTGTTTGATTTTTTCTATTAAATTATAGTCAATTGACTTGCTTGATGGCGAAAGGTATTCAATATCGAATACGGTTGTTTTTGCGCCAACTTCACGCATTGTTAAAAGGCAGTCCGCAATCTTGTCGCGGCTCCATGGCCATTCGCCTAATTCGTTGAGTGCGAAGTCGTCAATGTCTACAAAAAGCAGCTCTTTTTGTTCTGCAGGTGCTTTTTTTAGAAGGACTAGCAAATCGTAAAGTCTGAAATCAAATTTATCCAAAAGATTAGTAGCACAAAGAAGACTCCAGAAAATTGTAATTACAGTTATTATTAATGGAATCTGCATTTTTGTTTTAAATTTTAATTTTTTGTAAATACTATCACTAGGCGATAGATTTAATTATGATGCTTTTGCATCTTTAAGATAAAATTCATTAATTAATTCATCATCATCTAATTTGCTGTCACGAAGCTTTAATAAAAATTCTT
>ERZ808026.73-NODE-73-length-17964-cov-4.398669_pt1 | contig 17964 bp, 12 predicted proteins | sample MGYA00380182_ERZ808026 | MGnify/ENA primary metagenome ERZ808026 (study PRJEB31490, sample SAMN06133376) | cow dung metagenome | isolation source: H9 | host: cow | place: China: Chengdu | collected 2015-05 ... | reverse complement strand
TGTAAAATATTTTTGTGCATCTAAAGAAGATAGTATTGATGTATTGACCTGGTTCAATGATTATGTAAAATCCAAGAAAGAAGATGCTTATCTTGTAGGTGAAGTATGGACGGATATTACCGAAGCATCTGAATATTTGCAGAGTGGCATTGACAGTGTATTTGATTTTTCCATGGGAAATTCAGATGGTATTATTTCAGGGGTAATCCGTCGTTGTGAGAGCACGGAAATGGGAAAATCATTTGCGAATTCCATGATTACCGTACAAGAGGAGATTAAGAAAAATAATCCAGGCATGGCAATATTATCTATTACCCATCACATAGATGAAGCTTTACTTGCTGATGAAATAATTGTTTTAAGTGAAAGTGCTCGTGAGTATTTCAAACAAAACTATAATCGTGACACTGTACTTATTCATAACGGAATAGATAAACCTAATAAAAAAGAAGCAGATGAAAAAATGCTCAATACATATTCTATGATCGCTGTAAATCCAGAAGCACCATTCGTAGATGCTGATGGCAATGCAGTAGCTGATGTGGCTGTGAATACAGCAGGTGCAGATGCACTTATTCAGTGGTTACTTACAGAAGAAGCTTTAGGTTTAGCAGCAGAATACGGCAAAGAAGAATATGATGACACATTATTCTATGTGCTTGATGGTGTTGTAAAATATGAAGGTGAAATCGCAGCTGCAACAGAAGAAACAAAGACAATCCGTCTTTCTACAACAACATCTGTAAATGATGCTGGTCTTTTAGCAGCAATCCTTCCTGTATTCGAAGAAGCTTACGGATACACAGTAGAAATCCAGTCTGCTGGTACAGGTAAAGCAATCGCTGCAGCAAAAAATGGTAACGCTGACCTTATTTTAGTTCATTCTAAATCTCAGGAAGAAGCTTTTGTTGAAGAAGGATTCGGACGTGTATTAGAAGGATTTGAAACAGAAAGACTTTCTTTCCTTTACAACTATTTTGTACTTTGCGGACCAAGTGCTGACCCTGCAGGTGTAAAAGAAGCTGCTTCTGTATTAGATGCATTTAAAGCAATTGCAGATGGAAAATACACATTTATCTCTCGTGGTGATGGTTCTGGTACACATACAAAAGAATTAGCTTTATGGCCGGAAGAAATGGGCATCACAACAGAAGCGGAAAGCTTTGCTGATTACACAGAATGGTACGTATCTGCAAACACAGGTATGGGTGCTTGCCTTGTAATGGCTGAAGAAATGGGCGCTTACATTCTTACTGACAAAGCCACATTCCTTACATTTGTTGCAAATAATGGTGTAATGTAATTTGCTATATTCAACAAATTGAGTTAAAATAGCCTTGGGTGATTTTCACCCGGGGCTTTTTTTCTTTTAGGAAAATGTTTGAAATAGATGGAGGAATTGTTTTGCAAAGTGCACTTCATAAAGCATTACAATTGATTTTGTCAGCAGATGCAGAACTGTGCAATATTTTGTCCGTGACAGCCCGACTTAGTATCAGCAGTTCCTTGATTGCGCTTCTAATTGGAGTGCCCGTGGGAATCTGGCTTGGAACTACTAAGTTTAAAGGACAGAGTATTTTACTGGTGCTGAATCGTACGCTCATGGGGATGCCGCCGGTGGTTTGCGGTCTGCTTTTTTATATGCTCTTTTCCGGTGTGGGACCATTTCGACATCTGAAATTATTATTTACAGTAGATATCATGATCCTGGCACAGGTGGTGCTGATCACACCCATTGTCATCGGAAATATGGAAACCTATGTGGCAGGGATTGCGGAGCCGGTAAGGGAAACTGCCAAAGGACTTGGAATCGGCTCAGGGAAAATGTTTTTGCTTTTTGGAAATGAATGTATCTATCAGATTTTTTCTGCATATTTGCTTGCCTTTGCCCGTGCCATTGCCGAAGTGGGTGCGGTATCCATGGTAGGCGGAGCTATCGCGTGGAAGACCAATGTAATGACAACAGCCATTATGCAGTATACAAACCGCGGAAATTTTTCGCTTGGAATTGCCCTGGGGATGATTTTGATGGCTATTTCTCTTTTGGTAAATGTGATTCTTTCTGTTATGCAGAGGAGGGTCAGCCGATGAGAGTAAACGGATTTACAAAGACCTATGATGGTCGTAAGGTTCTGGACTTTCCCGGAATGGAATTGGAGAGTGGAAAAATTTATGCAGTCATTGGAGCAAACGGCAGTGGTAAATCTACCTTTGCGAAATGTCTCGCAGGGATTATAAAGTCGGACAAAAAAAGTACATTAGTCGATAAAAAGTATTCCGTAGGCTATATGCCGCAGAAAAGCTACGCTTTTGCCATGAGTGTGGAAAAAAATATCGCCCTTGGCGGAGATGACAAAATGCGTGCATTAAAGTTGATGGAGAGATTGCAGATTACCCATCTGGCTAAGAAAAAAGCCAATTGTTTATCCGGCGGTGAAACAGCCCGTATGGCATTGGCAAGAGTGCTGATGAAATCCTATGATGTGTTAATTTTGGATGAGCCTACAGCGGCCATGGATATTGAACTTTCTTCAGTCAGTGAAGATATGATGAAGGAATATTGCCAGGAAAAAGGCTGCGCAATGATTTTAATTACCCACAGTCTGCAGCAGGCAAAACGTGTGGCAGACGAAGTACTGTTTTTCTATAAAGGTGATCTTTGGGAAACAGGAACAAAGGAACAGGTGTTATATGCGCCAGAACGTTCAGAAACAAAAAAATTTCTAGAATTTTACGGAGTCTAGTTTGAGGATATAAGATGGAATTAACAAACAGTGGAAAAATCGTATCCCTGATGCGATATCCGGAAAAAAAAGCACCGGCGGTGGTAGAAGAAGAGTTGATTTTAAAACAGGATATTGGTATTGAGGGAGACCGCCACGCCGATGGTGGAGAACGTCAGATTTCCCTTCTGACTGTACAGGAAAAAGAATGGATGCAGAATCAGGAAGTGAAGGGATTCTGTTTTAAAAAGTATAAGGAAAATATATTGCTGGATGGAATATTTCTTGCAGATTGTAAAAAGGGAGACTTGCTAAAAAGCGGAGATGCGGTTTTAGAACTGACATCATCTATTAAAAGCTGTCATCCTGAGCTTTGTAAACTGGCTGAAGATGGACAATGCATTCTGGCAGGCAGCAGCAGATTTGCAAAAGTAAATAAAAGCGGAACAATCTGCCTGGGTATGCCGGTGATTATTGAAAAATAAAATGATTACATGATAGAGGAATCCATGGAAAAACAGACGATAGAGATTCGAAAAATTAAAGATGGTTTATTTCTGGAGCGAAAAGATGAAGTTGCCATAGAGCAGGATTTTGAAATTAAGCTTCGAAGCGGAGAGATGATCTATGGTTCCTGTACACCGACCCATATGGAGGAGATGGTGCTTGGAAGCCGTTATCTTGCAGATGATCTGACAGAAGAAGAAAAAAACTGCTATGAGGTGGATTTAGTCAAAAACAGTTTATTAGAGCCGGTGGAGGTGGGAGAAATCTTTCAAGTGGCAGAGGAATGCTTTGAAAATCCGGGCTCTCTTTTTGCGGACACAGGCTGTGCCCATAGCTGTGCGCTGATTTGTAAAGGCAAGGTACTTTGTCAGATGGAAGACATCGGAAGATATAATGCATTGGATAAGGTGATTGGATATGCATTGATGCATAAGATTCTTTTTGGAGAAGCTTATGTATTTGCCAGCGGAAGAATTTCGGCAGGTTATATTACAAAGGCTGTAAAAGCCGGCTTTCCAATGGTAGTATCCAGAGCGGCGGTTACGAAGGCAGCGGTTGATATTGCAAAAAGAGAAAACGTGACACTGGTTGGATTTATCCGAAAGAACAGTGGAAATATATATCATGAAGGAAAAGTAAAGTTACATGGGGAGAGCAGATAACTACTCTTTATTGCTTCTGGCTGGCGGAAAAAGTTCCCGTATGGGTACAAATAAGGCGGAACTTTTATATGAAGGCAGAAGTTTTTTGGAAAATATAATTGAAAAGGCAAAACATATAGGTCTTCAGAAAATCTATCTGTCAGGTTATCAGGGAAATTATGAAGGTGCTCAGGTGGTTTATGACATTTATCCGGAAATAGGACCTCTTGGGGGGATTCATGCGGGACTGTATCATGTAAAAACAAAGTATTGTATGATTTTACCGGTGGATATTCCACAGATTCCGGAGAGTTTTTTGGAAGATCTTATAGAGGTTCACAAACAGCAGATTTTAGATTCTAAGCTGGAAAAACTTCCGCTGCTTGTGGAAAGAGACGGATTTATGGAACCTCTCATTGGAATCTATCCGACTTCCATGGCGGATTTTGTCGAAGACAGGATTAAAGCAAAAAGATTTTCTGTATTTCGCATGTTAAAGGAATGGGGAAGCAGAAACTTTGTGGCAGACATTCCGGCGTGGCAAATTGCAAATATTAATACAAAAGAAGATTATGAAATGTTAGTTCATGGTGATTTTTGTGCTAGAAAATAATTATGAAAAGCAGAGGTGCGAACCTCTGCTTTTTTGCTTAAAAGTACCATTTTATTTTTGAAAATTCCATGTTTTGTAAAAATGCATTTTAGTACAATAAAATCATAATATGGAACGGAAAGGAGTTTAAGACAAAGTCTTAAATAAAGGGACCAAATTTTATGAAAAAGAAAATTTTAAGTCTGCTTTTATGTACAGCGATGGCAGTTACATTGTTAGCTGGCTGTGGCAGCAAAGAAGCAGCACCAGAAGCATCTGCACCAGCAGAAGAAGCAGCAACAGAAGAAGCTGAAGTATCGGATGAAAAGGTTGTGTTAGATATTTACGCACAGTATGCAGACGACGATACAAAAGTACCTTATGACTACGCAGTAGAAAAATTAGCAGAAGAATATCCAAATGTAGAATTAAACCTGATCGTACAGGCACAGGATGATGGAACTACATTAAAGACTATGGCTGCTACAGGACAGTTGCCAGATATTTTCCAGGCAAACACAGATATCATTAACACACTTCGTGAAACAAATCAGGTTATGGTATTAAATGATGTAGCTGAAAAAACTGGGTTTGCCGGCAAATTATTTGAATCTTGCAAGGGTCTTGCATATGCAGAAGACGGAAACATGTATGCATTCCCATATGCAGGTGATGAATATGTATTATGGTACTACAACAAAGCTTTATTTGCAGAATATGGCTTAGAAGTTCCAACAACATATGATGAATTAGTAAACTGCATTAACGTATTCAAAGAAAACGATATCGTTCCATTAGCACTTTTCGGACAGGAAGGTTGGAACACAGCAGCGATGTTCGATGCTGTTGCTACAAGATACGTAGCTGGCGGTATCAAAACACTTGATACACAGGAAACAAGCGTTACAGACGAAGGTTATGTAAAAGCAGCTAACAAACTTGAAGAACTTGTAAAAGCAGGTTTATTCCAGACAGGCGCTACTACAACAAACTACGACCAGGCTTCTGAAATGTTCTTATCAGGAAAAGCAGCAATGTTTATCAACGGTCAGTGGTACATCGAAGATGCAACAAAAGCATTAGGTGAAGACGTTGACTGGATGTTCTACCCAGCAGAAGATGCAGCAGCATATGAAACAGGTAAAACTGTTTTAGCAGGCGGTGGCTCTACAAGTGGTTACTCTGTAAACCCAGATAGTGCAAATGCAGAACTTGCAGCAGAAGTTGCAGCATTTATTTCAGAAAAATATTGTGAAGCAAAAGTTTTATATCGTCACAACCCATTAGTATCCTTAGATACAGGAATGCAGTCAGAAGATGAACTTCCAGCAATGATGCAGAAACTTTCTGATACAATTCCTTCTTTAACAGGAACAACTAAATTTACATGGGGACTTACAAATGCCATCTTTAACGAAGGTCTTTGCACAGAAACTCAGGGATTAATTTCCGGACAGTTCTCAGCAGAAGAATTCCTTCTGAACATGGAAGACGTACAGAGCAACATGAATTAATAAGTGTGAAATGGGCATCTCTTCAAAAGGGATGCCCTTTTGTACATATAGAAAGACAGGTATGAAATATGAAAAAATTCTTCGGAAATAAGCTGGCAATTTTTCTTTTTGTAGCACCGGCACTGACTTTGTTCATGGTATTCATGTTCATTCCAATTGTTCAGGTATTTATTTATAGTTTTAGTGAGTGGAACGGAATTGCAGCTCCTACATTTAACGGCTTTACAAATTACATAGAACTTTTTTCAGATCGTGTGTTTAAAACTGCTCATCGAAATCAGTTGATTTTTGCGTTATTTATTACTGTGTTCCAGATGATCATGGCAACAGTGCTTTCCATTACGATTTCTAACAAAGCTGTTAGGGGCAGAAAGTTTTTACGAGTATCTTATTTTATTCCGGTTGTATTATCTGTTACAGTTGTTTGCCAGTTATGGATGTCTATTTTTAGTGATACAGGTCTTTTAAATCAGTTAATGCAGAGTCTTGGATTCGATTTTAGACAAAACTGGCTTGGAGATCGATATAAATCTATATATGCGATTGCATTTGTAAACGCATGGCAGTGGATGGGATACCAGTTTGCACTGATTTTGGCTGGTATTAAGTCAATCCCGGAAGATTATTTTGAAGCTGCGCAGATTGATGGTGCAAGCAACGTACAGGCTCATATGAAGATTACCATTCCATTGTTAGCTGAAACCTATAAATTCTGTCTGATCATTTCCTTAACAGGTGGTATCAAGGCATTTACAGAAATGTTTATTATGACAAAGGGTGGACCTGGTACTTCCACATATACATTAACCTATTTAATGTATACAGCAGCATTTAAGCGAGGACAGTACGGTTATGGTTTAGCAGCTGCCGCTGTCATGATCCTGGAATGTATGGTTGTTATGATGGTAATCAATTATATTTTCCGTGATAAAGATGAATATGGTAGCAGAAGGAGATTGAAACATGAGAAAGCTGCATAGATCTAGAAAGAAAAAAACAGTATCACAGCTTATCTTTGCGGCATTTTTATGGTTTTATGCTGCAGTTTCTTTATACCCTATGGTATGGATGCTGTTCTACTCTTTAAAAGATAACAATGAAATTTTTGTAACAAATCCATTTGGTTTTCCAAAAGTTCTTCGATGGGAAAACTATGTAAATGCATGGACAAAATATGATGTACCGAGCTATTTCTTCAATAGTGTGATTGTTGCAGCGGGTACGGTAGTCGTTACTATTTTTGTAGCGCTGTTGTTTACTTATGCTACAGCAAGAATGAGATGGAAAGGGAAAAATGCAGTACATTCCTTTGTTGCAATGGGGATGTTTATTCCAATTCAGGCAATTTTAATTCCTGTTGTAAAAGTTGTACAGCAGGTGGGAATTTTAGGAACCAGATGGTCGTTGATTTTCCCTTATGCCGCAATAAATCTTGCCTTTGCATGTATGGTATATTATGGTTTTCTTAAAGGATTACCAATAGAACTGGAAGAAGCGGCCTGTATGGATGGTGCAAATATCTTCCAGACATTCTTTAAAGTCATTGTTCCGCTGGTACGTCCTGCAACAGTGACGATTGCAATTTATGTATTTTTAAATGCATGGAATGAATTTACACTTGCCAATGTATTAGTAGGTAGTGAAGCTGGATTAAAGACATTGCCGCTGGGTGTACTTTTCTTCCAGGGCCAGTTCACAACCGATTGGGGCGGAATGGGTGCCACTATGGTAATTGCATCACTTCCGGCAGTTCTTGTATATTCGCTTTTCTCTGAACAGGTAGAAAAAGCAATGACAATTGGCGGTGCTGTGAAAGGTTAATTATGAATGATATGCAGAAAACGGTTTTACGGCCGTTTTCTGCATATTAGGTTACAGGGAGGTCACATGAAAAAACGATTAAAAGATTTTTCACTAAAATATAAAGCGTCAATGACGATTTTAATGGTTGCGTTGATACCATTGGTTGTGTTGGCTATCAGTATCATCATGATGTATTCGGATGCTATTGAAGAAAGAAGCCGTATGCATATTAGTGAAAATATTCGCAGCATGACTTCCAGAATCAGTAGTGTATTTATAAACGCAAATTTATGTGGTAATCACATTTTATTAAACTTAAATCAGATTGAAGATGAAAATATCAAACAGCAGATTACAGAAGATAATAAAATTCATAATCTCTTGAATCAAAGTGTGCTCATTTTTGATGGCATTGAATCTATTGTTTATGTAACAGCTGAAGATCGATTTTATTCTACAAATAATGAATTAATAAAAAATAGAAAAGAGATTTTAGAATCTTCCTATAAAGAACAGCTATTAAATGCAAATGGAAAAACAAGACTCTTTGATAAAACTGATAGTTGTATGGAAATCAATGGTTCCGTAGTAACAATGGGAAAGAGGGTATTGAATATTACAACAGGAGAAACACTGGGATATTTGTTTGTAAATATTCCCGGAGATTATTTAGTGGAATCCGTACAAAACAGCATTAGCTATTATCTGCTTTTTGATAATCTTGGAAACAGCATTGTAGAGCATACCGGCGAAACAATTCTTGTACACAAAGATATTTGTGAAGCATTCTACAATCATCCTGATGTAAATGAACAAGAATATAATGGTGATAAATATTTGATTGCCCGTAGCACAGTTCCTGAATATGGTTGGACTGTGATTGGGATAACCAATTTAAATAAATTTAACGTAAGCGGCCAGGAATTGATGAGCATTCTTCTTTTTGTGGGCTTAATTGTGACTGTTTTAATGGGGGTAGCTGTTATGGGTGCGACAGCATTGATCACAAAACCACTGCTCAAATTAAAACAAGGAGCAGAAGAAATTGCCAATGGTAATTTTAATGTTCATTTTAACTTTCATACAGAAGACGAAATTGGAAAACTCGGAAATATTTTCAATTTTATGACCATGAAGATTCGAGAACTTTTAAATCGAATTGATGTGGAGGCACGCAAAAAAAGAGAATATGAGCTGGCTTTGGTTCAAGAACAGATCAAACCTCACTTTTTATACAATACATTGGATATTGTGATTGTGTTGATTGAAATGAAAAGGGAATGGGAAGCAGCTCATGTAGTAAGAAAGCTGGCAGCTTATTATAAAAATTCCTTATCTTCTAGTGAGGAAATTATTTCCATTGAAACAGAACTTCAAATCATAGAAGATTATATGGAATTACAAGATATTCGCTATGGAAATAAGTTTTCTTATGAAATCAACGTAGATGAAGATGCAAAAATGGAACGCATCCCTAGGCTGACTTTACAGCCTTTGGTGGAAAATGCAATTTACCATGGTTTGAAATATAGAGAGAATGGGGGAACCATTCAAGTAGATATCCGATTACAGAATCAAAAGATGATTATTAAAGTAAAGGATGACGGAATCGGAATTAAAAAAGAAAAATTAAATGAAATCCGTAGATTTACAGAAAAAGCGGAGAAACACTTCGGCCTATATAGTGTGAACCATCGATTGATTCTATATTATGGCGAAACTGTTGGTCTGCAGATTGAAAGTATTTATGGTGAAGGTACCTGTATTACCATAGAGATACCGAGGGGGAATTGCATTGATAAAAATAATGATCGTGGATGATATGCCTATCTTTTTGGAATATTTGAGAGGATTTATTCACTGGGAAGAATATGGATTTGAGATTTGTGCACAGGCATCCAATGGAAAAGAAGCATTTGATATGATTGAAGAATGCTATCCGGATGTGATTTTGACAGATATTACCATGCCATATATGGATGGGTTGGAGCTTGCGGAAGCTGTTATGAACCAATATCCGGATATTTCAGTGATTCTAATTACCGGGAATAACGAATTTGAATATGCCCGAAAAGCATTAAAAATTGGTGTATGCGACTATATTGTAAAACCTTTTGAAAAAGAAGAATTGATTTTAAGTTTATTAAAACTTCAGGATAATATTCACAAGGTTCTGGAAAATAAAACGACTCATCAAAATGATGTTGTTAAGAGAAAAGAAAAAGTATTGCGCAGAAGTCTTCTTGGAAATCATGAGGAAGAATTACAGTGGAGGGACGATGTAAAAAGTGCAGGTATTTCATTTTTATCAGACTACTACCTGATGGGATGCGTTCACTTGCAGATGAAGCAGGAAAATGATCTTGAAAATTTTTTGAATTGGGAAGATGTGCTGCTTCGCATGTTAAACGATACACTCCATGTAAATGGTACCTATGAACTGTTCAAAGATTTTCAAAATAACATTATTTTTATCATCAATTTTGAAAATGAAGAGGCTCAAAAAAAATATAAAGCCTATGAATTGACAGATTTTCCCAAAATCATCTCTAAGAGTCTTGGGATGGAATGTGTACTTTGTATTAGCGATTATTGTAACAGTTTGGGGGAACTTCGAAAATCTTACTATCAGATTCAGGAAACCTTAAAACGACATAGAGGAGATCGAGTTGTAAAGCTTTTTGAGAAAAAGCAAAAAAATCATGAGCCGGAGTCAGAGTTTTATCTGCCACATTTGTTAACAGAATTAAATGATGCATTGGTAAATAAAGAGAAAGAACAATTTACTGAATTATGGAATAAAGAGTGGGAAAGGGTATTTTTGACCGGGGATGAGAATGCAAAAATGCAGCTGTTTTATACCATGTTAGGTCTTTTGATGACGGATATTATAAATTCCGGCAGCAGTATAGAAAACGTCTACGGGGAGGATTTTAGACCACATAAAGAACTTTACACGATTGAGAACTTAGAGTACAGAGTTCAAAAATTATTTTTTTACTACGAACAATGGCTAAATAGCGCAGATGAGAAAAAGCAGTCTCATTCTAAAGTCATTGCAGAAAAAGCACGATTATACATTCAGGAACACTATACTAATGGCACTTTGAGCGTTTCTGAAATTTCCAGAGAATTATATATTAATCAGACTTATTTAAGGAAAATGTTTAAAGAGGAAATGGGGATGACATTGCTTGAGTATCTTACGAAATATCGCATGCATATGGCGAAACAGTTACTTCTGACAACAGACTATAACCACAGTCAGATTGCGGAACTGGTAGGATATAACGATGTAAGCTACTTTAGTAAATGTTTCAAAAAGTATTATCATGTTTCCCCTAAACAAATGACAAAGAATATTCATCAGTCAATTGATTGAGAAAGAGAGGCTTAAAATGACAAAATTAGAATGGTTACAAAATCCGGAAATATTTCAGGTGAACCGTATCAAAGCACACTCAGATCACTACTACTATGAAACCATGGAAGAAGCGGTGGCAGGGAAAGAAATGCCTCTTAGACAGTCTTTAAATGGAGAATGGTATTTTTCTTATGCAAAAAATCCTAAGGAGCGAATTGAAAATTTTTATGAATCGGACTATGACTGTCGTGGGTTTAACACAATAGAGGTTCCGGGGCATATTCAGATACAGGGATATGATAAGTGCCAGTATATCAATACCATGTACCCATGGGATGGCCAGGAATTTTTGCGTCCTCCAATGATTTCTGAAGAATATAATCCGGTGGGAAGTTATGTGAAATATTTTACAGTTGATGAACATTTACAAAATAAAGAGACTTTTATTTCTTTTCAGGGAGTAGAAACTGCCTTCTATGTTTGGTTAAATGGAGTGTTTTTGGGATATAGTGAAGATTCCTTTACACCGTCAGAATTTCATATTACACCGTATTTGTTGGCTGGCGAAAATAAACTGGCGGTAGAGGTCTATAAACGCAGTAGTGCCAGCTGGATTGAGGATCAGGATTTCTGGAGATTTTCAGGAATTTTTAGAGATGTGTATTTATATACCGTTCCAAAGACACATATTGAAGATGTTTTTGTAAAAAGTACATTGGATGATCAATATGTAAATGGAATTCTGGATATTCAGATAAGCCTGTCAGGAGATAGTAACTGTAAAGTTACGGCTGTTTTGCAAGATGCAGATCAGAATTTGATGTATAACGAAAAGATAAATGGTGCAGATAAATGTTTTATCTATACAAAAATTCCGGCGATTCAACAGTGGAGTGCGGAGATTCCATATCTGTATCAGCTCTATTTGATCGTAGAAGATTTAGCAGGAAATCTGATAGAAGTTGTACCACAAAAAATCGGATTCCGTAAGTTTGAAATGATTAATCAGGTGATGCATATCAATGGAAAAAGAATTGTATTCAAGGGTGTAAACCGACATGAATTTCATGCCAAAAGAGGTCGTGCGATCACAAAGGAAGAGATGATGTGGGATATTCAGTTTATGAAACAGTATAATATCAATGCAGTTCGTACAAGCCATTACCCAAATCAGAGTCTTTGGTATGATCTTTGCGATGAATATGGAATTTATCTGATTGATGAAGCAAATCTGGAAAGTCACGGTTCATGGCAGAAACTGGGTGTTTGCGAACCTTCCTGGAATGTTCCTGGAAACCATCCGGAATGGAAGGAGTGTGTGGTTGACAGAGCACGTTCCATGTTTGAACGTGATAAGAATCATCCATCCATTGTCATCTGGTCATGTGGAAATGAAGCTTATGCAGGAACCTGTATTGAAGCCATGTCAGACTATTTCCATGAAGTGGATGATACCAGATTAGTTCATTATGAAGGGGTTTTCTGGAATCGGGAATTTGATTATATCAGTGATATGGAAAGCCGTATGTATGCAAAACCACAAGAAATCGAGGCATACCTACAAGAAAATCCTAAAAAACCATATATTAGTTGTGAATATATGCATGCCATGGGAAATTCTTGCGGCGGTCTAAAATTGTATACGGATTTGGCTGATAAATACGATCTATATCAGGGCGGATTTATTTGGGACTATATTGACCAAGCAATGCTACGTATCAATGATCAGGGGGAAGAAGTATTTTCCTACGGTGGAGACTATGATGACCGTGCGACAGATTATGAATTCTGCGGTAATGGACTGGTATATGCTAATCGAGAAATTTCTCCAAAGGCACAAGAAGTAAAATATTTATATTCTGATATAAAATTAACTCCAGATAAATATGGGGTATGGATTGAAAATCAAAGCTTGTTTCGTTCAACCAAAGGTTTCACGCTTTTCTGTAAGCTGTTTAAAGAAGAACAGACTATTTATGAAACCTCAACAGAGGTCATTGTTGAAGCAGGACAAAAAAAATATGTGGAAATTGCTTATCCGGAATTAACAGAATCAGGCGAATATGTTTACGAAGCTTCTTTAAGACTGACAGAGGATTGTTTATGGGCTGCAGAAGGTCATGAAATTTCATTTGGTCAATTTGTTGAAAAAATCCAGGAAAAAGAAACTGTTCTTTCCGGAAAAGTAAAGGTCATTCATGGAGATGTCAATATCGGTATCAAAGGAGATGGATTCCTTGTAATGATTTCAAAGGCGGAAGGCGGAATGGCTTCTTTGCAGTATGATGGTATCGAATATATCACAAGAACACCAAAGACCAGTTATTGGAGAGCATGTACAGATAATGACCGCGGTTCCAAACATGGAATCCTTAGAGGACAATGGCTTACAGCGGGATTGTTCCCAAAACTGTTAGATGTGTATGTGGATGAAGCGGAAACCGAAGCAGGTGTGACATTTGTTCATGAACTTCAGACCTATCCTCGTACAGTACAGGAAGTCACTTATTTGGTAACTTCTGATGGAGTAGTTCATGTAACAGCTGTTTACAATGGTGTGGATGGTCTTCCAAGCCTGCCTGTTTTTGCCATGGATTTTAAATTAAAAGAAAAATACCATAACTTTAAATATTATGGCTTAGGCCCGGAAGAAAACTATCTGGATCGTAAAGCCGGTGCCAGATTAGGTGTATTTGAAAGTACAGTAGAAGAGAATGTGCCAAATTACCTGGTTCCACAGGAATGCGGTAACAGAAGTGATGTCAGATGGCTGGAAGTAAGTTCACAGGAAGGCAATGGACTTCGATTTGAAACTGAAGAACAATGTTTTGAATGCAGTGTACTTCCTTATAGTGCTTATGAATTGGAAAATGCTTCCCATAAAGAAGAACTTCCAAAGTCTCACTATACATGGGTTCGAATCGCTGAAGCACAGATGGGTGTAGGTGGTGACGATAGTTGGGGGGCTCCGGTTCAGGAACGATACTGGCTTCCATCTGACCAAAAAAGAATCTTAAAATTTAAAATTCAAAAGATAAAGTAATATTTAAGAAAAGGGTTCATAAATGGCAATTTTAATAGACAAACAAAAACGAGTATTTACATTACATACAAAAAACTCAACCTATCAAATGAAAGCAGATGAGTTGAATGTACTCTTGCATACCTATTATGGAAAAAGGACAGATGAGTCAGATAAATCAAAAATGATTCATTTCTTTGACCGTGGATTTTCTGGTAACCCTTATGAAATAGGAATGACCGATCGAACCTATTCCTTAGATAATCTTCCGCAAGAATACAGCTGTTATGGTACAGGAGATCATAGAATTACGGCGTTAAAAGTAGAGAATGCTGATGGAAGTATGGCGGCAGAACTGCGTTATCTGGACCATTTTGTGATTCATGAAAAATATGGTATTCCAAATCTTCCGGCAGTGTATGGCGGTTCAGGTGAAACCCTTGTAATTGTTATGGAAGATCCATATACAGGAATCAAAGCAGAACTTTACTATGGCGTTTTAGAAGATTTAGATATTATTACGAGAGCCGTTAGAATCATCAATCATTCTGAAAAAGCAGTCTCTCTTCAGAAAGTCGCCAGTATGAATTTAGACTTAACTCATGGAGAATTTGATTGGATTACTTTGTGTGGCCGCTATGCCATGGAAAGAGGTTACTGTAGAGATACCATTGCTCACGGAATACATTCTATCGGAAGTGTGCGCGGTGCAAGCAGTCACCAATATAACCCATTTTCCATTATTTGCGAAAAGCATGCCACAGAAACTATGGGAGAATGTTACGGAGTTTCCTTTGTATATAGCGGCGAATTTTTAATGGAAATAGAAAGAGACCATATCGATCAGATAAGAATGATTTGTGGTATTCATCCGGATAATTTCTGCTGGAACTTAAATCCTGGAGAAGATTTTTGGACTCCGGAACTAATTTTATCTTACAGTAAGGACGGAATTGGGAAATTAAGCAGAAATTATCATAAAGTTATTCGTGAACATGTGTGCAGAGGCGAATGGAAAAATAAAAATCGCCCGATATTGATCAATAACTGGGAAGCGACCTATTTTGACTATACCGGTGAAAAAATTTTAGAGATTGCCAAGGAAGCCGCAAAACTTGGTGTTGAACTGATGGTTTTGGATGATGGCTGGTTTGGAAAACGTGACAATGATAAATCCGGTCTTGGCGATTGGTTTGCTAATGAAGAAAAATTACAGTGTTCTTTAAAGGATTTAGGAGAACGTATTACCTCAGAAGGTATTTCTTTTGGTATCTGGTTTGAACCGGAAGCGATTTCAGAAGACAGCGATTTATATCGCACACATCCAGAGTGGGCAATTCAGATTCCTGGCAGAAAACCTTGTCTTAGCAGAAGTGAATTATTGCTTGATTTTAGTAATCCAAAAGTTCAGGAATATATTCTGGAAAGAATGTCAGTGATTCTTGGAAATGCACCAATTACTTACGTAAAATGGGACTTTAACAGAAGTATGTGTGATAAATTCAGCAGTTGGCTTGAGAAAGAACGACAGGGCGAGTTTATGCATCGATATGTTTTGGGATTGTATCATGTGTTAGAATGTTTGATACAACGATTCCCATATATATTGTTTGAAGGCTGCAGTGGTGGTGGTGGACGTTTTGATGTAGGAATGCTATATTACACACCGCAAATTTGGTGCAGTGATAATACAGATGCTATTGATCGACTGGAAATCCAGTATGGAACTTCTTTGGGCTATCCAATTTCGGTAACAGGTGCTCATGTATCTGCAGTGCCAAATCATCAGACTGGTCGAGTGACACCGTTTGCCACAAGAGGATGCGTAGCAATGGCTGGAACATTTGGATATGAACTGGATGTCTATAAATTAAGCGATAAAGAAAAAGAAGAAGTTCAGGAGCAGATTGCATTCTTTAAATCTCATTATGATTTAATCCAGCGAGGAGAGTACTATCGACTTACAGAGGCAGGTCATAAAAACTGCACGGTATGGGAAATGGTGTCTGAAGACGGGGAAGAAGCACTTGTCAGCGCTGTCTATCATAATGCTCAAGCCTATGGGATTCCTGTGAGAGTTAAAGTGTATGGTCTGAAAAAAGATGCTCTTTATCAAGTGAATTTTCCGGATAAAGAGGAAGTGCTGGAAGGTTCGCTTTTGGAAGATTGTGGAATAGTCATTCCAAAAGCAGTGGAAAGTTATCAGGCATGGCAGATTTATATAAAAAGAGTGAAATAAAAACTTTATAATAAAAACTAAAAAACAGAGGTGTGAGCCTCTGTTTTTGTATATAAATGTGAAATTATTTTTGGCGAACGCGTGTGGGAATCGAACCCACCCAGGACGCTCCTAACGCCCAACACAGGTTTTGAAGACCAGGGAGCACACCAGTTGCCCAACCGCGCCCATGAAAGTGTAAATAGTATAACAAAAGATGTTTTGTAATTCAATCACAAATAAATGAACAGCTTTTTGTATTCTTTTTACATGGACAGATGCATAGAAATAAGTTAAAATTGTAATATAAATCCGAGTCTTGTTCAGAGGGAACCTGACCATTGGGTATTGACCGCTTGAATCAATGCCTCCCGTGCTTGGAAAGGATTTAGATACCAGATAACCTACATTTATGTAAAGGGGGCAAATGTATGAAGACTTCTTACATTGGCAAGCTGGCGCGTATCAATCTTAGCACTGGGGAAATTAAGGTTGAACAGCTTGACTTAGACTTAGCAAAAAAATTTATCGGTGGCCGTGGTCTCGGCACAAAAATTCTCTATGATGAAGGTGTTGCAACTGTAGATCCATTATCAGAAGAAAACAAACTGATCTACATTACAGGTCCTATGACAGGTACAAGAGCATTATCTTCAGGACGTTACATGGTCGTAACAAAATCTCCATTAACAGGCATGATCGGATGCTCTAACTCCGGTGGTGTTTGGGGTGCAAAATTAAAATGTGCCGGATGGGATGCGATCATCGTAGAAGGTAAAGCACCGGAATGGTCTTACATCAACATCGTAGATGACAAAATCGAAATTCTTCCGGCAGCTGACTATGTTGGCAAATTAAGTGAAGAAGTTGATGAAAAATTAAAAGAAGCTCATCCGGGATGCCGTGTATTAAATATCGGACCTGCAGGTGAAAATTTATCTATGCTTGCTGCAATCATGAACGATAAAGACCGTGCAGCAGGACGTGGCGGCTGCGGCGCCGTGATGGGTTCTAAGCTCTTAAAAGCAATTACAGTTACTTCAACAGCAAATGCGATTGATGGAACAGATGAAGAAGCATTAAAAGAAACAAACAAAAAATGCTTAGGCATGATCAAAGAAAATGGTGTTACAGGCGGCGGTCTTCCAACTTATGGTACAGCGGTACTTGTAAACATCATTAATAATACAGGTTCTTTCCCAACAAAGAACTGGCAGGAATCATACTTCGAAAAAGCAGATGATATTTCCGGTGAAACATTAAAAGATACCTATCTTGTGAAAAACTCTGCATGTCACAGATGTCCAATGGCTTGTGGACGTGTTGTTAACGTAGATGGCAAAGTTGTTGGCGGTCCGGAATACGAACCATTATGGGCATACGGCGGAAACTGTGGTCTGAACGACTTAAATGCAATCGATGCAGCAAACATGTGGTGTAACGAATATGGTCTCGATGCAATTGGTACTCCGTGTACAATCGCAGCAGCGATGGAATTATACCAGAAAGGCTACATCACAGATGAAGAATGTGATGGAATCCCATTAGCTTGGGGAAGCTCTGAAGCAATCGTCGAATGG
>ERZ808026.72-NODE-72-length-18092-cov-6.042354_pt1 | contig 18092 bp, 11 predicted proteins | sample MGYA00380182_ERZ808026 | MGnify/ENA primary metagenome ERZ808026 (study PRJEB31490, sample SAMN06133376) | cow dung metagenome | isolation source: H9 | host: cow | place: China: Chengdu | collected 2015-05 ... | reverse complement strand
GAAGGTGCTAAGAACTTAGCTAAAGACAAAAACATATTAGCTATAGTAGTTAACTTAAAAGACTACAACGTTGGTGCAGATAAAGGTGGAGCAGTTGCTATGTTTGAAGATTTCGATATAGACTACAACGCACAAAAATACTTAATAGAAACAAGATGTTCTGGTGCATTAGTTAAACCTTTCTCTGCTATAGTTATAGAAGAAAAAGCTGGAAAAGCTGAATAAGATAGGAGAAATTCAAAATGGCAAAGTTTTGTGGAGTAATCGGCTATGCTGTGATGGAAGAAACTGAGCCTGGAGTATACGAAGAAACTATTGTTGAAATTGAGTATTTTGGTGACGTAGTAAGAAACTCTAGACGGCTAACAAACCCAAGCAAGGTTAACTCTGATATTAACATTAGCAATCAGATAAGTATTGTAGCCGACCCGTTTGCCAATAATAACTTTCATTCAATGAGATATGTAGTATACATGGGTGCTAAGTGGAAGATAACTGATGTGGAAGTACAGTTTCCTAGATTGTTGTTATCGGTAGGTGATTTATACAATGAATAATCGTCTACAACTACACGAGCAATTAGTAGCAATATTAGGAAACAATAATGCATACTTCCAACCACCAGCATCCGTGAATATAGTTTATCCATGTGTTATTTATAATATTGGTAATGGTGACGTTAAGTATGCGAACAACTCTGTCTATAGTTACACGCATAGCTACGATGTAACATTTATATTTAAGAAACCGAATACCGATATAATCGAAGAAGTATTAACAGCAATACCTATGAGTTCATTAGAAAGAGTATACGTAGCTGACAACTTAAATCACTACGTTTTTAGGGTATTTAAATAATAAAATAAGGAGGCCTTGGTAATGGCAAAAATAGTTTGGGATCAAATTGGTGAACGTTTCTATGAAACGGGAGTAAAAAACGGAGTATTATACGTACAAGATGACGAAGGAAATTACGGAAATGGAGTTGCTTGGAATGGTTTAACAGCTGTAACTGAAAGTCCTTCTGGAGCTGAAGCTACAGCATTATACGCTGACGACATCAAATATGTAAACTTAATGTCTGCTGAAGAATTCGGGGCTACTATAGAAGCTTACACTTACCCTGACGAATTCGAAGCTTGCGACGGTAGTGCATCTTTAGCGGCTGGTGTATCTATAGGACAACAACCTAGAAAAGCATTTGGGTTATGCTATAAAACAGTTGTAGGGAACGACGTACAAGGAAACGCTCTAGGATTCAAAATACACTTAATATATGGAGCTAAAGCAGCACCATCTGAAAGAGCATTCCAAACAATAAACGATAGCCCAGAAGCTATAACTTTCAGTTGGGAATTAACTACTACACCAGTTAATGTTTCTGGATTCCAACCAACAGCTAATTTAGTAATAGACTCAACTAAAGTTGCACCAGAAGCTTTAGCTAAGATAGAAGCTAAGTTATTCGGAACTGAGTCAGAAGAACCAACATTATTATTACCTGACGAAGTAGTAGCATTAATGAAAGAAGAATAATTCATATTCATACAGAGCCTCGCGTAAACCACATGAGGCTCTTATTTTTTACAATTTACAAAAAATACTAAATTATAAGGAGAGCATATATATGTTAAAGAAAACTATAGAATTTGTTGACTACAATGGTGAAAAAAGAGTTGAAGATTTCTACTTTAATCTTAGTAAAGCTGAAATAGCTGAAATGGAAATGTCATTAGATGGAGGATTAACAGGAATGTTAGAGAGAATAGTTAACGAACAAGATAATAAAAAGATTATAGAAGTTTTTAAAGAAATAATATTCAAGGCATATGGAGTAAAATCACAAGATGGTAGAAGATTCATTAAGAGTAAGGAATTATCAGAAGAATTTTCTCAAACAGAAGCATTTAGCGAGCTATTCATTGAATTAGCATTAGATGAAAAAGCAGCAGCCGATTTCTTCAATGGTATAATGCCTGCAAACATGTAAACTCAAGGGAGTGAGTGGGAATGTTAACACTTGTTATCCCTGGGATAGAGTTCTACGACGAATTAAATAACGAATTCATAAATTATCCGGAAGTAGAATTACATCTAGAGCATTCTCTTGTGTCAATTTCAAAATGGGAATCCAAATGGAAGAAACCTTTCTTGAGTGGTAAAGAAAAAACGGTGGACGAAATCATAGACTATATCAAATGCATGTCTCTAGATGAAATACGAGACGTTAAAGTGCTAGATAATTTAACAGTCGATAACGTGAAGAGCATAAACGAGTATATAGAGAATTCGATGACCGCTACGACATTTTCGAATGATAAAGGTGGTAATAGCCGAGAGATAATAACTTCGGAAATAATCTATTATTGGATGCTAACTCTTAATATTCCGTTCGAGTGCCAATACTGGCATTTGAACAGATTATTAACTCTCATAAGGGTGTGTAATATTAAGAATAATCCTCCTAAGAAAATGAGTAAACAGGAGATGATGAGTAGAAACAGAGCATTAAACCAAAGTAGAAAGCAACAATTCAACACTAGGGGGTAAATATGTCCGCTTAATCTAATATAGGCGGTGAGGTGTTTGATAAGATTAACATCCAAAGGTGACTTTAGTAAGACTTTTAAATTTTTAAAGAAGATGGAGCACTTTGACGTAAATAAAATTTTGGAAAAATATGCTAAAGAAGGAGTATCGGCTTTGGCGGCAGCAACACCTGTTGATAGCGGAACAACAGCTAATTCTTGGAGTTACGAGATACAAACAAACGGCGAGTCCGCGACAATTTATTGGACCAACACCAACATCAATAAAGGTGTGAGCATTGCTCTCATCCTGCAATATGGGCATGGTACTGGAACCGGTGGCTATGTTCAAGGACGAGACTATATCAACCCCGCCATAAGACCGATATTTGATAAAATAGCCGAGGAGGCATGGAGTGAGGTGGTTAACGCATGAGTTCCATCGATAAGCGTATCGTTCAGATGCAGTTCGATAACCAGAACTTCGAGAGTGGCGTAAGTAAAACTATGGCCAGTCTTCAGAAGCTGAACGAAAAACTCAAAATGAAAAACTCTACCGATGGACTTAACGAAGTAAGCAAAGGGATGTCTAAGTTATCGACATCGGGAATAAGTGGATTAGCATCAGGAGTAGAAAGCATAACAACTAGATTCTCAGCACTTGGTGTTATGGGGGTAACTGCACTAGCAAATATAACAAACAGTGCTGTTAACGCCGGTAAGAATCTAGCACACGCATTAACTATTGAACCAATAACAAGCGGTTTCTCTGAGTATGAGACTAAGATGGGAGCCATACAAACTATACTTACCAACACCGCTCATCTTGGTACAGATTTAAATGATGTAAATAAAGTATTAGGCGAATTAAATACTTACGCAGATAAAACCATTTATAATTTCGCAGAAATGACTAAGAACATCGGTACATTCACGGCAGCAGGTATAGACCTAGATACATCTGCGGCAGCGATAAAAGGTATAGCCAACTTAGCGGCAGCATCTGGTTCTAGTTCACAACAAGCATCTACTGCAATGTATCAATTATCTCAAGCGTTAGCGGCTGGTAAAGTAAGTCTTGCTGACTGGAACTCAGTCGTAAATGCTGGTATGGGTGGTAAGTTATTCCAAGACGCCTTAATAAGAACGTCCGAACAACTTGGTACTGGTGCGGACGCCATGATAAAGAAATATGGTAGTTTCAGAGAAAGTTTAACAAAAGGCGAATGGTTAACTACCGAAGTATTAACTGAAACATTAAAACAATTATCGGGAGCATACACAGAAGCAGATTTAGTTGCGCAAGGATACACTAAGTCTCAAGCACAACAAATAGTTGAGTTAGCTAAGAACGCGTCTGCAGCTGCAACCGAAGTAAAAACAGTAACACAATTAATTGATACTATGAAAGAGTCCGTGCAATCTGGTTGGGCTCAATCATGGGAGTTTATTATAGGGGATAAAGAGCAGGCGACAGCCACATTAACTGCTATAAGTAAAGGGTTCGAGAACATAATAGGACCATCAACAGAAGCAAGAAATAAGATGCTTGAGTTCTGGAATACCAATGGTGGTAGAGATGCTGTAATAAAAGGTTTAACTAATATTATACAAGGACTTGGTAAAGGATTGACTGCCATAGGAGATGCTTGGAAACATGTATTCCCTTCTATGACTGGACCTAAATTAGTAGAGTTATCCAAAAAGTTCCAAGACCTAACTGAAAAATTCAAAATGAACGATAGCACTGCCAAGAAGATTAAAAATACTTTCCAAGGTATATTCTCGGTATTTAGTTTAGTTGGTAATGCAGTGGCAACTATCGTTAAAAGTTTATTTCCGCTTACTGAAATTTTCGCTAAGATAGGCGGAGCAGTCTTAACTGTAACTGGTAAACTTGGAAAGTATGTATCGGGACTAAACGATGCGGCAGTTAAGAGTAATTTCTTTGGTAAAATTTCGGATGGTGTAGAATCAGCATTCTCCGGAATCGGAAAAATGATCGACAACGTAACCGAAACTTTCGAAAGTTTCTTCAATTATATAGCTAAAGCAAATTGGAGTAAAGTATTTGGTAAAATAGGAGACGCCGTTAAAGGTTTCGGTGATGGTATCGGAGCTATAATGGGCGGTGTCGGAAAAGCAATAGGAACAATAGATTTCAATGCTATATTCGGTGTCGTGAATACTGCTTTAGCAGGTGGAGCATTAGGCGCATTCAAGAAAGTCATGGAATCTTTCGACAACATATTTAAAGATGCCGGAAGTGCATTCAAAAACTTTGGTGGAGCATTTAAGAACATAAGTGAGACTTTAACCGCTGTTAGAGAATCATTAGAAGCATACCAAAACAACTTAAATGCTGGAACATTACTGAAAATAGCATCCGCTATAGGTATATTAGCAGCAGCTTTATTGGTACTATCAAATCTTGATACAGAAGAACTATCAAACGGCTTAGTTGGTGTAACTATACTGTTTGCAGAAATGGTAGCCGCTATGTATGGTCTAATAGCTGTTACTAAAGGTGCGGCGTTAGGTAAGATGACGGGTATCGCCGGAGCTATGCTAGCTATATCTGCAGCATTATTGGTTATGTCAGCGGCAGTTAAGAATCTTTCGGGATTACAATGGGGCGAAATAGCCAAAGGATTGGCCGGTATAGCAGGTTCAATGTTGATATTATGTACAGCAACAAAACTTATGGACACTTCGTCTAAGAACATGCGAAAGACTGCTGGAGCTTTAGTTATATTTGCAGCAGCATTGATTGTTATGGCGGAAGCAGTTGAGAAATTTGGAGATTTGAACGTCGAGCAATTGACTAAAGGGTTAACTGCAGCAGGTGTTGCTATGCTGGAAATAGCAGCATTTATGAAAATAATAAATGGCGCTAAATTCAACTTCGGTAACGGAGCAGGTATATTAGCATTATCAGCAGCGTTAGTCATATTAGCAAGTGCTGTTGAGAATTTCGCATCTATAAATACCGACGGACTAATAAGAGGATTAGCAGGCATGGGTGCGGCTCTATTAGAAATAGCAGCATTCATCAAGTTAACTTCAGGTTCTGGTAAGTTGATAGCAACTGGTGCTGGATTAACGATTATGGCTGCAGCATTACATGTTATGTCGGGAGCAGTTGATAAATTTGGCAGTATGTCTTGGTCTAAGATAGGTAAAGGACTAACTAGTATGGGTAGTGCGCTATTGATAATTGCAGGAGCGGTGGCTCTTATTCCTGGAGTTAAATTAACCGCTACAGCAGTCGGAGTAGCAACTATGTCGGCAGCATTACTAGTGCTGAGCGCATCATTAGACTCACTAGGTAATCAATCATGGGAAGAGATAGGTAAGAGTTTAGTGGCATTAGCCGGTTCGCTATTGATATTAGCCGCAGCAATGGCGGGTATGACAGGCGGATTAGCTGGGGCAGCAGCAATGTTGGTTATGTCGGCAGCGTTAGCAGTATTTACACCACAAATGATAAAGTTAAGTAAACTTAGTCTAGCAGCAATAGGTACTGCATTATTAGCATTAGCGGGAGCATTTGTTGTTCTTGGCGCAGCAGGAATGTTGATTACGCCAGCATTACCTGGACTTTTAGGTTTAGCCGCAGCAATAGCTTTATTAGGGGCCGGTACGGCAGCAGCAGGCGCTGGTTTAGCACTATTTGGTACTGGATTAGCCGCTGTCGCAGCAGCAGGAGCAGGTGCTGGTTTAGCATTGGCTGAGGTATTACGTCAATTAATCAACTTATTACCACAACTAGGTAAGAAATTCGGTGAAGCCGTAGTTAATATGGCCAAAGCAGTTGGTGACGGTATGCCGGCAATCATTCAAGCATTTGTGGATATGATAACGGGTATAGGTGAAGCAATAGTTATGTCATTACCGACATTAGCTGAAGTGGCACTTAAACTTATAACTACAATACTTGACGTATTAGGCGAAGCGATACCAAAACTAGTAGAAGTTGGGGTAGACGTAGTAATCAAAATAGTTGAAGGTATCGCAAAAAATATTCAGAAATTAGTTGAAGCAGGAATAGATTTAGTTGTAAACTTCATCAACGGAGTTGCAGAGAAACTTCCTGACGTAATTAAAGCCGGAGCAAACCTTATAATTTCATTCATCGAAGGTGTAGCACAAGCACTTACAGAAAATAAAGAACGCTTGGCTAAAGCGATAACAGACTTAATAAAAGCAGTTGTAGAAACTGCGGTTGAGATATTAACGTATTCGATAAGTACGTTCGTAGAGTGTGGTGTCGATCTTATAGGTGGATTAATAGAAGGTATGGGTTCTATGTTATCTGGTCTATGGGATATTTGTAAGAAGGTACTTAGTGTTTGTTGGGATGCTTTATCTGGAGCAGCTAAATGGTTATGGGATAAAGGTAAAGATTTAGTTAAAGGTGTAATAGACGGTATTTCTAACAAACTTGGTGAACTTAAAACTAAAGCTGGCGAGATACTATCAAAAGCCAAAGAAGCCTTAGCTAAAGCTGGAACTTGGTTAGTGGATAAAGGTAAGGAATTAGTTGAAGGCGTTAAAACTGGTATATCTAATAAACTTGGAGAACTTAAAACTAAGGCTGGTGAGATACTAACAAAAGCCAAAGAAGGAGTATCAAAGGCCCTTACAACTTTAGTTCAAAATGGTAAAGATTTAGTTGAAGGTGTTAAGACTGGTATAACTAACAAACTTGGAGAGCTTAAAACTAAGGCTGGTGAGATACTAACAAAAGCCAAAGAAGGAGTATCAAAGGCCTCTACAACTTTAATACAAACAGGTAAAGATTTAGTCGAAGGTGTTAAGACTGGTATAACTAACAAACTTGGAGAACTTAAAACTAAGGCTGGCGAAACTTTAACGAAAGCTAAGGAAGCTGTTGCTAATGCTGGAACAACTTTATACGAAGCAGGTAAAGAATTAATAGTCGGTATGATAAAAGGTATTATAGACAAACTACCATTTATATCTCCAGAAACTAAGAAGTCATTAAAAGAAGCGCTTGACGGTACTTCGGGAGCGGATACTAAACTTAAACCGGCAGGTCAAGGATTGATATCTGGTATGATTAAGGGTATAGGCGAAAAACTAGGTTTAGTTAAGACCGAATCCTCTAAGTCATTAACTGAAGCTTACAACGGTACTTCTGGTTCCGATAAGAAACTATATACTCCAGGTCAAAACTTAATCAATGGTTTAGTTAACGGAATGAATAATAAGAAATCTAGCGCTAAGAGTGCATCTCAAGGAGCTCTAACAGAGGCGTATAACGGTACTTCTGGTTCGGGAAATAAACTATACACTCCAGGTCAAAGCTTAATCAACGGTTTAGTTAACGGAATGAACAGTAAGAAAGGTAACACTAAGGGTGCATCTCAGAGCGCCATATCTAATGCTTACAGCGGTACTTCTGGCTCAGGAAGTAAATTATACTCTCCAGGTCAAAGCTTAATAAATGGATTAATTAACGGTATGAACAATATGGGTCGTAGCGTGAGAACAGCAGCTGGTAACGCTATGAGTAACGCTAAGAGTGGTACTTCCGGAGCAAGTAGTAAATTATATTCTCCAGGACAACAAACTGTAACTGGTTATGTTAATGGTATAGCGTCTAAATCTGGATCAGCAGCAAGTGCGATAAGAAGTGTTGTTAATAGCGCTATTGCAGCAGCAAAAAGAGCATTAGGTATTAGATCGCCTTCAAGAGTATTTAAAGAAATAGGTGCGTTTACTACTGAAGGTTTTGCTATTGGGGTAGCAGATAATGCTAGAGTAGCAGAAGATGCTACTGTTGGATTAGTCGATTCTGTCACTAGAGCTATAACTAAACCGTTAGCGATGATGAGCGATATTATGGACAACGAAGCAAACCTTAACCCTGTTATAACTCCAGTTATGGACTTAGCAAACGTTGAGGCTGGAAATAGAACAATAGGACAAATGCTTGCTGAAAATCAAGCCCTAAGCTTAAACGCTGGTGTATCAGCAGGTTTAACTGCGAATGTTGGAAAAGTTCAAAATGGACCTAATAACAGCGACGTGGTATCAGCAATAAAAGATTTAAAAGATAGTTTAAATACAAATTCTGGAGCAAGTTATTCTATAAACGGTATAACTTACGACGACGGAAGCAACATTACTTCTGCTGTAGAAACATTAGTCAAAGCTGCCAGAATGGAAAGGAGAATCTAATAGATGGCGACTGTAACACACAATGTTGTATGGGGCGACACACTTACTGCTATAGCTAAAAAATACGGTACTACGGTTGCCAATTTAGTTAAGCTAAATAATATTAAAGACCCCGATTTAATTTATGTAGGACAGGTGCTTTATATTTCAGGAGCACCTTCTAGTCCTAAAAAAGAAGCGACTATAAGAGCGGAAATAGACGCGCTCGGACTACAATCAAATAGCAACAACCTATTATTCTGTTCGTGGGATTGGGATAAAGACCACACAGAAGAATACAAAGTTAAATGGTATTACGATACGGGTGACGGCATATCGTTTTTAGGTTCAGAAGACACCGTTAAAGTTAAACATGCTACTTATACTCCTCCGGATAATGCTATTTCGGTTGCGGTATATGTTAAACCTATATCGAAAACTTACAAAGTTGACGATTCAGATGTAAATTATTGGAATGCAGATTGGTCTACTGGTAAAAGATATTATATATCAAATAATCCTCCACTAATGCCGCCAGTTCCAACAGTAACTGTGGATGACTATAAATTAGAGGCAAGGGTAGATAACATCAACCTCAACGCCACTCAAATAGTGTTTGAGGTTATACGAGATGACCACACGGTATACAACCAATACACTGCAAATATTAGCCATAACATGGCGTCAATCTCAATCAACATACCGTCCGGTTCTAGTTATAAAGTTAGATGTAGAGCTAAAAGGGATACGCTATACAGTGATTGGTCGGCATATTCAGCTAACTTCACAACAATGCCTGCGGCCCCTACTGTTGCACCTGGTTGTAAGGCTTTGTCGGATACTTCAGTTGAACTTACATTAGTAAAGACATCAAACACTGAAAGTTTCAAAATAGAGTATACGACTAAGATGGAAAACATTGGTGGCTCAAATGCCACTACAGTTTTGGATAACATAACATCCACAACATATATAATAAACGGATTATCATCTGGGGATAAATATTTCTTTAGATATTGTCGTGTAAATGATAAAGGACAAACCGACTGGAGTCCAGTAGCATCCATTATTATAGGTAAAGAACCCGCAGCACCAACGACGTGGTCTTCTACAACTACTGCTATGGCCGGCGAAACGATAAAACTTTTCTGGGTGCATAACACGGAAGATGGGTCTAGACAAGAGTATGCGCAGATAGTTATTACAGCAAATGGGAAAACGGAAACTATAACTGTTAAAAATTCTAACACGGATGAAAATACAATAAGTGAGTATGCAGTTAATACCGGAAAATATGGAACGGGCGCATCGATAAAATGGAAAGTTAGAACTTCCGGTATCACTAGCAAGTATGGCGATTATTCTATCGAGAGAACCGTGGATGTATATCAACCGGCGACGGTATCGTTAAGGGTTACCGATCTCAATGGACGTCCTATACAAGAGGTACAAGCATATCCGTTTATAATAAATGCTACTTCTGGACCTGAGACACAACGCCCGGTTGGGTATTATGTAAGCGTCATATCACAAGACTCGTATCAGACTTACGACCATATGGGTGAATTCAAAATGGTGCAGAAAGGCGACGAAGTTTATTCGAAATTCCATGATTCCACAGGTAACTTAAACCTTCGTTTATCTGCGGGAGATGTAGACTTAGAGAATAATGTTACGTATACCATAAAATGCGAAGTAACCATGGATACAGGGCTTAAAGCAGAGTCAATGTTCGACTTCTCTGTTGCGTGGTCGGAAGAAACTGTTTCGCCAAGTGCATCGATAAGTATAAACCGAGATACATTAGCCGCTTATATTCATCCATACTGCGAAACGTATCCATTGATATATTACAAAGTAAACTATGTACCAGGTTCCGGAAAATATTTCAGAAGTAATACTACCATATCGCCGATAGAGGGTAGTTCGGTTGATGAGGCTTTCACTGAAGAGTTCGACGATATAGTATACGAAGGAGTAAACAGTTCGGGAACAGAAGTATATTTCTGTATAGTGAGATCGGGAGCCGGAGACGTTGTTGAAGGTGTTTCATTAGCAGTGTATCGTAGAGAATTCGACGGGTCATTCCTTGAAATAGCAAGTGGAATACCAAACTCTAACAGTGCATTTGTTACGGACCCGCATCCTTCATTAGACTTCGCTAGATACAGAGTGGTTGCAACAACAATTGCCACAGGTGCAGTTTCTTACACTGATATTCCTGGTTATAGGGTCGGTGAGAAGTCAGTAGTAATCCAATGGGATGAAGAGTGGAGTGACTTCGACGTTAATCCGGACGGTGTATCTACTGCTATGGCATGGGGTGGTTCATTGCTTAAACTACCGTACAACATTGATATTACAGACAAGAATACTGCGGATGTATCTCTTGTTAAGTATATAGGACGTAGTAGACCGGTTGCGTATTATGGAACACAAAACGAACTTAAATCTACATGGAGAGTAGATATAGATAAGAACGATAAGCATACGCTATACGCTTTAAGAAGACTTGCGGCGTGGATGGGTAATGTTTATATTCGTGAACCGTCTGGTTCAGGTTATTGGGCAAATGTAAATGTTAGCATCGCGCAAACGCATAGAAAACTTATCGTTCCAGTAACATTAGAAGTAACAAGAGTGGAAGGAGGTATATAATGGCTGATTGGCTATCCACGATGCAACAAACATTTGAATACTATGTAGTGGACCCCAATACTTGGAGAGATGCCAAAAGAATCAATACTGTACTTACGACTAGTATTAGTAGAGATTTAAGTGCTGAAACGTTGGGGTCCGCTTCCATAACTATAGCGGAATCTCTTGGTGAGTGTTATATAAGGGTGTATCTGGTTGTATTTCAAAATGGGAGAAAAGAACGTTTCCCATTAGGGACATTCCTAGTACAAACACCTTCGTATAGCTTTGACGGTAAGATTAGAAATGTTGTCATGGACGCTTATACGCCATTGTTAGAACTGAAAGAGAAATTACCGCCTTTAGGTTACGCTATAACAAAGAACTCTAATATTTTAGAGTCAGCTTATAGAATTATCAGGGAAAATGTAAGAGCTCCGGTTGTTCAATCGGAGTCTCCTGATAAACTATCAACTAACTTCGTATCGAATGTAGATGACACATGGAGTACATTCGTTACAGAGTTAATAGCAAATGCTAAGTATTCTTTATATTTGGACGAGATGGGTCGTATACTATTTACACCAGAGCAAGAAATAGCGAAACTACAACCCGTATGGACATACGACGACTCGAATAGTTCTATACTCCATCCTACGATCGATATTACACACGATTTATACGGAATACCAAATGTCGTAGAAGTTGTATATTCGCAAGGTTCTAAGTATTTATACGCCAGAGCAGCAAACAAAGAACCAAGTAGTCCTACTTCTATAGCAAGTAGAGGTAGAGAGATAGTTCATAGGATCACTAACCCTAACTTAGTAGCTAATCCATCGCAAGAACAAATACAATGGTATGCTGAAAAAACACTTAAAGAAATGTCATCTATAGAATACACTTTAACTTACACGCATGCTTATTGTCCGGTACGTATAGGTGACTGTGTGCGCTTGAATTATCGAAGAGCTGGTCTGAATAACATTAAAGCGAAAGTCATAAGTCAAAGTATTAAATGCGAACCAGGATGCCCTGTTACAGAAAAAGCTGTATTCTCTGCAAATTTATGGGGGTGATTAGATGGATATTTCAAATGAACTAATTTCGCAGTTTGTAAAGATAACAAATGATACGGTGAAGAAAAAAGAAAGTGAATCTATAGTGTACGGAACAGTTGTAACCACAGAGGACGGAAACTTTGTTAAGATAGATGGTTCTGAGTTACTTACGCCGGTTGAAACTACAGCTGATATTTTGGACGGAGAACGTGTTACGGTAATGATAAAGAATCACTCTGCGACGGTTACAGGAAACATAACCTCTCCCTCTGCAAGCTCAAGCAGCGTTGCGAATATTGGCGAACAGATAGAAAAAGTTGAGGGTGATGTTATAAGCATAGGACATGAAACTAGTACCCTAGCAACAAAAGATGCTCTAGCGGAAGTGGTAGAAACACTTAACGATGATTACTTAACGGAACTCGAAGTGTACAACGCAATAGATGATGATATACAAACAGCAATGTTCACGATCGATAATACGTATGCCACTAAACAATCAGTTAATAATCTGAGTGATGGTATATCAAAAGACTATGTTTCTAATGATGCACTGAGCAAAGCGATAGAAGATGCGGTCATAGCTATAGAAGGCGATGTCGAAACTATCTATGCAACCAAAACTGACGTGAGCAATCTTGACAAAAAACTAACAGATAATTATAGCACAACAGAAACAATAGAAGCAACGTTCGTTAAAAATGAAGTACTGGATGCTTACGTAACTAAAGATTCATATTTGAATGAAGACTTAACGATAAATCAAAATGAACCTGTCGATATACCAAGAGATCTTAATGGATACACTGTAACTATAGAAATGGATGCTCTAGTTGAAGAAGGTATACGTTTAGAAGGTTTTATTAACGGTATAATGATATTTAAGTTAAATGAACAAACGATAAAAGGTCCTATTCTATGCTCGGGTTCAACCATGAGATATGTATTTCAAGGACCGGGAAAAGTGGGCTCACTAACATTTATGGATTGTGAGTTCGAGGTAAACGATGTGATGATTGAAGATGTAGAAAGAATCGGCATCACAACATTTAATGCTACTGGGGATTTATATTCTGTAGCGTTTGGGGAATGTATCGGGGCCATAACTGCGGAACAAAGAAGTCATTTATATTTGGACGGAACAAGCGGAACTTTCACGGGTGTCGTAATAACGGCACTGAATGGGAGTATAATTTCGGTCAACGAAGAAGGTTCACACTTTACTACTACTGGTGAAACCGAGATTGATATTCGAAAGGGAAGTTTAATAATACCAAGTGACTATTCATTCAAGCCGGTAACACCGGAAGACCCAGATAACCCAGTGACGCCTGAAAATCCGGAAGACCCTGAAGACCCGGATAACCCGGTAACACCTGAAAAACCAGAAGACCCTGAAGACCCGGAAAATCCAGAAGATCCTGAAGACCCTGAAGACCCGGAAAATCCAGAAGATCCCGTAACACCGGAAGAATAAAACGGGCCTTCGGGGCCTTTATATTTTTAAGGAGGTGAAGTTGATGATTTACACTGTATCGAAAGTAACAATACAGAGTAACTATAAAGCTACACTCGATAGAATAATAACACTGTATAAAGGTGATAAAAATATAGAAATACAATTCGAAATAGTCGAAAGTATATTCAGGCAATACAAACAAGAAGGTGCTAATACTATAGATAACCTACATGCTAGTTACGGGCAATTAGTTATACAAAAACCAGACTATACGTGTGCCATAAGTGAGATAGCACCAACAAAAGATGGCCGTATTGTATTTGTAATACCACCGGAAATGACAGACGAAAATATAGAACTTGGCGCATATACTTTTCAGATAAGACTATTCGACGAGTCCCAAGCAAGTAGGGTTACATTACCGCCGGTACAGGACGGTATAGTTATATTAGCACCTATAACAGAGTAAAAATACGATACAAAGGGGGCAGAATCTATGATTTATACTAATGTCACTGTTAAGATACTCAATAATGGTACAGCAACTGCCAATACAAGAGTGTTACTTTACAGAGGTGACAGAGAAGTTGAGATACAATTCAGTCTAGTAGGAAATCCATTCGTAGTAGAACGAAGTGCTTTTGCTCAACTTATAATAACCAGAACAAAAGGCGGACCGATATTTACGAATGTATCCGCTGTAAAAGACTCAAAAGTAATATTAACTATAACAGAAGATAATATAGATGAAATGACAGAAATAGGTTTCTATAACTTCCAGATAAGATTATTCGATGACGATATGTCTGCTAGGGTTACATTACCGCCGGTAGAAAAAGGTCTTGAAGTTAGAGAACCGATAGCGGACGACAATGCCGCAACAATAGGTTATGCTATGGTAAACTACAGTAGACTCGCTAGAGCCGAAATGCTTGACGAGCCAACATTCGACGAATACGAAGATTATAACCGTACTTTCTGGCAAGACGGAGACTATATAACAGACGTCAAAATGAATAAGATAGAAGACGCGATTTATACAATAAATCAACGTTCTTTATCTAACGTATCAACAGCTTATATTTCATCGTCTATGAATGAAGAACAAAAAGTAAATATAGGCGAAGATTTCATGGTTACATTCGACTTTGTATCTCCAAATCCTGGTAGAGGTACATTAAAAGTTAATGTTAACAATACACCAAAGATGACTATGTATGTGGAACAAGAAGAATCAACTGTTGCAATTTCACACGAATACCTAACAATGGGTAATAATAAAGTAACATTATATATAGTCGACAGAGCAGGTAAGATGTCCAATGAACTTACATTCACAGTAAGATATGGCTCAGCATCTATAGTTTCAGATTTCGACTCCAATACAGCATATCAGCAAGGAAACGTTATAAGATATTATTTCACACCATCGGCTCTAGATACAAGTTTAGAACTTACTTTCTATATGATGGTCGATGGAGTACTTCAAGGAACTACAAAATGTACTGCTGATAAAAGAGGTTATTACACATTCCCTACGAATATGTCTGCTGGCGGATATCGTTGTCAAGCATATATAATAGATGGGGAAGGTAACAAATCAAACGTATTAGAATTCAACTTAGTAATAATTAATGAAACATCATTAATAGTGGTATCTAACACAGTAGATCCTTCAGTCGAAGAAGGCAACCAATTAGCGTTAGATTTCAAAGTATATATGCAAGGTACTAATAGCTTTATAACTAAAGTATATGTTGATGATAATTTAGTTTCTACTGGTACTTGTGGATTGGATACTGCTTATTATAGAACTTCAAGTTTAAAAGAAGGTAACCATACTGTACGTTTAGATGTATATGATGTAACAGAAAAAGTATCAGATTCTATTACTTGGAATGTGACAGTTACACCTAGTACTTTCGCTAGAATAACACCTGTGACAACTGGGGCGTTATTCATAGCATCTGCGGTGGATAGAAGTAATAGCGATGAAAATAGAAATTTACTTTTCGGTACAGACCAAGACGGAGATACGGTATCTGCTCAATTAACAAACTTCTCTTTCGATAGCGAAAGTGGTTGGATTGACAACGAACTTATATTTAGTGGAGCATCAACATTAACAATACCAATAACACCGTTAGCTAATAATGCTCGTTATGGATTCACTCTTGATATGGAATTCACTTCTAAAGCTATAGGTGTAGACGACGCTTTAGTATTAAAGCTATGGGATGATACTAAAAATTGTGGAATCAAAATAACTACTGAAAACCTAATATTAAGAAGTGCCGAAGGTAACGAATGTAATTTATATTTCGAGGATAACGCCAACACATCTGTTATGTTTATAATAGATAGAAATGAGGGTAAAGCTAAGATATACTTAAATGGTGTAATGTGTAGCGCGTTCCAATTATCAGACTATACTGTTAACGGGGAAACTTTCTTAGAAGACTTCTCGACAAATAGTAATGTGGTATTAGGCGGAAGCGGTTACTGTAAACTAAGAAATATAAGAATCTATCAAGTTGCTTTAACTACAGACGAAATATTAAATAACTTTATAGCTAATAAAAATAGCACAGGCGAACAAAAAGCACTTATGGAATTCCAAAAAGGTAATACATTACCTACAATGACAATATATTGTGATTTTAGTGGTTTAGGTAAAGATGATAAGAAGCCTTGTAAAATAGTTTATGTTTCAACAGACGAAGAAAAGTACGGTCAATCATTCACATTAGAGCATAAACAATCAACATTACAATACCAAGGGACATCTTCAATGGCTTATCCGATTAAAAACTATAGAATAAACTTAGCGGACGAAAGTGGTAATAAATGGAGATATAATTTCCCTAAAGGTAAACCCGAATGGAGATACACACTTAAAGCCGATTTCATGTCAAGTGGACACTGGCAAAACACAGGTTTAACCAAATGGATAAATGATAATTTATATAACTACAACGAATCAGATGAGAAATCCATGAACCCTAAAAAGTGGTTTGATATACACAATGGTGGTTCTTTACAAGATACAAGAGAATGTATATACGGTTTCCCTTGTCGTTTAATATTAATCAATGACGGTACTACAGCATTGAATGAGGGTCAAAATGAACCGACTCCTGGTAACACAAAAGATATGGGTATTTTCAACTTTAACCATGATAAAGATGATACTGATACTATGGGGTTTGATAGTGATAATTTCCCTAATTGTATGAGTTTTGAAATAGCAGCCAACTCCGATACAAGTTCAGGGGCATTTATATCTTATACACCTAATGACGAACAAACAGAATTAGAGTATTTACAAGAATCATTCGAAATGAGATATCCGGACCCTGATGATTATGACCCATGGCATGGATATTTGGGGCTAAAATCAGACAGAATATTAATAGACTACAATGAAACTGATGACGGATATCGTACTGTAGCATTTGATTTCACTACCTCTAAATCTAGTGTGAAGGTATCGAGCGATGCACCTATAGTTAGCTTAGAATGTATGAATGGCGAAGAAAGCTTAATGAAAGTCGCAGTTGGTGCTGTAGAAGGAACACCAATGATTATAGGAGGTACAAATAGAGTAAGATTTATATTCGAAGAGAAACCTAACGAGATTACTATAGATGGAGCTCATTATTATTTAGGTGAATTAACGGATGCAGAATATAAAAATCCATATCTAGAAGACGGTATAATGACAGACTATGGATTAAAGCGTGTTATAGACTGGGTTGACAAATGTAGCGATGAAGAATTCGTTAGAGATTTCGATTTATATTTCCACAGAGATTATACTCTTAGATACTATCTATTGGTTATAACTTTAGGTATGATTGACAACTTAGGTAAAAATATGATGTTTGACACTTGGGATTGTAAAATCTGGATGCCTAGATTCTATGACTGTGATACTATCTGTTCTTATTCAAATGATGGTACTATTAAATTTGACGTTGATATAGAGATGGAACAAGGATATTGGAATACTAGTGCCTCTAGACTATGGACTAGAATTAGAGATTTAATGCACAATGAATTAGTTGCTAAATATGCAGTTATGAGAGCTAACGGTTTAACTTACGAAAGTTTAATGCAATGTTTCTATGATGAACAAATAGCGAAAATACCACAAGCATATTATAACATGGATGCCGACGTTAAATATTTACCTTTCGGGGATGAGTATTTAGGTAAGGC
>ERZ808026.71-NODE-71-length-18307-cov-5.687164_pt1 | contig 18307 bp, 16 predicted proteins | sample MGYA00380182_ERZ808026 | MGnify/ENA primary metagenome ERZ808026 (study PRJEB31490, sample SAMN06133376) | cow dung metagenome | isolation source: H9 | host: cow | place: China: Chengdu | collected 2015-05 ... | reverse complement strand
AGATAATCTCTTTTTTATATTGTAAGAAATTTTCGGACAAATTAAAATCTTTTTTTCGTGGTTTTGGCTCTTTTATGACAATTTCTTTTGTAATCGTACCCGGTCTTTCTGTCAGAAGATAGATTCGATCAGATAACAAAATTGCTTCATCAATATCATGTGTAATAAATAATGTTGACATCTTAATTTTATCCATAACTCCAAGATACCATCTGTGCATTGCACTTTTGGTTAATGTGTCTAATGCTGAAAAAGGTTCATCCAAAAGAGCTACTTTTTCCGAAAAAAGGTAGGTACGAAGAAGGGCTGCTCTTTGTTTCATCCCGCCGGAAACTTCCGAAGGATATTTCATTTCTGCTCCGTCCAGACCAAACTCCTCAAAATAGCCGGCAGCTTTTTCTCTGGCCTCAGACTTTTTCATACCCCGAACCGTCAGTGGCAGCGCCACATTATCAAGAATGGTACGATATGGCAAAAGCAAATCTTTTTGAAGCATATAACTGACATTCCCCGGTTTTCCGGTCACTTCTTCGCCCTGCAGATAAATGTTTCCTTCATCAGGCACGGTAAGCCCAGCGATCAGGTTAAACAGGGTGGTCTTTCCACCACCGCTGACACCTAAGAGAGATACAATTTCTCCCTCCTGTAAATTTAATGAAATATCTCGAATAATTTCTTCTCCGTCAAAGGATTTCGAAACGCCCTTTACTTCTAAAACCGACATGGTTTCCTCCTATTTTGGCAGATATTCATTGGTAAATCCTGCATCGAGCATAACTTTACCTTCCACCAATTCATGATCATTTACCCACTGGTAGAAATTGTTCCAGCGGTTTTCATCCATATATCCCCAGTATGGTGCATCTGCTTTATACTGATCTGCTAAATATTTCTGGCTTGCAACTACAAGTTCTTTATCAAGCTCCGGTGCCGCATCGCAAAGAATCTCAGCAGCCTCTTCCGGATTTTCGATTGCAAATTCATATCCTTTACTTAAAGCTGACAAAAATGCTTTTGCAGTTTCCGGATTTTCTTCTAAAAATTTATTTCCGGAAATAATGACCGGTGTGTAATAGTCAAACACCGGATCAATGTCTGCGAAGGCAAAATAGTCCGTTTCCAGACCTTCCAGCTCTGTCTTCACTCCTGCCCAGGCATAGAAGATCCAGATAGAATCTACGGAATTTGTTTTCAGAGCGGATACCTCATCCGTTACAGTACTTGGAATCAGTTCTACTTTGGAATAATCTCCTCCGTCGGCTTCTACAACCTTTTCAATTGTGGCAAGCTCAATGGCTCCGTTCCATGTGGCATAGGAATGGCCTGCCATTCCTTTTGGTCTATCCATTCCTTCTCCTGCACGGGAAATGATTCCTGATGTGTTATGCTGAATGACGGAGGCAACTGCTGTCACCGGAATTGCATCTCCTTCAATGAGAGCAGGAGCCAATGAATCCTGGAAAGATACACCAAACTGTGCTTTTCCGGATGCTACCAGTACCACTGCACCATCTTCCGGCGGCTGTACAATTTCAACTTCCAGTCCCGCCTCTTCAAAATATCCCAATTTCTGCGCCGCATATAACCCTGTGTGATTTGTGTTTGGAGTCCAGTCCAGTACAAATGTGATTTTTTCCAGCTCTTTTTCTTCCTCTGAAGTCTGTAAGCTCTCTGTATTTTCGGTTCCTGTGGTTGTTTTGCCCGCATCTTCTTTTGCTCCGCAACCCACAAGCATACTAAACGCTAATGCTGAAATCATCATAAAACTCATAATTTTCTTCATATTTTAATTACTCCTTTTCCCAAGGCATACATTTCTTCTGTAAAAGATCCACGGCCTTCATTAACAGCAAGCTGATAATGGAAATCAAAAATATGACCGCAAACATTTTGTCAAAGGAAAATGCCTTTTTTACTCGTGTCATATAAACACCCAGTCCGCGAAAACCACCCAGCCACTCGGAGATAACTGCTCCCACCACTGCGTAGGATGCGGAAATACGAAGTCCTGCAAAAAATTGCGACATTGCTCCCGGAAGTTTTACCACTGTAAAAATCTGCCATCTGCCTGCACCCATGGCCCGAAGTAAATTGACGGAATCCGAATCTGCGGATTTAAATCCGTTCAACAACCCCACGGTAATTGGAAAAAATGTGGTAATGACAATCAAAATCACCTTTGGAGTCATTTCATAGCCAAACCAGAGTACCAGCAGCGGGGCAATTGCAACCGTCGGTATGGTCTGGGTCAGGACAATCAATGGATAGCATGCTTTATATAAGGGATCAAACTGATCCATCACAACTGCCATCACAAATCCAAGCAAAATCCCCAGCAGCAGACCAATCAATGCTTCTGACAATGTGACCATGGAATGCTCCAGCAGCATCGGAAATTCTTCTACAAAGGCTCTGATCACCTGCACCGGTGAGGGCAGTAAAAATGAGTCTATCAATCCACAGGAACAGACCGTCTGCCAGAGAATCAATATCACTGCAATCGCAGAAACTGACCATATTTTAGATGTGGTGTTTTGTAACTTTCTTTTCAATGGTTAATATGTCTCCTTCCGGACGGTAGTTAATCTTCACATAGGCAGATACGGATTTTGCACCCGCTTCAACTGCGATTTTCTGACATTCTTTGACAATGTCCATCAGTTGATCATAATCGCCTTCGATAGAGGTTTCGCATGGTCCTACATAGTAGTTCAAACCTGTAGATTTAATATACGCAATGACCTCATCCACAATGCGAATCACTTCCTCATCACTGCTTACCTTTGGCAATACCTGAATTGCTACACTTGCGTTCATTTTTAGTTCTCCTTTCAGACTGCATTCAATTGATACACCCGATTTTAGAGTTCATTTTTCCTCATTCGCTGCGCGCCTGCAAATGCTTTTCACAGAAACAAAAACACCTGAGCGTCCGATTGGATACTCAGGTGCAGAATCTCAATTCACTACGAAAATGTACTCTTCCTACGCTGGCATTATCCAGATCAGGTTCATGGGTTTGAAATAACGATATTTCATCTCAGCCGGCCGATTTACCAGCGCCCCTTCTATTTATCGTAATCAGTTTACTACTCATATTTTTAATTGTCAATTCGTAATTATAGTTCTAATGTAATGACTGCGGTTGCTCCGGCTTTGACTTCACCTGTCGCCACATTTGCAATGTGTTCCTTCGCTTCTTCATTGCAAACCAGCACCGGAGTTGCCAGGCAGATTCCTTTTTCCTTTAAAAATTCAATATTAACTTCTGCTACAAGATCACCTGCTTTTACTTCATCATCAGGTTTTACAAATACCTTAAATCCGTCACCCTTTAACATAAATGTTTCAAGACCAACGTGTACTAATACATTTACTCCTTCTTCCGTAAGGAAAGTATATGCATGTCTTCCTTCTGCTACGGTTGCTACTTTACCGTTTACAGGGCTGACAATTTTTCCATCCTCCGCCAGGATCGCCATACCGTCCCCAAGCATTTTACTTGCAAACACCACATCTTTTACTTCATTCAAAGACATTGCCTGTCCGTTTACCGGTGCCATGATTTGAATATTCTTCATTTTATTATCCCCTTTATACATCAAAATCTACATGGTAGGTCTGATCGCCTTCCATAATTTCCACATAATGAAGATCGAACTGATCATCAATAATAGTCATATGCCCCTTATACATCAATGTTTCCGTTTTTTTCACAAGAAAAATATAGTCTCCATTTTCCTTTTCATCAGCTTCGTCGCTGACTTCATTATAAAATTCACGACCATCGATTTTCCCCGGATAACCGGCTGCTTTGATTTTTTCTTCTATCAATTTATACAATTCGTTCATGGGAAAACCTCTATTCTGCTTTGATACAAGAATTATAATATAGATTGGATTCAAAGACAAGACATCTGTAAAAATATGACAAATGTGATTTTATCACAGAAATATTTTTGCACATACAGTATATTAAACTCAACAAAAACAAATCACGAGGCATAAATAAAAAAGAAAGGTTTAAACGGTGGATATATGTACGCAGTATTTAATGACAGCTTATTAACAGGACATGGATTAATTGATGAACAGCACAGAGAGATCATTGAAAAGATCAACAAATTAGTAAACACATGCGAAAACGGCACATGCCAGATTGAGTCAGTGAAAATGCTGGATTACTTAGCAGACTACACAGAAAAACACTTCCGGGAAGAAGAATCACTTCAGGCAGAGGTTGGTTATCCTGGACTGGAAGAACACAAAAAACGTCATGATGAATTTAGAGTTGCAGTGAAAGAGCTTCACGAAATGCTGGAAGAGGAAGAAGGTCCTTCCCCAAGATTTGTAGAAGCAGTGAAAGTAAACGTTATCGACTGGTTATACAGACATATTAAAGGATTTGACTGCTCCGTAGCAACTTATATCAATATGAAGCACTTACCGGAACGCTTATAAGAATTGATTTTCTCACCTATATACTACCAAAGGCACTTACCAAAATGAGTAAGTGCCTTTTCATTAATCATTTATTTATCTAATGTTTTCATGGTTGGGATTGTAAACGCAAGATAGGTTCTTTCCGAACTTAGTTGATTTTGTAGTGTAAAAGTTCTATGATAAACACAAAGGACGGTGGGTTTATGGAACAAGCATTTGTAAAATTATTAGATGAAAATTTAGAATGTATCGATTATAAATTGAAAAATGATAAAATTATCTTACTTGCTAAATCTTCAAAAAAGAGCGTATGTTGCCCGTATTGTGGCTATATATCTGATAAGGTTCACTCAGAATACCAAAGAGAAATACAGGACATACCAATGCAGGATAAACAAACGATACTTTTGCTAAATACAAGAAAAATGTTTTGCTTGAATAAAGATTGTGCACATAAGACCTTTTCAGAAAGATTTGATTTTATATCTTCAAATGGAAAGAAGACGAAGCGATTAATAGATAAAATACTAATTACTTCAACAAAATTAAGTTCTGTGAGCGCATCGTCGTTATTAAAAAATTCATCTATTAAAGTATGTAAAAGCAGTATCTGTGAACTGCTTAAAAAAAATGCCGGGCATTGTGGATAAGTCTACGATTACAAAAGTATGTGTGGATGACTTTGCTTTTCGCAAAAGATATACATATGGAACGGTCATGGTTGATCTTGAGACACATCGAATCGTTGATATTATTGATTCGCGAGAAACAAAACAAGTGGAAGAATGGCTTAAGACTTACCCTAATTTAAAAGTAATTTCTCGCGATGGAGCTCAAACATATGCATCAGCTATTCGGAATGCTCATCCGAACGCAGTACAAGTCAGTGACCGCTTTCATTTGATTAAAAATTTATCGGATACTGTAGAAAGATATTTGCATCGGTTGTTCCCTTCGAGGTTAGTTATCCCGGTCTCTAAAGTCAATCCGGAAATGGCGGCTCTTTACGATACAAGAAATCGTTCCGAAAGAATTATCTTTGCGCAAAAGAAACGTTCGGAAGGTTATACAGTAAATGATATTGCCTTATTATTGCATTCTTCCAAAACAACTATTGAAAAGTACTTGGCTATTCCTGAAAATGAAATACCTGCAGCGAAAGAAAATCTGCGTGAACGTCAACATATTCAACAAATGGAAAACAAGAAAGCTGCCATTATGGAAGTGCGTGATTTATATGCCAAAGGACATGCTATTGACGAGATCATGCGGTTGACAGGACATACGGTTGTAACAATAAAAAATTATTTAAAAGATGATTGCCCTTTAAGCAATGGACATTATGATCGCAGAATGCCAGGCAAATTAGCTCCTTATGAACAAGAAGTTATTGCTATGCGTTCAAAAGGGATCACATATAAAAAAATACATGAACATATCTGCCAGAAGGGATATACCGGAACAGTTGCATCCTTGCGTATGTTTATGCAAAAAGAAAGAACTCATCAACGCAGTTTGGCTGCCGACACAACAGAACCGGTGGAATATATTCCGAGAAAGTTTTTTTGCCAACTTATATATCGAGAGTTAGAAAAAGTGAATGGTTTAACTCAAGAACAATACGAAGCTGCGCTGAAAAAATATCCTATTCTCGGCGATTTATATTCTCTACTAAGAGAGTACCACAGAATAATATTTTCGCAAAAAGAAGATGAACTTGATGGGTGGATTGTACAGGCATCATCCTTAAAAATTGACGAATTAGATACCTATGTAAATGGCTTACAAGCAGATATTGCTGCGGTCAAAAATGCCATCTGTTATAAATATAACAACGGATTAGCAGAAGGCAGTGTTAACAAAATAAAACTAACTAAGCGGATTATGTATGGTAGAAATAGCTTTCAACTATTAAAAGCTAAGCTGTTGTTGAATGAATATTTTTATCAAATCAACTAAGTTTGGAAAGAACCTATCTTGCGTTTACTAAAATACTTTGTTTTTTGCTCACAAATAAATTTTTCACCCATTTTTAAGTAAAACGTCAAAAAGACCTTCACACTTATAAGAATTATGTGCGAAGGTCCCAAAAAAGACAATTTTATAATTACTCTAATATATTCTTGCTGTAATCATTTCTATCAAAACTGCCAAAAGCTTCTCATCCAGTTCCATAGCCTGAAGACCTGCAATTAGGATTGGGATTCTGCTTTCTTTTTGAATTACTGCATAAATCTGATCTTTTAGAAAGAAATCAATTTCTGCCTGATTCAGGAAATTAAAACAATTCTCTTGTATGTCATTCTTTGTCCGACATAACTCTCTATTTACCGTAATCTTTATTTCTTTCGTTACATCAGTTTCCGGAATCTGCACACTGATAATATGCTTTTTACTATCATAAGAAACTGCTGCTTCGCACACCTGACCATCTATAGTTACTGTCACCTGTTCTTCAGATACTTTTTCAAATCCATTCAGTTCGACAACATAACTTCTTGTAGTTGGAATCAATGAAAGCTTTCCCTGTGCAGGTCTGATCACAAATTCTATAGCATCCGCTTCTGTATATGTATATACTGTTTTAACATAATCTCCCTCTTCATAAGCACAAGTCTCATTATCATCTTCGTACATTTCAAAACTTCCGTCAGCTCCTGAATATACTTTTAAACGCAGGCTGGACGGATTCTTGATTGCCTCTGTAGCACTGATTTCATCTGTAAATGGAAGAATCGCTCCTGCTTTTGCCAATACCGGAATAGAATTCAAATCACGATACATATTCAAAATACGATTTCCATCATATATCATACCAGTATAAATATCATGCCAAATCCCTTCTGGCAGCCAGACTTTGACTTCGGCTACATTCAACCCACTTATTCTTTTTCCGGTAACCGGCGCCACAAGAAGCTGGGTTCCAAACATGAACTGATTTTTTACCTGATACGCAGCAGTTTCTTCCGGATAATCATAATACATTGGCATAACCAATGGTACTGAATCTTTGTAAGCCCTGTAATTCATGGTATACAAATACGGCATCATTTGATGACGCTGACGTAATGCATCCCCCATTACCTTTTCAGCTTCTTTTTTAAATCTCCAAGGTTCTTTACCATTAAACTCACTGCTGGAACTATGCAGACGCATGATAGGAGAATAGAGACCACTCTGTACCCAACGGGCTGCCATCTCATCATTTTTGTAACCGCCCATATGACCACCTATATCATGACTCCACCAGCCATAACCAATATTAGATGCAGATGATGTGAAATATGGCTGGAAATCAAGAGACTCCCAGGTAGTCCAGGTATCTCCACTAAATCCAATAGGATAACGATGGCTTCCCGGACCTGCATATCTTGAAAATGTCATTGGACGTTTACCACTTCGTTTATTATCAAGGAAATGATAATGATTAAAAATCCACAACGGATCCAGGCCTTCTATCTTACAATGGTTTCCCTGCTGCCAGTCAATCCACCAGAAGTCTACACCTTCCTCTTCTCTCGGATGATGTAAATATTTGAAATATGCTTCCAGATATTTCGGGTCTGCCGGATCACATATAACCGGGTCTTCATTCTCATAATCTACGCCCATTTCTTTGGCTATTTCTGAATACATTTCCTCGTGTCCCCGAACTCCGTCAGCCGGATGTACATTAATTGTAACATGCATCCCTCTGTCATGAAGTTTCGTCAAAAAACGTTTTGGTTCCGGGAAAAGTTCTTTGTTCCAGGTATAACCGGTCCAGCCGCTTCCGTATTTGGGATCGATATCAACCAGATGCCAATCCATGTCAATCACTGCCACCGTAAACGGCAAATTTTCTTTATCGAACCGCTCCATAAGTTCCATATAAGAATTTTCTGTATATTTGTAATAGCGGCTCCACCAGTTACCAAGAGCAAATCTTGGAAGCATTGGTGTATTACCACTCAAATAGTAAAAATCTTTTAAAGCTTCCTTGTAGTCATGACCATATCCGAAAAAATAAATATCCTGGATACCTTTTTTACGCGGTCTGATCCAACCATCTTCCAAAAGTACCTGAGATGTACTGTCATGCAAAACAGCATATCCATTGGCAGAAATAATACCGGCTTCCAAAGGAATTTCACCATCTGCCATATCCAACGTTCTGGCAGTACCTTTCAACTGTGGAAGAAAAGATGGACACCCCTCTTCTCCATAATGCCAAATACTGTGATATGCACTTAAATTTCCTTTTACCTGTATGCTTAAGCCAAAAGAAGTAAAAGCTTTTTCGTTATATATCAAATGAATACGGGATGTGTGAATTTCAATTCCCTCAGATGTCTTTACCACACGAAAATCTGTTTTTGGAAAATCTCTGTAAAAAGCAAACTGTGTAGCTCCATCTTCAAAAATTCCATCTTCGGAATATTCCAAACGTACTAAACCTTCGGTCAGCATAGTGATACGATAATTATCACCCTGTACCATATTTTCTTTTATCGCCAGAGGACGAGTTTTAATTTTGTATATATCCTGCATAATATACTCCTTTATTCCTTACGGAATTGGTTGCTGGATACTTTATCAACAGCAACCATTCCTTTTTTAGCCTTTAACAGCAGATGAAGCAATACCGGCAATAAACTGTTTCTGGAAAATCAGATATATAATCAAAACAGGAATAATGGAAATTGCTGTTGCAGCAAACAATGCACCATAGTCTGTAGAATATTGACCACTGAACATTTTGAGTCCTACTGCTAATAACTGTTTTTCTTTTGAATTAATTACCAAATATGGCCACAGATAATCTTCCCATGCCCACAAGAACTGAAAAATGGCAATACTGGAAATACCGTTTTTAGCCATAGGAAAAATGATTTTATGGAAAATATAAAATTCATTTGCACCATCAATTCGTGCAGCTTCCAAAATTTCATCAGGAAGAGTATCAATATGCTGTTTCATATTAAAGATACCAAATCCACTAAACATTGCTGGAATAATCAATGCTTTATAACTGTCTAACCAACCAAAAGACTGAATCATTGTATATTTTGGAATAATGGTTACACACCATGGAATCATCATCGTTCCCAACACAAACCCAAACAAAAGATTTCTTCCTTTGAATTTATATTTACTCAATACAAATCCACAAAGTGTACTTGTATAAACAACCAATACAGTAATTACGAGTGTAACAAATAAACTATTTGCAAAAAATTGCATAAAATTAAAACGCTCGTTCATATTGATATAGTTATCAAGGATGAATTCTTTTGGCAAAAGCTGTTGGTGCAGTGCCAGAATTTCACTATTTTTTTTGAAAGAAGAGAATACCATCCATACAAAAGGGTATATGGTAACCAATCCGAAAAGAATAAGAATTGCATTTACTGTGATTTTAGCTACTTTCTTTTTCATCTACGATTCCTCCTATTCTTTTGATGCGGAAACCCTGAAGGATAACCAAGTAAAGATTGCTGTAATAACAAATAGTACAAATGATAATGCAGATGCATAACCAAAATTATATTTTACGAAAGCTTCATCATAAATAATATAAGAAGTCAGATATGTTGTTGTACCCGGCCCACCTTCTGTCATAATCAGGATTTGAACGTAAGCCTGAATGTAAGAAATGATGGATGTTATTACAACAAACAATGTTGTGGGTTTTAGCAATGGAAGTGTAATATATCGGAATGTCTGCCATGCATTTGCCCCGTCTACTTTTGGTGCTTCCAGTGCATCAGACGGAAGTGAATACAGACCAGCCATATACATTACTACTGCGTATCCAAAATCTTTCCAGATTGTCATGATCATAACAGCCAGGAGAGCTGTTTTAGGATTCAGCAGCCAATTGACATCCAGATTAAAAATCTGATTAATAGTACCAATCTGTGGATTGTACATAAATTTCCATACAAATGCTACCGCAACCATTGGTGTTACAACAGGCATATAGTACACTGCACGGAAAAAACTTTTATGCTTTACAAAGGCTGAGTAAATTGCATAGGCAATTCCCAAACCTAAGCCAACACGAAAAATAATAACCACTACAGAAAAAATAAATGTATTTAAAACTGATGTATGAAACAATCCACTTTTAAACACATCTATATAGTTTTTTAATCCCAAGAAATTGTATGTTCCACTTAAAGGGTTCCATTCATGGAAACTTCCCGTAAATGCAATTCCAATCGGAACTACCAGAAATACGGAAAAGAATATTATCATAATAATCACTACAATATTTCGAAGTATAATTTCACTTTTACTTTGTAGAGGATGTGATTTTTTAAACATTTGGGAACCTCCCTATCTCTATATATTTCAGGGATGCCGGATTATTCCGGCATCCCGTTTACCAGTTCCTTTTTATCAAAATAGACGCCTGATTTATTCAGCATAAATATACAGACTCTCTACAGATGTAAAATTACTGCTTCCCATATCTCTGATAATATTTTCCTGTGCATTATTCAATGCAGTATCGATGTCAACACCATTGAAGAAAATTTCCTGTGCAGCTGTTTTTAAGGATGTTTCCATAGTTGATGGCATTGGACCTGGCCAGATGTATTTATCAATATGTTCAGATAATACTGCCAATGATGGATTAGCTAAAATCGCTTCATTATCAGCCAAAGATTTCTTTGCCGGGAAAGTACTCATAGCTAAATTAAATTCTACCTGAAGATCATCATTTGCCAGGAAGTATTTGATGAAATCCTGAGCAACAGCCTGCTGATCTGCAGGAGCATTCTTATTTACGCCAAATGTAGATTCACCGTTGTAACGGTTGTATGCATATGGATTTCCATCAAATGTCGGGATTTCAAATACACCGAAGTTAATATCACTCCATGTTGTGTTCAGCGTGTTGTAGAAATGTCCCCACTGAATAACCATAGCAGACATACCCTGTCCAAAACTGTCAGCACCTTTTTCACCGAAATCTTTGGAACCAACTCCATGTACATCGTACATATCAACCAACATCTGCATTACCTGTTTCATAGCAGCAGAGTTTACATTTGGTGTAACTCCGTCTTCCTGGAACAGATTTTCACCTAACTGATAATTTACACCTAATAAATAGTTATCGTGCATAGCATCATTAAAGTTCAAGCCAGCCTGAACAAAAGCATCACCTTCTTTGATTGTCAGTTTCTTTGCTACTTCAATCATTTCATCCCATGTTGTTGGAATGTCAGCATCTGTCAAGCCTGCTGCTTCCCACATATCTTTGTTGTAATAAACAGTTCCTGTCATCATACCATAGTCAATATAGTAAACTTCACCATCAATTACATGTGCATCTACACCAGTATAATCAGCCTGTAAATCTGCTAATGGAATTTCTAATGGAGCCATATAGTTAATTAAGTTTTCATGGTAACTATTGTGTACATTAAAAATAGCTGGTCCATTTTCTCCATCCAATGCCAGTGGAAGTTTTGTCCAATAGTCTTCCCATGGATTGTTAACTAACTTAATTGTTACATTTGGATGAATAGCTGTATATCCATCAATTGCTTTCTGGAACAATTCATCACTGCCCCACTCCCAAAGTTCAAGTGTGATATCATTTCCCTCGTTGATTTCTACTGTTGGATCGTATTTAATAGTATCTCCAAATGGTTCAGCGGGTACTTCAACATTAGTTGTAGCCGTTTCTTCTGACTTATTTGTACTTGAACCACATCCAACTAAACTTGTCACTGCTAAACAAGCAACCAACATTGCTGCAATCAATCTCTTTTTCATGATTAAGGTCCTTTCTTTTTATTATTTTACTTTTGTTTTGAATGATTATTTCATTCTGCATAAAGGTTTAGCGCTAAATCCTTTATAAAAATAGCATTTATATAAAACTTTGTCAACATAAAGCATTATTTTCAACTTTTTTAACATTTTCTAATTATATTTTTTATTCAAAATGCATACAAACATTTTGTTTCATTGATTTTAAAGTTTAAAAGGAGTATAATACACATATAGTTTTTTAGTTTAAAAAGGTTTAATAAACTTGATTGAGGTGATTTATATGACTTTAAAAGATATAGCAGATAAGGCCGGTGTGAGCATGATGACTGTTTCCAATGTTATAAATGGCAAACATAATCGTGTATCCACTAAAACAATTGAAAAAGTAAATGCAATTATCAAAGAATATAATTATGTTCCAAATATGAATGCCCGAACCCTGACAAACAAGACTTCCAATATCATTGCTGCAGTTATTTCATCCCACAATGATACTTTCACGTCTCATGTATTTGAAGACCCATATGTAAGTACTATGATTGGTATTATCGAGCGTGAGCTTCATAGCCATGGGTACTACACCATGTTACGTTCTATCCGAAACATTGATGAATTGGATCAACTGTTTAAGAACTGGAATCTTGATGGAATCATCTTTTTGTATCCTGACTTCGAAAGTGTATTAGAAGAATTCAGTCAGAAAACAAATTGCCCGATTGTTGTTTTTGATAGTTATATAAAATATGATAATATTATTAACATTTGTTCTGATGACGAAAAGGGATTATATCTTTCTACAAAATATGCAATCAATCACGGACATTCCAATATCGCTTTTGTTGCTGATTATGAAGGAAACCCTTTACTGACCAAACGTCTGGAAGGATATAAGAAGGCATTAATGGAAAGTGGAATTCCATTCCGTCCTTCATATGTTTTCCGTTGTCCGCCAACATATGAAGGTGGCATAAACGCCGGGAAAAAAATAGCCGGCTCACCATATTATATTACAGCTGCGGTCACTACTGCAGATATATGCGCAGCCGGAATTATGGAAGGAGCGCGTCTTGGTGGATTTCGTGTTCCCATTGATTTATCTATCATAGGATACGACAACCTGCAGATTTGTCAGTTTACCACACCAAAATTGACATCTATTTCTCAGGACATACACAAAAAAGCTCTTACTGCCGCAAAAATGTTACTTGAAAGGATACAAACTGGGCAAATTCCTGAACGATCTAATGTAATAATTGATGTAGAGATTGTGGAAAGACAGTCAGTAATTTCAACATTTTAGAAGTACCTACAAATACTTTTGGCAAACCTCCGGATTTTTGTCTGGAGGTTTTATATATATACTAAGTTTGAGTTCCTCCAATATAAACATCTTTCTTCCATCATTATTTCTTACTCTGTGTATAATGCAATTAAGGAATAAAGCCGAAGCTCTATTCCTTAAATTTAATTTTTTTACTGTTCTAAGTGCCAGATATCTCTATTGTATTCTTCAATGGTTCTGTCAGAAGAGAAATAACCTGCTTTACTGATGTTTATAAGCATTTTCTTTGCCCAGGCAAATCTGTCTTCGTAATCTGCATAAGCTCTTTCTTTCGCTTCTACATAAGCTCTGAAATCAGGTAATGTCATAAACCAGTCTTTGTTAATCAATTCATTTTTTAATCTTTCGAGATGTTCACGACTTCCTACTGCAAGCATTGCATCACTTGTAATGAAATCAATGGCTGCACGTATATCTCCATCATTTTCATAATAATGTCGTGCTACATATGACCAGCTTGCATAACGATTAATAACGGTTTCACTGTCATCACCAAAGATGTAAATATTGCTGTCTCCTACTAATTCATGGATTTCTACATTAGCACCGTCTTCGGTTCCTAAAGTAACCGCACCATTTAACATAAATTTCATATTACCTGTACCACTGGCTTCTTTGGAAGCTAAAGAAATCTGTTCGGAAATATCACAGGCAGGAATTAATTTCTCTGCATTAGTTACATTGTAGTTTTCTACCATAACCACATTTAAGTATGGACTTACTTCCGGGTCATTGTTTATGATTTCCTGCAAGCAGAGAATCATATGAATGATATCCTGTGCGATGACATAAGCAGGTGCTGCCTTTGCTCCAAAAATTGCAGTAATCGGAGTGGATGGTTTCTTACCATTTTTGATTTCCAAATATTTGTGAATTAAGTATAAAGCATTCATCTGCTGACGCTTGTACTCATGAAGACGTTTGATCTGAATATCAAAGATGGCATTTTCATTAATGTCTAAATTCTGAGTACGTTTCAAGTAGTCTTTTAACGCTTTCTTATTTTCATATTTAATGTCTAAAATCTGTTTTAATACATTTTCATCTTCCACAAATGCTGCTAATTTTTCCAGCTCCATAGCATCTTTCTTATAACCGTCACCAATTAAGGATGTGATCAAATCTGCTAATTTGTGATTACTGTGTAATAACCAGCGACGGAATGTAATACCGTTTGTTTTGTTATTGAATTTTTCAGGATAAATCTGATAAAAATGATTTAACTCATTATCCTTTAAAATATCGGTATGAAGGCTTGCTACACCATTTACACTGAATCCATAGTGGATATCGATATGTGCCATATGAACACGTTCATCCTTGTCAATGATATAAACTGCTTCGTTATCAAATTTTCTACGAACTTTATCATCTAATACTTCGATGATTGGCATTAACTGCGGTACTACTTTTTTCAAGTAGTGAATTGGCCATTTTTCTAAAGCCTCTGCTAAGATTGTATGATTTGTATAAGCACAGGTACGGCTTACTACATCAATGGCATCATCCATTTCCATTCCACGTTCCATCAAAAGGCGGATTAATTCCGGAATTACCATAGTAGGATGTGTATCATTAATTTGGATTACTGCATAATCCGGTAAATCATATAAGTTACAGCCTTTTTCTTCACATTCATCTAAAATAAGGCGTGCACCATTGCTTACCATGAAGTACTGCTGATAAATTCTAAGAAGCTGTCCTGCTTCATCACCATCATCCGGATATAAGAATAAGGTTAAGTTCTTTGCGATATCGTCTTTATCAAAAGTAATACCATCTTCCACGATAGATTCATCAATACTTTCGATATCGAATAAGTGTAATTTATTTGTTTTATTATTAAAACCGGTAACATCGATGTCATATAATCTGGAAGTTACGGTTGCATTTTTAAATTTAACATCATAAGTTACATCGGTTTTTGTAAGCCATGATTTTTCTTCAATCCATGGATTTGGCTGTTCTGTCTGTAAACGGTTTTCAAATACCTGTCTGAACAGACCATAGTGGTAATTTAATCCGATACCATCACCATTCAATCCTAAAGTTGCAATGGAATCTAAGAAACAGGCTGCCAGACGTCCAAGTCCGCCATTTCCTAACGATGGTTCTGGTTCCACCTCTTCAATCTCACTGATATTTTTTCCATTTTCTTCCAAAATTTCCTTTACTTCGTCATAGATTCCAAGATTAATTAAGTTGTTGGATAACAATTTACCAATTAAGAATTCTGCAGAAATGTAATATAATTTTTTCTTACCTACATTTTTTTCTTTTTCCTTTGCCATTTCCTGAACCACTTCAAGAAGAGCAAAATAGATTTCTTCGTTGGTCTTATTTCTTAAGTCTCCACCACATTTTTCCTGTAACATGTTTTTAAGTTTCATATTAGATACCTCCCGGTTTTGCTGTCGTCGACAGCAGTAAGTAAGATTTCTTTTCTTGGAACCTTTGGCAAAACAGGTTTTCTTCATCTCTTATCTGCTGTCTTTTGTTGTAAATTGCCTAACGTCTTTCGACAGTTTTAAGATACACTTTTTTACATCTTTTTTCTTGCACAAATCCCTCTTGTTTTAGCACAAAACTATCATTTTAACTTTGACACTATTTTATCACACTCAAAAAACATTGATTTTAAGCTATTTTTATAGTATTTTAAATACAAATAATACTATCATTCATTTGTTATTTTTATTAAAAGAAGAATTTTTTCTAAAAACATTTTCCAACAACTTCTTTTATCCTAAAAATGCCAGAAAGGAATATTTCATGAGACAAACACAATACGAAACCTATCATGAAACCAAAAAGCATACTTCCGAAGATTTTCCATATAACACCTATCTTTGTTCCATTCCCCTGGATTTCACCCAGGTTCCGACTCATTGGCATACCGAAATGGAAATCATTGCTATCAAAAAAGGGGAAGGTATTGTAAGCGTCAATCTGGTTCCATATCAGGTAAAAGCCGGTGATTTTATTATAGTACTTCCAGGCTGCCTTCATTCTATCAGTGCTTTAGGATATGCCCTCATGGAATATGAAAATATTTTATTCAAACCAGAAATGTTGAAAAGCAGAAATACAGACTCCTGCAATCTGGACTGCCTGAATCCGCTTTTAAATGGCTATGTAAATTTTCCCGAGAGAATTCATTCCAAGCTGGAATACTACAATAGTATTCGATCCTGTATTGACCAGATGGATGAATTTTCCAGGGATAAACCTTCGGGCTATCAGATGGGTATCAAAGGCTGCCTTATGATACTTTTGTTTCATTTATACACAAACAATACAAAAATGACACAAATTAAACCAAAGAAATCTTTGGAAAAATTAAAACTGGTTCTGGATTATATTCACAACAATTACCAGAACCAAATCACCATAGAAGAAATCGCTGACATATGTCACTACAGCCCTTCCCACTTTATGAAATTTTTCAAGGAAACTATGGGATGTGGATTTGTTCAATATTTGAATGATTATCGTCTTACTCTTGCTGCCAAACTTTTGCAGACCACTGACGACAATATTTTAGAAATTTCACATCAGACTGGTTTTGAGAATCTTTCTTATTTTAATAGATTATTTAAAAGAAAATATAACCGAACCCCTACTACTTACAGAGAACAAAACTCTTTTCAAAAAACTCTTCTATCATCAAACGAAATGTTATAAGATAATATTTATTAGTTAAAATTTGGTGATCAAACTTTTTGAGGAATTACTTTTATGATGAGCTGATATACTTCCCATTTTATATTACGTATACGACAAATATCATAGAAGGACTGAAATGTCAGTACCCAAAAGTGTCCAATACAAAAAGTGGAATTCCCTATCGAAAGGAGTTCCACCCTCTTCTTATCTCTTAACATTAACAGTATAACCGAATTCCACGTTTCATATACCTAAGACCGGGATTAGACAGAGTCCAAAAAGGAAACGCTGTTAATATCTATTTATTATCCAAAAACTTTGAAAACAATTTATAATTCAAAAGAAACAAACAATGGTAACAGTTCAGCCATGACCAATCACTTGCTGATTGGTCTTGAGAGAATAGGTAAAATAAAGAAAAAGCAGCACCCATCTCGCTGCAAGCGACTTTGAATATGGGTACTGCCTGTAACAGTTCAACAAAAAGTTGAACTGTTACATCAGAATATGGCAAAAAGAAAAAGAATGTCCGAGGGTAAGAAAAACATCATTGCAGCACTCCTGCAGGAATACGATATCCAGTCAGCAGAGGATATCCAGGACGCCCTCAAAGATCTGCTGGGTGACACCATCAAAGAAATGATGGAAGCTGAAATGGACGATCATCTGGGTTATGAATCCTATGAGCGTTCCGACAACCCAAACTCCAGAAATGGGTATAAACAAAAACAAATCCGTAGCAAGTATGGAGAAACAACACTTAGTGTTCCACAAGATCGTGAAAGCACATTTGAACCTAAAATTGTAAAGAAGCGTCAGAAAGATATTTCTGCGATCGATGACAAGATTATCTCTATGTACGCCAAAGGAATGACAACAAGGCAGATTTCCAAAACAATTGAAGATATCTACGGATTTGAAATATCTCACGATATGATTTCAGATATTACTGATGCTATAATTCCCCAACTAGAAGAATGGAGAGTAAGACCATTACAAAAGTGTTATGCATTTGTATTTGTAGATTGTATGTACGTTACCTTAAGAACTGGATACGAAGTAAAAGAATGTGCTGTATATACG
>ERZ808026.70-NODE-70-length-18315-cov-4.433819_pt1 | contig 18315 bp, 16 predicted proteins | sample MGYA00380182_ERZ808026 | MGnify/ENA primary metagenome ERZ808026 (study PRJEB31490, sample SAMN06133376) | cow dung metagenome | isolation source: H9 | host: cow | place: China: Chengdu | collected 2015-05 ... | reverse complement strand
ATCCTTGAGGAGGTCGTTTTTTATTTCTCTGATATTAGTCATTGTTTTCTGCCTCCCCTTTAAGCAAATATACTGTATCAACAGTTACTTTCCTCGCACATTCAATCACCTGTTCACGTGTAACAGCGCTGATTCGCTTCGCAAACTCTTCACCGCTGATAATTTCTTCATCAAATTCTTGTGAACTATAGAAATTACAAACCGCTACAGGTGAATCTTCAACACCCTTGAAAGCATCGCAAAGAGCAATAATTGATGAGTTAAAGTCTTCGTCGGTAAACTCACCTTTTTTCATAATATCAAGCTGATTAAGAATTTCCCCTAGTGCTTTTTCGTAGTTTTCTTCTTCAATACCACTCTGGATAAGAATAACTCCCTTTTCACGAATAAGTCTTGCACCACAATAATAGCAAAGGCTCATTTTTTCACGGACATTAAGGAAAAGTCGGGAATATGGTCCACCACCGAAAATATCCGTCATAACTCTGTATGCAAAATAGTCGTCATTTGAGTTTTCCATACCTGCACGAAGACCTATTACAAGTTTAGCCTGATTAACGTCCATCTCTTCCTTGAAATATCTGATTTCATCTGCTTTTGTAACAAATACTGTTTCGAGAACAGCAGGATTTCTGTTGTCAATCTTTTCTACGAATGCCTTGAATTTTTCTGTAAGCATTTCACCATCAACGCTACCACAAGCAGTAATTACAATCGACGCAGTTTCGAGCATGTTGTTATAAGCATCTAAAAGTTCTGAAGCAAGTGTATCTGCCATTCCGTGTCCGCTTCTTGAACGAGCTGCATCAATAATCCATCTCATAGCCAAAGCTTCGCGGCGTGCATCACGGATTTCTACCGGTACCTGATATGTAGCACCACCAACGCGGCGTGATTTTACTTCTACTACAGGTTTTACATTATCAAGAGCCTTAAGCAAAACTTCAAGAGGATCCTTGTCTGTTTTAGCCTTAAGCTTATCCATTGCTTCATAGATAATCTTTGTACAAGTTGCTTTCTTTCCGTCAAGCATCATGCGGCTAACGAATTTTGTAACAACCTTTGAATTATATTTAACGTCTGGCATACATGGACGTTCGATTGATTTCTTATGTCTTCCCATCTTAGTCCTTCCTTATTAAGCCTTTGGTCTTTTTGCACCGTACTTAGAACGGCCACGTTTACGATCTTCTACACCGAGAGTATCTTTTGTACCACGAATAATATGGTAGCGTACACCAGGAAGGTCCTTTACACGACCACCACGGATAAGAACTACAGAGTGTTCCTGAAGGTTATGACCAATACCAGGAATGTATGCAGTTACTTCAATACCATTTGACAAACGAACACGAGCTACCTTACGGAGAGCTGAGTTTGGTTTTTTTGGAGTTACAGTCATAACACGTGTACAAACACCGCGTTTCTGTGGACAAGACTGAAGTGCTGGAGACTTAGTTCTGTTAGCCACTGACTGACGTCCCTGACGAATTAATTGATTGATTGTAGGCATCGCCTATCTCCTTGAATTTTCTGGTCAGCACACCAGAGAATTATTTACCACTAAAACCCGATAGTGATAGGTTTTTAGATTATAAAGAATTCAAAAAATGAATTCAATGGAATTCTTAAAAGAATTTCAAAATTTATAAAAAAAAGGCGTGCTACTATTGTAAGTAACACGCCTTTACTCAATCTTCTATACTATTAAAGTTTTAGCACTATAATAGAAGATTAATCATTTTCGTCGCCTTCAAAAACAGGTTCCATAGGAATATTCTGTTCTGCTTCTTTTTCAAGACGACGTCTTTCAAGAATTTCTTCCATCTGGATATCAAGATCCTTGTCACTACCGTCAAAGAGCTTTACATTTTTGTAATTCTTGATACCTGTTCCGGCAGGAATCATATGACCAATTGCAACGTTTTCTTTGATACCATGCAAACCATCTGTCTTTCCGGCAATAGCAGCATTTGTAAGCACGCGAGTTGTTTCCTGGAATGACGCAGCTGAAATGAACGAATCAACATTCAAAGCAGCTTTTGTAATACCTTGATACATTGGGCGAGCTACAGCTGGCTGACCACCTTCTGCAATTACACGACGGTTTTCTTCATGGAATTCATACTTATCAATCTGCTGTCCATAAATGAAACGTGTATCACCAACGGCAATAACTTCTACTTTACGAAGCATCTGACGAACGATTACACCAATATGTTTATCATTGATGCTTACACCCTGTGCACGATATACAGCCTGGATTTCATCCATCAAATAATTCTGAAGAGCATTTTCTCCAAGAATTGCAAGAATATCAGCGGCATTTGGAGCACCGTCACAAAGCTGTTCACCAGCAACAACTTCGTCGCCATCACGAACGACCATGTTCTTACTTGTTGGAACAAGGTGTTCATAAACATGTCCAAAAGCATCTTCAATAGCGACAATTCGTTTAGCCTTTGTAATACCCTTGAACTTAACTCTACCTGAAATCTGAGCAAGTACAGTCTGATTCTTTGGCTTACGAGCTTCAAACAATTCTGTAACACGTGGAATACCACCAGTAATATCCTGGGACTTAGAAGCTTCTTTTGGCATCTTAGCAAGAGTATCACCAGCTTTAATTGCCTGTTTATCTTCAACCTGAAGAACAGCACCAGCTGGAAGGTAATAAGTACCCATTTCGTTACCAGCTTCATCAGTAATAAGAATACGTGGCTGCTTAATATCAAGGTGAAGATCTGTAATAGTTCTTTCTGTTTTACCAGACTGAAGATCAATCTTTTCTGCCAATGTAGACCCAACGATTACATCTTCAAAATGAACATAACCGTCACTTTCTGCAATGATAGGATCCGAATACTGATCAAATGTACCAAGAGCCTGTCCAGCCTTTACAATCTGACCTTCTTCAATGTTCAATGTAGAACCGTTACTGATTTCAACCTCTACAGCTTTGTTTGTAAAGTAGATGTTTCCATCGCGAATAATTATTTTTCCTGAAACAGGAGCAACAACATCTTTTCCACCACGAACAAGAACAACACTATCTTTAAGAAGACTTACACCATCTTCAATTTTGAGCTGATCGCCATCTTCAATTTTAACGCTATCAAGAATTCTAGTAACGTTCATTGAACCTTTACGAGTAAACAGTTTATTACCGTTACCAATATCAACACATTTACCCTTAATCTTGTTGATAATAGCGTTGTAACTTAAAACAATTCTGTTATCCTCAACAGCTTTATCAGCTGTACCACCGGAATGGAATGTACGAAGTGTAAGCTGAGTACCAGGCTGACCAATTGACTGAGCCGCAATAATACCAACAGCTTCACCAATTTCAACAATCTTGTTACGAGCCAAGTTCTGACCATAACACTTGATACAAATACCATGTTTAGCTTCACAAGTAAGTACAGTTCTAAGCTTAACTTTTTCTACACCTGCAGCTTCAATTTCTTTTGCAAGAGCAGAATCAATATAAGAGTTTACATCACAGATTAAATCACCTGTAATAGGATGTACAACACGTTCAATTGTGTAATGACCTACAATTCGATCAGCAAGATGAACTTCAATTTCATCACCCTTCTTGATAGCTGCATAATCAATACCGTTGATTGTTCCACAATCTTCTTCATTTACAACAACATCCTGAGCAACATCAACAAGACGACGAGTCATGTAACCAGCATCGGCTGTCTTCAAAGCAGTATCCGAAAGACCTTTGCGGGCACCGTTTGATGAAATGAAGTATTCGATTACCGAAAGACCTTCCTTAAAGTTTGACTTAACAGGAAGTTCAATGATTTCTCCACCCGGTTTAGCCATAAGACCACGCATAGCAGCAAGCTGAGAAATCTGTTTCTTAGAACCACGGGCACCAGATGTAGCCATCATATAGATAGTATTGAAACCATCTTTATCTTTTGCAAGGTTGTCGTACATGATTTTTGTCAATTCTTCATTAGTACGAGCCCAAATATCTGTTACACGAGAGAAGCGTTCATCATCTGTAATGATACCTTTTGCATTTTCATTTACGATTTTTTCAACTTCTTTATTAGCCTTTTCTACCATTTCCTTCTTTTCAGCAGGAACGATGATATCATTCATAGAAAGAGTTGCACCGTAGAATGTAGCATTCTTGTATCCAACAGATTTAACAGCATCAAGCATCTGAACTGTAAGCCATGCACCCTGTGTATGGTAAACATGTTCAATCATTGCTTTAAGAGCTTTATCACCCATCTGTTTATTGATATAGCGAACACCTTCTGGCATAGCTTCATTGAAAGCTAAAGTACCAGCAGTTGTTTCAATCAAATCACCTTCTTTGAAAGCTTTGCCGTCATGAGAATATTTTCCGCCATCAAAACAATCTTTTGGTGCTGGAACCTTAATTTTTGCCTGCCATTCGATAGCACCTGATTCTGCAGCCATGCGAACTTCATCAGGATTAGAGAATCTCTTTCCTGTTCCCTTTGCATTTGGCTTAATAGAAGTCATGTAATAAATACCAAGTACCATATCCTGTGATGGAGCAACAATTGTATTACCGTTAGCAGGATCAAGCAAGTTACGAGCAGAAAGCATCAATGTCCAACATTCCATCTGAGCAGCCTGTGTCAAAGGAACATGGATAGCCATCTGGTCACCATCAAAGTCAGCATTGAATGATTTACAAGCAAGTGGATGAAGCTTAAGAGCTTTTCCTTCTACAAGTACAGGTTCAAACGCCAAAATACCAAGTCGGTGAAGTGTAGGAGCACGGTTAAGCATAACCGGGTGTTCGCGAACAACTTCATCAAGGATTCCAAATACTTCTGGAGCTTCCTGTTCTACAAGAAGTTTAGCTTTCTTAATATTGAATACAACCTGTTTGTCAACAAGCTTCTTCATAATGAATGGCTTAAACAATTCAAGAGCCATTTTTGTAGGAAGTCCACACTGCCAGAGTTTAAGTTCTGGACCAACAACAATTACAGAACGACCAGAATAGTCAACACGTTTACCGAGCAAGTTCTGACGGAAACGACCCTGCTTACCCTTAATCATATCTGAAATAGATTTAAGAGGTCTGTTAGATGCACCCTTTACAACGCGTTTACGTTTTGAGTTATCAAACAAAGCATCAACAGCTTCCTGAAGCATACGTTTTTCATTACGAATAATGATGTCTGGAGCAGAAAGCTGCTGCAATCTCTTAAGACGATTGTTACGGTTAATAACGCGGCGATAAAGATCGTTCAAATCAGATGTAGCAAAACGACCACCATCAAGCTGAACCATTGGACGAAGATCAGGCGGAATTACAGGAACTACATCAAGAATCATCCAGGATGCTTTATTTCCAGAAGAACGGAAATTTTCAACGATTTCAATGCGCTTCAAGAGACGTTTATCACTTTTAGCACCTTTTTCAATCATTTTTGCACGAAGTTCTGTAGCAAGAGCATCAAGATCTGTTGAATCCAACAAAGTCTTGATTGCTTCGGCACCCATATCTGCTGTAAATGTTTCGCCATAGCGTTCACGAGCTTCAAGATATTCATCTTCTGTAAGAAGCTGCATTTTCTTAAGATCAGTATCACCAGCATCAATTACAATATATTTTTCGTAATACAAAACTGAACGAAGCTGAGCAACCTGCATATCAAGAAGAAGACCCATTCGGCTTGGAACTGAACGATAATACCAGATATGGCTTACAGGAGCTGCAAGTTCTATATGACCTGTACGTTCACGACGAACTTTAAAATGAGTAACTTCAACACCACAACGATCACAAATCACACCCTTATAACGGATTGATTTAAATTTTCCACAATAACATTCCCATTCCTTTGTAGTACCGAAAATGCGTTCACAGAAAAGACCATCTTTCTCCGGACGAAGAGTACGATAATTAATAGTTTCAGGCTTCTTTACTTCACCGTATGACCATGCACGGATAGTTTCTGGCGAAGCCAATTTAATTTTTATACTTGCAAAATCCTGAACATCACGCATTTGAATTCTCCTTATCAAAACCAGCTGAAGCTTTCTTGATCAATTCCTCATCACGTTCTGTAAGAGCAATCTGTTTATCTTTGTCATCATACATTCTGAAATCAAGTGCCAGACCACGAAGTTCCTGTACCATTACATTGAAAGCTTCTGGAACACTGGCTGGAGATGAAGGATCTCCCTTTACAATTGATTCATAAATCTTTGAACGACCAGTCATATCATCTGACTTAATTGTCATCATTTCTTGAAGACAGTTTGCAGCACCATAAGCTTCAAGAGCCCAAACTTCCATTTCTCCAAGACGCTGACCACCAAACTGAGCCTTACCACCAAGTGGCTGCTGAGTAACAAGTGAGTATGGACCTGTAGAACGAGCGTGCATTTTGTCATCAACCAGGTGATGCAACTTCATAAAGTAGATAACACCAACGAAAATTGGATTTACAAAAGGTTCACCTGTCTGACCAGAGCGAACAATCTGTTTTGCATCACTAGCAAGACCAGCTTCTGCAAGTTTAGCGGCAATCTGTTCCTGACTTGGTGACTGGAATACAGGAGATTCAAAGAACTGATTAAGGTAACGACCTGCAACACCAAGTTCCGATTCCATAATCTGACCAATGTTCATACGAGAAGGTACACCAAGTGGGTTCAAACAAACATCAAGAGGAGTACCATCTTCAAGGTATGGCATATCTTCTGGTGGAAGAATACGAGCTACGACACCTTTGTTTCCGTGTCGTCCAGCCATCTTATCACCTTCACGAAGCTTACGCTTATTAGCAATAATTACCTTTATAACTTCATCAACACCTGGAGAAAGTTCATCACCTTCAAGGCGTTTCATACGCTGTACGTCAATAACAACACCTTCAATTCCGTGTGGAACATGAAGAGAAGAATCACGAACTTCTTTAGATTTTTCACCAAAGATAGACTGCAGAAGCTTAAATTCAGGAGTAGTTTCAATTTCTGATTTTGGAGTAACTTTACCAACCAGAATATCCCCAGAACGAACTTTTGCACCAATTCTTACAATACCTTCTGCATCAAGGTTCTTACGAGCCTTTTCAGATATATTTGGAATATCGCGAGTAATTTTTTCTGGTCCAAGTTTTGTTTCACGAAGTTCTGTTTCAAAAGATTTGATATGAATAGTTGTATACATATCTTCGCGAACTACACGCTGAGAAATAAGTACAGCATCCTCGTAGTTATAACCGTTCCAAGGTACGAAACCAACAAGAAGGTTGCGACCAAGAGCAAGTTCACCATTGAATGTAGCCGGACCATCAGCAAGAACCTGACCAGCTGTTACATGTTCACCAACTTCAACGATTGGACGCTGATGATTCCATGTATCATTATTTGTTCGCTGATATTTAATAAGTTTATATTCATTAATCTGACCAGCAGCTGGATCTGTAGGTTTTACTTTGATAAGTTCACTTGAAACGTAAACTACATCACCTTCATATTTTGCTTTTACAAGAACACCAGAATCATAAGCAGTCTTGCGTTCCATACCAGTACCAACGTGAGGTGGTTCTGGGAAAAGCAAAGGTACACCCTGACGCTGCATGTTACAACCCATGAGGGCACGGTTAGCATCATCATGTTCAAGGAATGGAATCAATGAAGCTGATACAGAAATTACCTGACGAGGTGAAACATCAATATACTGAACATCTTTTGGAGAACGCTGAGTATAATCTCCGCGATGGCGAACAGAAATCATATCTGTTGGGAAAGAACCATCTTCCTTCATACCAGGAACAAGCTGACCAACATAATATTTATCTTCGTCCATAGCAGAAAGATATTCAACTTCTTTTGTTGCCTTTCCATCTACAACCTTACGATATGGAGTTTCAAGGAATCCATAATCATTAATCTGTGTAAACATTGGAAGAGAAACAATCAAACCAATATTTGGACCTTCAGGAGTTTCAATAGGACACATTCGTCCATAATGAGAATAGTGTACGTCTCGAACTTCAAAACCTGCACGGTCACGAGAAAGACCACCAGTACCCAAAGCAGAAAGACGACGCTTATGTGTAAGTTCAGACAGAGGGTTAATCTGATCCATGAACTGTGAAAGCTGAGAAGAACCAAAGAATTCACGAATTGCAGCAACAATAGGCTTAATAGAAACAAGATCCTGTGGTTTCATAGTATCTGTTTCTTTCAATCCCATACGTTCCTTAACAATACGTTCCATACGGCTGAAAGCAGTCTTCAACTGATTTGTAAGAAGTTCTCCAACACAACGAATACGACGGTTTCCCAGATGATCAATATCATCAATCTGATCTTCACCGATGTAGACATTGATCAAAGTTTTCATTGTATTAATGATATCTTCTTTAATAAGAGTTGATTCTTTTACATCATCAGTATAATCAAATTTTTTGTTCAACTTGTAACGACCAACACGACCAAGATCATAACGACGTTCAGAGAAGAACATAGAATTCAAATCTTTTTCAGCATTTTCTACTGTTATTGGTTCACCAGGCATCAAAATTGCGTAAACAGCAGCCAAAGCGTCTTCTTTAGAAAGTTCATTATCAACAGAACCTTCCTTTACAAAACGTACTTCTTCGCGTTCAAAACAGTTAATGATAATCTGAGAATCAAGAGATTCATTCTTTTCATCTTTATCATTTGGATTTTTCTTTGTGTTCAATTTAATAACACAAATTTCAGAAATTCCATTAGCTACAAGATCATCAATATCATGTGGATGAAGACGAGTACCTGCGTTGAACAAACGTTTTTCTTCGCCATTTTCATCTTTAAGAATTACTGCACTAGCAAGAACCTTGTCAATAAGAGCTTCTCTTGCTTCTGTTGAATCAACAACCTGAACATTTTCAGTTTTGTAGAAACAGCGGATAATATCTTCACGAGTATTGTATCCAAGAGCTCTAAGGAAAATAGTTCCAAGAATTTTCTTTTTTCGATCAATCTTAGCAAAAATAAGTTCTTTTTTCTGATCAATTTCAAATTCCAACCATGATCCACGGTATGGAATAATACGGCTAGACCAAACACCTTTTTCGTGCTGGAAAATAACACCAGGAGAACGATGAATCTGAGAAACTACTACGCGTTCAGCACCATTGATGATAAATGTACCTCTATCTGTCATAAGAGGAATATCACCCATGTAAATATCTTTCTGAATAATGTGTCCGTCATTCAAGAATGTAAGGTCAATACGAGCTTTTAAAGGAACAGAATAAGTTGCTCCTTTCTTTTTACATTCCAGTTCAGAAAACTTAATGTTTGCGTAATCCAGTTCGTAGTATTCGAACTCCAAAGACATGTCACCATTAGGACTTTCAATTGGGAAGATTGAAGTAAATGCTTCCTGCAATCCCTGGTTCAACAACGGTTCGCCTCTCTTTAAGCGTTCAGCCTGAAGGAAGCTTTCATAAGAAGAAGTCTGAATATCGATAAGATTAGGTACATCCATAAAGTTCTGGATGTCTTTACCGATATATTGACGATTGATGGTTCGTGTTTTTGCGAACATCATATCCCCCAAATATTGGATTCAGCGTAAATCTGCTACATGCAGAAACTCCGCACAGCACAGAAACCACTGACATCTTACGAGGGTACGTAAGATTTTTATAATATAACAAAAAAATAAAAAATTTAAAATACGTTTAAACGCACAAAAACTGCAGAGTTTCCCCTGCAGTTTTCTTATTTATTAAGCTATAAGAAAAAACTTATTTCTTAGAAGCCTTACCACCAGCTTCTTCGATCTTCTTGATGATTTCGTCAGCATCAGCTTTGCTTACGCCTTCTTTAAGAGCTTTTGGAGCACCTTCTACGAGAGCTTTTGCTTCACCAAGTCCGAGACCTGTGATTTCACGAACAGCTTTGATTACTGGAATCTTCTGAGCTGCATCGAAACCTTCGAGTGTTACAGTGAATTCTGTCTGTTCTTCAGCTGCTGCACCTGCACCTGCTGCTGGAGCTGCTGCTACTGCTACTGCTGCTGTTACACCGAATTTTTCTTCCATAGCTTTTACGAGTTCTGAACATTCAAGAACTGTCATGCTAGAAATTGCATCAAGAATCTGATCTGTTGTTAATGCTGCCATATTGTCTTCCTCACAAATATGTTATTAAAAATATGTCATCCCGAAGGATGTGCAGTACGAAACTCATACGAGTCCGCTGCAATCAAACACGGACAGTCGACAGCTATGAAGCCTGACCGTGCATTTAGATTACAAGTAATCTAAGAAGCTAGGCTATTAGTTTGAACCTTCTGCTTCTTTCTTTTCTGCGTATGCTTTGATTGTAGCTGCCAACTGACGAGCTGGTCCGTTGATAGCAGACATGAGCATAGCGATAAGTTCTTTCTTTCCTGGAACTTTTGAGAATGCTTCGATTTTTGCTGCATCGAAAACTTCTTTTTCTACACAAGCACCCTTTACAGTAAGAACTGGAGTCTCTTTGCTAACTTCTTTAGAGAAGTCGAAAAGAGTTTTTGCTACAACGTTAGCATCTTCTTTTGCCATTGCAACAACTGTTGGTCCCTTAAGGTAATCAGCAACATTGTTGATATCCATTGATTCAAATGCGATACGAGCAAAGTTGTTTTTTACAACTTTAAGTACAGCATTCTGGTCACGGAGCTTCTTACGGAGGCTTGAAATCTGTTCTACAGTCATTCCACGGTAATCAGCAAAAATGAAGTTGCTATAATCAGCAAATGCTTTTTTTGTTTCTTCAATAGCTTCAGTTTTTGCAGACTGAATTTTCTTTGCCATCATTGCCATAATTACTCACCTTCCTTCATGTCAACCCATACGCCTGGGCCCATAGTTGAACTGAGGGATACTGACTGAATGAAGCTTGAAACAACACCGTTAGGAGCTTTCTTTCCAACTTCAGAAATCAATACGTTAACGTTTTCTGCAATTTTTGCAGCGTCCATAGATACCTTACCAACAGCAATGTGTACAACACCTGTTTTGTCAGCACGATATTCTGTACGACCTTTTTTAAGTTCATTGATAGCAGCTACGATATCATTTGTAACTGTACCAGTTTTTGGGTTAGGCATAAGACCTTTGCGTCCCAATACCATACCAAGACGACCTACATCTTTCATCATATCTGGAGTAGCTACAGCGATATCAAAATCAAGCCAACCACCCTTTACTTTGTCGATGTATTCATCTGAACCTGCAAATGCAGCACCAGCATCAAGAGCTTCCTTTACGCGGTCATCTTTACAGAAAACCAAAACTTTCTTTTCACCCTTGAACTGATTTGGGAATACCAAAGTGTCGCGAACTGAAGTAGATTTATCCATCTTAAGGTTAAGATGACATTCTACAGTTTCATCGAACTTTGCAAACTTCATATCCTGTACCATTTTACAAGCTTCTGTTACAGTATATTTTTTTGTCAAATCAAATTTTGCGGCAGATGCGCGATACTGTTTTCCGTGTTTCATATTACTGCTCCACCTCTACGCCCATACTGCGAGCAGTACCAGCAACGATTTTCTTTGCAGCTTCGAGATCATTAGCGTTAACATCTGGAAGCTTTGTTTTTGCGATTTCTTCGAGATCTTTCTTAGAAAGAGTTCCTACTTTGTCGCGAAGTGGGTTTCCTGAACCCTTCTGAAGCTTAAGTGCTTTTTTGATAAGTACTGCAGCTGGAGGAGTTTTAAGGATGAATGTGTAAGATTTGTCCGCATAAACAGTAATAACTACAGGGATGATAAGTCCTTTTTCCATAGTCTTAGTTCTGTCGTTGAATTCCTGGACAAACTTTGGTGCTGAAACACCGTGAGGTCCGAGAGCTGGACCAATTGGAGGAGCCGGAGTAGCTGCGCCAGCTGGGCACTGCAATTTGATTACGGCTGTTACCTTCTTTGTTGCCATTGTGATTCTCCTAAATTGGTGTATAACGAATTACCTTTGTCCGACGGACCTGTAATTCTCCCAAAAACAGGTAATGCCCGCACTGGCATGCGAGCACCTGAAATTTTTGCTAATTAAACTCGTTCAACCTGAAGTACACTTACTTCTACAGGTGTTGCACGACCAAAAATCTGAACGTTTACGCGCAACTTATCTTTTTCTTCATTAACTTCTTCGATGTTACCACTGAACGAAGCAAATGGACCGTCTGTGATTTTAACAACATCACCAACGTTGTAAGACTGCTTAATTTTAACAGTCTTTTCACTTTTAATAACACCGATTTTCTGAAGAAGATTTTTTGCTTCTGCAGCAGAAATACATCTGGGACGTTCATTAGGATTTGTTCCAACAAAACCTGTAACACCCTGAATTCTTCTCAAACCAGAACAAGTTTCTTTCCAGCCAAGTTCTGGAAGATCCAATTCAACCATAAGGTAACCAGGCATGAAGTTTACACGTTTAGACTTCTTTTTTCCGTCTTTAATTTCTACAACTTCTTCTACTGGAACTTTTATATCTGTGATTACTGCTGAATCTAATTCGTTTTTATCAAGAAGGGCTCTGATTGTTCGTTCAATTTTTGCTTCATGACCAACGAATGTCTGAAGCATATACCATGACTTTGACATAATTACCTTTAATTATATTATTTCATCAAGAAGCGGAAAGCTTCTGTAAAAGCAAAATCCAACAAACCAAGAACGATAGCGATGATAATTGTAGAAACAATTACTACTTTTACCGAAGAAACTACGTCATCCCTTGAAGGCCAAACAACCTTTCTTAATTCTGCTTTACTTTCATTAAAAAACTGACTGATTTTTGACATGATTCCTCCGTTTTTTATTTTTTTATTTATCAGGGCAGGCAGGATTTGAACCCACGACAGGCGGTTTTGGAGACCGCTGCTCTACCAGCTGAACTACTGCCCTATATATAAACTGTTCATATTTATGAACAGTAATATACAAATTAATCAGGCTTATTTTGCCTTTGTTTCTTTGTGCAATGTATGTTTGCGATCAAATGGGCAATACTTTTTCATTTCGAGTTTGCCAGTGATATTCTTGCGGTTTTTGTAAGTTGTATAGTTCTTACGTTTGCATTCTGAACACTGCAAAGCGATGATTTCTACTGCACCCTTTTTCTTACTTGCCATATCTATACTCCTGATGAAGTTTTTTTTCTTGCTTAAATCTCAGCTGTTTAAGCCCCCGTGCGGGTTTGAACCGCAGACCTCAGCCTTACCATGGCTGCGCTCTACCAACTGAGCTACAAGGGCGTTTCACGCACCCCTATAAACCTAAAACAATGCGTTTTATAAATATATAGAAGACTTAATTTTATGTCAATTAGAATTCATTGAATTTGATGAAAAATATAAAAATTCAATGATATTTTATTCATATAGTTATTTTTTTTATTATTAATGATATTATACTATATCTCTGTTTTTTTGACACAGAGCAAAGTTGTATCCGAGGCTTTTTATGAATATTGATATGCTTATTGATGGAATTCTTGACTCTTATGATAGATACGGTGGAATTAACCGCAGCGAAGGCGAAAATTTTCCAAACCGCGAAAACGTAATAAAAGTTCTTGGAGAACTTCAGTGTCTGATTTTCCCTGGATTTAAGACAGCAGAAGATATTCAGCCAACAAACATCAGGTACGTTACAGGACAGCGAGTGAACAATATCATTGCGCTTTTGACTTCAGAAATTCAAAAAGCTCTTGTTTATGTTGTTTCCAGCGATGCAAACAGAAAAGAATCAATTAAAGATTCACATTGCTTTAAGCTTGCAGAACAAACAACCTTTGCACTGATAGAAGCCATTCCTGGAATCCGTGAAAAACTCATGCTTGATGTGGCTGCGATTTTTAATGGAGACCCAGCAGCAAAAAGTAAGGAAGAAGTAATCCTTTCATATCCTGGACTACAAGCAATCTTAACATATAGAGTTGCTCATTTTCTTCATGTGAATGGAGTACCTGTAATTCCTCGTATTATGAGTGAACACATTCATGGACGAACAGGAATTGATATTAATCCAGGTGCAGAAATCGGTGATTCTTTTTTTATTGATCACGGCACTGGAATCGTTATTGGAGAAACATCAATTATTGGTAACAACGTAAAAATATATCAGGGTGTTACTTTGGGAGCTTTAAGCGTAAAAAAAGAATTGATGAATAAAAAACGCCACCCGACAATCGAAGATGACGTTACAATTTATGCCGGAGCCACAATCCTTGGAGGGCAAACCGTAATTGGAAAAGGTTCTGTAATCGGAGGAAATACCTGGGTAACAGAAAGTGTTCCTGCTGGTACAAAACTAATAATCAACAGACAATAATTCCAGGAGGCGCCCCGGAAAGATAATCTGAAGAAACAGGACGTTCAAATTATGGTTATAAATTTTTAATGACCATTTTAGTTCTGATTATCTTTTAATTGTTGCATACGGGCTGCATTTTCATAGTTTTTACTTATTTCATTTATCATATTGATAATTGGAAGTCTGGCAGTTTCTGGAAGCAACTCAAGCTTATGCGAAACTGCAAGAATTTCTCTGTTATGAACAATCTTATAACTTTCTTCCCCACTATCTGATTTCTTAGAATCAGTTTTTCCATACAACAAATAATCAAGTGATAATTTCAAATATTTTGAACTTTTCAGTGCAATTTCAACATCAGGGCGCGAGCGTCTGCTTATTCCAGATGAAATTGTATTTGGCATAATGCCTATATCTTTTGCAAAAACTTTTCGGTCTATTCCTCTGTATGACAGTTCTGAATCAACTCGCAACCAAAAATCACTTACATCACTATCCATAGCAAAAGAATAATTTTCAACTGCGATTTATACATCTGATTATTCGCAATCGCGATAAATAAGTTATAAAATCGCAATGCCGATTTTTTCATCCATAAAGTTACGAGTGCGAAAATATTCACTGTATAGCCCGAAATTCCAACTAAATAACAGTTAAATCTTCCTTATTTTTTGCGAATGATGAACTTTGAGCCTTTATCATATTTAAAATCGGACTTCTAAGTTCAGCTGGAAGATATTCCAGCTGACGAACAGTATTTCCATATTTTTGAAATATACTGTAATCATAATAATCTGATGATGAATCTTCAGAAATAAGTGACTCTAGCGTTACACCTAAAAAACATGCGATTTTATATGCTGTTGAAACAGACGGATCGTTATTTTCGTAGATTCCTTTTCCAATATTAGAAACATCAAACTGACACGCATAAGCCAGCTCTTTTCTGCTTATACTTCGTAACTTAAGCAATGCATCAACTCTTTTCCAAAATTGCATGTAAAACATTTTGCAACTTTAAATGAATAGGAGTGATGAAAAATTGATGACTGCAATAATATTTTTAATTCATGGAAATTTCCTTTAAAAATAAAAACAAAAATTCGACTTTCAGGTCATTACAAAGTATGATTTGTTATGTAACTAACTGGAGAATAATAAATGCACCTCTGAAACTTGAACTTTATTTGTCCAACTTTAGGGGTGCACTTCCACCCATTTTTTCGGCTTCGCTGTCAAATGAAAAATCAGTGCAAAAATCTTTTCTGTACCAAATCCAGTCGTCAAGCGTCAGACTGTTCTGATTTTCCACAAAGCAGCTTTCAAACGGAAACAAACTTCATCGCAGGTGACCATGCTTTTTTCGTAATCGCAAATGTATTTTTCGTAAGAAGATTTTATTTCGCTCAAATGTTCGGCAAAAACAGTCCATTTTTTGTAGCTGTCTGAATACTCGTAGCAAAGTGATTGAATGTAATAAACATTATTTTAAACAAAGTAAATCCTTTATTTTGTTTGCCACATACCAAATCATCACAGGCGGTATGGCATTTCCTAAAGCCCTGTACTGAGCTGTTTCTGTTCCAACTAAAGAAAAAGTCTCAGGAAAGGATTGTATTCTTGCAACTTCTCTTGGTGTAAAACGGCGGTAACGAGTACCATTAAATAAAACTGGGTCTGTGCTATTTAGTGATACTTTAGCAAGATGAGCACCGACGGTATTACATGGTTTTTCTATATCCTGTGCACGACCTTTATTCATCTTCTCCCGTTTTTTCATCATTCCTTCAACTGCCCTCTCAGAAAAGTAATATTTTTCATCGACATTATTATCAATAACTTTCTTAAGAGGCTCAAATAAATTTTCATTAGTGATTACATGATTAGGAAATATGAAATTAATATTTAAATCTTTTCTAAATCCGACAATTATTACACGTTCTCTTTTCTGAGGAACACCATAATTCGCTGAATTCAAAACCATATATTTTACATCGTAACCACTGTTTTTAAATTCTTCCATGATAAGGGGGAATGCACTTTTCTGATTTGCAGTCAGCAGACCTTTTACATTTTCTGCAATGAAACACTTTGGCTGTTTGTCGCGTAAGATTCGGCACATTTCAAAAAACAATTTGCCTCTGTCGTCTTTAACTCCAAGTCGTTTTGGATTCTGTGCAATAATTGAAAAAGACTGACAAGGGAATCCACCCGTCAAAATATCAAAGTCTGGTAATTCACTTGAGTTAATCTTTCTTATATCACGGTTATCTGGTTTTATATCAAAATTTTCGTTGAATATTTTGCAAGCATTATCATCAATATCATTTGCATAAACAATTTCCATGTTATTAGATGCATAATGCTTTCCTAGAAAATCAAAATTTCCGAGCAGTCCAACATCTGTACCACCACACCCACAGAAGAGAGAAGCAACTTTCAATTTTTCCATATCAATAACTCCGTTTTTTCAGCAACTTCTTCTTTAAAACTAATCTCAGCTCCGTCTGTAATTCTCATTTCGAGTTTATCCTGTTTATACATCTGAACTGGATTTTGCAGTATATAAATTAGTTTTTGAGTTCGGTTAATCATCAAACGATATACGAAATATCTGTCATTTAGTGTTTGAGCTGAATCCCATTCGTTTCTAGTTAGATGGAATCCAAAAAACTTCAAAGGTCTGTTACTAATTGTAGTCTTAACTTCAATGTAACGTTTTCGCTGATCTTCTTCTACACTTTGAATATCATATCCAACTGCGAGTGCAGTAGGAATTTTCTTGATAAGATGAATTAAATCTTCTCTACCAAGATTTATAAGTCTTGATTTTTCATGACCAATAACAAGGTTTTCTCCAAGATCTCCAATATCTTTTGTTGAACCGATACCTTCAAGAATTTCTTTAATCTTATCATCAACAGCAGTCTTATAAAGATCTTCTTCATCAGTTTTCTCAGTAAAGTATGAAGTTAAGTCTGTTTTAAAGAGTTCTGCGTAAAGTTCCTTATTTACATACTTAAACCAATCTATCTCAATTTCAGCCAAATCTGGAATATTAACTGGTTTCCAATAAAACTTGTCGTAACCATCAAAATAATTTATATCATTAATAAAAACCATAATAGATTCCATTTCATTATGGTTTAAATAGAAATACCCATGTCGTTCATCCAAAAGGTTTGCATGAACCATATAATCAAGAATATCTCCGGCATATCTTGTGATGTCTCCGCCATGTTCATATTCTACTTTATTTTTTCTGTTTGTAAGAATTAAATCAGAAACTTCATTTACATTACGATGATCGCGAGTAACTCTTAAATCATTAAAAATACAATGAGTTGCTTCTTCTTTTGTAATTCCTAAAGACTTTCCGTTTTTTTGTTCTGCTTCATAAAGCATTTTTAGAATGTAATGAGCTGGTTTGAATTTAATTCCTGAATCAATAAATTCTTTGATTCTGTCAGATTTAAGATGTCCGCCTGGATATTGAAATTTGAAAAGATAAAACTTAAAGAACTGCACCAAATCCTGTTCTTTATCAAGGAAGTAAGCCATTTCTCCAGTTTCTGTTTTCTGAGTATTTTTATCTTCAATGTAAAATCCAAATAATGCTGCGATTTCTGTTCGCCAGTTATTAATTGTTTTTTCAGTTTTTCCCGCATTCTCAGGATAAAGCTGAATCATTGTGTTTAATTTTTCTTTGTAGTCATTGATTGGTAATTCTTTGAGGGTAGAACAGCAATGAGCCATATAGAAAAGCACGTTTTCTACATCATCTTTAAAACGAGGACGAACATGATGGATTCTAAAATAGTATTCATCTGGTACTTTATACACCAAGAGTCTCCTTTAATTTTCTTGCAATAGCTTCTGCCATTAAGGGTGGAATTATCGGTGTTGTTATAAGCTTTTTCATCCTGATGCTGTTTCTGTTCTCTGAATATTTCTGCCAATGTATCAGAGAGTCCGATATATCTGTT
>ERZ808026.69-NODE-69-length-18371-cov-3.554553_pt1 | contig 18371 bp, 16 predicted proteins | sample MGYA00380182_ERZ808026 | MGnify/ENA primary metagenome ERZ808026 (study PRJEB31490, sample SAMN06133376) | cow dung metagenome | isolation source: H9 | host: cow | place: China: Chengdu | collected 2015-05 ... | reverse complement strand
TGGTGGTAGATTCCCAACAAGGCAAGCTGAGAAAGAATGTTGTATACGGATGCTACAGTCACCTTGGCTTTTCCCTGCTTCTGGATTTCCTCTGTCACCATGTCGGCGCATGCATGTCCGAGTGCGATCATCGCCTCGTGCACTGCCAGTCTCTGTGGAGTGGCCTTGAGTGAATGTTTCTTGAGGATCTCTTTGAATTCCTCTATTGTCGGGCATCTGTGTGTATTCATAAATTTCGGATTAGGCTGCAAAGGTAGGAATAATTTTTAGAAATTCAAAATTAGAAAAATATTCGGATGATTTTTCTCTCTTTCGCTGAAAATTGGTAATTTTGCGCCCGTTTGAATTGCATACACTTATGTTCAGGAATTATGAAACATATGCCCTCGTGACCGGGGCTGCGTCCGGAATGGGACGGATTTATGCTGACAGGCTTGCAGCAAAAGGATATAATCTTGTGCTGGTCGACATCAATGCCAAGGGACTTGATGAGACCGCTGAAATAGTAAAGGCTACCGTTGCATCTTCATCTGAGATTCCGGAAGAACTCAAGAAGGCCTTCAAGGTGCTTCCTGTTGTTCAGGATCTTTCAGTCATTGATGCTGCTGACCGTATCTGGGAGAAGACCGATGCGGAAGGATGCGTTGTCGAGGTGCTTGTGAACAATGCAGGTGTGATGTATTGTCAGGGTATTGCCGAGACTTCCGAGAGAATGCTCAAGCTTATCATGATGGTACATATGAATACTCCGCTTCTGCTTTGCCGTAAATATGTGAACGGCATGAAGGAGCGTGGCTGCGGCTATATACTCAACATTTCTTCTCTGGCTGCCTGGATGTCATGGCCGGGAATCGGCATGTACGGAAACACCAAGCGATTCGTGAGGGATTATTCACGCGAGCTGAGAATTGAATGCCAGAAGACAGGCGTGAGAGTCACCAATGCATATTTTGGAGCGGTGGATACCCCTCTCATCCCGTTGAAGGACAGCCTCCGTAAGCTGGCAAGAAACCTTATGGTGATGATCAGCCCTGAGAAGGCGGTCGACAAGGCGCTGAGAGCTACTTTCAGAGGACGCAGAGGCACCATGCCAGGTTTCCTCAACAAACTTTTCTGGCCTTTCATCGTGATTCTGCCCGATTGTCTGCTGGGATGGATCTACAGAAAGGTCAAGCATCTCCTTATGAAGGTCTGATTTTTGCTACATTGCAGGGCTTTTTGCTTTATAAATACAAAAACAATCGTATATTTGTAAGTTGCGCAATTTATGGATATGAAGGAAACAATCAAATGTCTTATCATAGGTGGTGGTCCTGCGGGATACACTGCCGCCATTTATGGAGCAAGGGCTGATATGGCTCCTGTTCTTTATGAGGGTATCCAGCCTGGCGGCCAGCTTACAACTACAACAGATATAGAGAATTTCCCCGGATTCGAAAACGGAATTGACGGTACTCAGCTGATGAATACGATGAAGGCTCAGGCCGTGCGCCTTGGGGCTGACCTGAGAAACGGTATCGTGACTTCAGCAGATCTTTCAGAGAGACCTTTCAAGGTTATCGTGGATGGCGAAAAGGAGATTCTTGCAGAGACTCTCATCATTGCCACAGGCGCTACGGCGAAATATCTCGGCCTTCCGTCAGAGACAAAGTTCAAGGGGCTGGGTGTGTCTGCCTGTGCCACATGTGACGGTTTCTTCTACAGAAAGAAGACCGTAGCAGTTGTTGGTGGAGGTGATACTGCATGTGAGGAGGCGACCTATCTGGCAGGTCTGTGTAAGAAGGTGTATATGATCGTCCGCAGGGATGTCCTCAGGGCTTCTCAGGCTATGCAGGAGAGGGTGATGTCGACAGAGAATATTGAGATCCTCTGGAACTGCAATACTCAGGAGGTGTTGGGAGATGACTACGGGGTAACTGGAGCAAGGCTCGTCAGAAAGGACGGCGAGGTGTTTGACATCGCTCTTGACGGTTTTTTCCTTGCTATCGGCCATCATCCTAATTCGGAACTTTTCAGTCAGTGGGTGAATGTAGATAAGGAAGGCTACATCATTACGGACGGTCGTACATCGAAGACCAACGTGGAGGGAGTGTTCGCTGCCGGTGATGTTCAGGATCCTCTTTACAGACAGGCCATTACAGCAGCGGCTTCGGGATGCCGTGCCGCCCTCGATGCCGAGAAATTCCTTAAGATGAAATAAAGATACAGAACATACAGATGAAAATCAGAAACCTTATTCTGGCGATAATCGCCATAGCTGCAATGTCATCCTGCAAGTCGCAGTATGAGCTGCTTCTCAACGGTAACGATGCCGATGCGAAATATAAGGCAGCATTCGAATATTTCAACAACAGGAAATACAGCAGGGCTGCCTCTCTGTTCGAGTCTCTGGCGGTGCTTACCAACGGAACCGAGAGGGACGACACCGTGAGATATTACTGGGGATTGAGCAATTACAATTTCAAGGATTACTACACAGCGGAGACAAATTTCGAGCAGTTCGTGGAGAGTTATCCTCGCAGTCCGTTTGCTGAGGATGCGAGATTCCTTCGCCTTGACTGCCTCTATCGCTCGACATTGAGATATGAACTGGACCAGACTCCTACCTACAAGGCTATCAATGCAATTTCCGAGTATATGCTGGAGTACCCTAAGTCTGGCAATATGCTTGTATGCCGCGATATGCTGACCGATCTCAACGAGCGTCTTGACAAGAAGGCTTATGAAAGTGCAAAACTCTATTACAAGATGGAAGAGTATCTTTCAGCCAGAGTTGCATTCAAGAATGTGCTTAAGGATGATGCAGACAATATCTATCGTGAGGATATCCTATATTATATAGCGATGTCTTCCTATAAGTATGCAAGTCTCAGTATCCAGGCAAAGCAGAAGGAGAGATATCTTGCATTCGTTGACGACTATCTCAACTTTATTGGTGAGATTCCTGAATCACACTACCGTAGGGAGCTGGATGCCGTATATGCGCGTGCGCAGAAAGCTCTTGGAAAGCATGGCGTGGGAGATGCCCAGGAGGATATGAAGGACAGACATTTTGCAAAAGAGAGGGCAAAACTGAAAAAAGCTGAAAAATAATTGAAACCCCGATTGAATCCGGGAGTATAATAAAATGGAGGGACTTCATTTTCCCGGATTGTAAAACATTAATAAATTAAGATATGGCAAACAAGAAGATACCGGTAAACACTCTTACTAGAGATCTCTGCGACCTTGCAGAACCAACAGGAAACATCTATGAAACAGTGGTAATCCTTTCAAAGAGAGCAAATCAGATTGCTATCGCTGAGAAGAAGGAACTTACCAGAAAGCTTGAGGAGTTCAAGAATGACCGTGACACCATGGAGGAGGTATTCGAGAACCGTGAGCAGATCGAGATCTCAAAGTACTATGAGAGACAGCCGAAGCCAAGCCTTGTTGCAATCGAGGAGTTCAATGACGGCGGGGTATTCTATAGAATGGCAAAGAACGAGGATAACGAGTAATTTCCATGTTAACCCGGCTACAGGTCAGGAATTATGTATTGATAGACTCTCTGGATGTTGATTTTCCGGAGGGTCTGATCATTATTACGGGACAGACCGGAGCCGGTAAATCAATACTTCTGGGGGCATTGTCCCTCGTTATGGGTGCGAAGGCTGATGCCGGAATGATATCGGACGGCGCGGACAACTGTGTTGTAGAGGCAGAGTTCGATGTGGATCCGTCTGACAGCCAGCTGAAGGCTGAACTCGAAGAAAATGATGTTGAATGGGATGAGGGACACCTTATAGTAAGAAGGGTAGTCAACCGCTCTGGACGTTCAAGGGCTTTCGTCAATGATTCCCCTGTTTCCGTTCAGGTTCTTCAGAGTATTTCATCGCGCCTGATAGATATTCATTCCCAGCATCAGACTCTTCTTCTTTCTGACCGTCAGTTCCAGCTGGATATTCTTGATCATTATGCAGGAAATATCTCTCTGCGTGAAGAGTGTGAAGACCTTTGGCGCAGGCTTGCAAAGCATAGGTCAGAACTTGCAGCTCTTGATGCGAGGATTGCATCAATTTCGTCTGAGAGGGATTATACCGAAGCAAGATTCAGGCAGCTTGACGAGGCTTCTCTAAGGCTCGGTGAACTTGCTGAGCTTGAAGAGGAGCAGAAGCAGCTTGCCAATGCGGAGGAGATAAAGACCTGTCTAAGTTATGCTGAAGAACTTTTCTGCCCGACTTCAGGTGATGCCTCCTCCCTGGATTCAATCCTGAAAGAGGCTGGAAAGCAGCTTTCACGGGCTGGACGCTTCATTCCTTCGGCTCAGGAACTTGCAGAGAGGGTGGATTCATGCAGGAGAGAACTGGATGATATCCTCTCGGATGTTTCATCTGCAAATTCCCGTGTGGACGTATCTGAAAGCCGTCTTGAGGCAGTGGAATCAAGAATGTCTCTTATATATTCACTTCTTCAGAAGTTCTCATGCAGGGATGAGGCTGAGCTGATTGCGCAGCGCGACAGCCTGTCCGAGCAGCTTTTCGACTCCACTCAGCTTGAAGAGAAGCGTGCGCAGATACAGCAGATGATAGATTCGGTATCTTCAGAGCACGCGAATGTGGCAGCAAGGCTGTCTGCTTCAAGAATCAAGGCGTCGCAATCTTTTGCAGCAAGCATACAGGAATCCATAAGAGATATGGAACTTCCGTATTCCGTGTTTGAAGTGGAAATCCTCCAGGCTCAGTTGTCGGCAACCGGCAGAGATTCGGTTGCATTCAGATTTTCTTCTACAGGAAAGAATCCTGTGGATGTGGCCAAGTGTGCTTCAGGCGGTGAGATGTCCAGAATCATGCTTGCGCTCAAGGCTATGATGGCCCGCTATGCCAATATGCCTACAATGATCTTTGATGAGATAGATACTGGCGTGTCTGGAAGTGTAGCCGACAGGATGGGCTCAGTAATCTGTGCAATGGGTGCATATATGCAGGTTTTTGCAATTACTCATCTTCCGCAGGTTGCAGCAAAGGGTTCAGCCCATTATCTAGTATCCAAGGAAATAGACCCTCTTACTTCAGAAGCAGTTTCTAAAATAGAAAGACTCTCCGACGAGCAGAGAGTCCTGGAGGTTGCGCGTATGTTGAGCGGTTCCGTTCTCACGGATGAGGCGGTCGCCAATGCCAAGTCACTTCTTAAGGCTTAGTCCAGCTCCTTTACTGTCCAGCCTTCTTCGTAGATTATTCTTCTTACTCCATTGTTGATGTAGCCGCCATCCGGATTCTTCCTGAATTCGAAAGTACTCTGCAGCATCTTGCTTTCCTCTGCAGTCAACATTTCAATCCATCTGTCTCCATATCTGCTGACCAGACCGCAGAAGTATGATGCGATGTCATAGCCCTGAAATGCAAACTGGGTAGGCTCGGTGTTGAACATGGCTCTGTATTTCATGAGAAAACTCTTCACTTTCGGATCCTCGTAGTTGATGTAGTATGCGAGGCTGGTGTGAAGTGTCGTGTTGTGGATGTTGTCTACATCGATGGTCTCAAAGTTTCTGATCTTTGACGGAGAGTACAGTACCACATCATATTTCTGGTATTCGATGAGGTTAAGATTTCTTACCACATCATTCACGAATGCTTCGCTTTCAGATGCGATCACGACCCTGTTGGCTCCTGTCTGAGTCATCAGTGCCATAAGAGGATTCATTATGTCCCTGCCTTCCAGAATGCTGTATGAGAAGTTTCTGTAGGCGACTCCTGATGAATCTATTGCCGTCTGAAGCTGTGTGAGCACTTCTGTCTGTCTTGCACCTTTCTCTGTTATGAAAATGACTCTGTCGGAGGTCTGTGTGTCCTCTTTAATCCAGTTGATGAGGTCTTTGTACTGGATGCCGTGCGGAGTAGGAGCCTGGATAAGCTTTTCGTATGATGATGCAAGGCTCTGAGCCCTCTGGTCGAGAGGTGATATCACGTAAGGACCGAAGGAGTTCATTTCCAGTGTCTTGGCAAGATCGGCTGTTGCAATCGGACCAATGACGAAGTCGCAGCTGCTTGTATACCCGAGCGATGGCAGTCCGTTCTGGGTGTCGCATACTTTAAGGTCTACATTGACGCCTGTGTCTGTAAGGTCTGAAACCGCGAGGAGCACTCCGCTGTAGAAGTCCATGTTTCCTCTGTGCGATGATGAACCGGTTGCATTGAGAGGCAGAAGAATAGCTGCCTTTACATCCTTGCCTGTGAAAGTCTGTGCTCCAGTGTCATGAACATCAGTCTGCACGGTCTCCTGTTCAGGGGTATCCGCAGATGCAATGTTTTCTGCAGATGTCTCTGCTACGGCCTCCTGAGTTTCCTTTTCCGGTGTCTGCAGAGCCATCTGGGCGATGTCCTCTGATTCCGGAATGATGAGTTTCTGTCTGCTGGCAAGCTTCCTTCCCGGCAGATTGTTGAACTTGATAAGTGCGTCGACACTTACGCCGTATTTTTCGGCAATCACATCAAGGTCCTCAAACCATTTTACAGTATGTGTCTTTCTCTTGACCTTCTTCGGAACTTCTTTGACGGCGGTTTCCTGCTCTGTCTTTGTCTCTTCAGCGACAATAGCCGGAGCCTGTTCCTCAGCCTTCTTTTCTTCGATGGCATCTGCAGATGGTATGATGATGATGCCGTTCTTCTTCAATCCTGTCTCCTTCAGGGTCGGATTGAATCTGTAGATGTCCTCAATGCTGACATTATATGCTTTGCTGATGGAGTACAATGTCTGTCTCTCGAGCACAATGTGAGAATAGCATATCTTTCCGTCGATCTTCACTTTCTCCTTGGATATGGTCACAGGTACCGGTGTGTATGACTGAGCTGTCAACACCTCTGGTACGAAAACCATAAGTACTGCGGCCAATGCTGCAGCACGGATCAATGTATTTATGTGAAATCTATCCATAGTCATTATTTCAATGTCCTGATGAAGTCCTCCAGCTTCAGGACAAATGTATTCCATGAAAGCCTCTCCTTTTCGAGGCGTATGTTCCTTATGCATTCCTCCTGCAGACCCGGCTCTGAGAAGAACCTGTGTATCTCTTTGAGGATGCATTCGGGCGTACACTCGTCAGCCACAATGCCTGTACCCCTGTCTCCGATGGTTTCCTTGAGCCCCCCTGTGTCGGTGACGATCATCGGCACTTCAAAATGATAGGAAACCGAACTTATGCCGCTCTGTGTTGCGCTTCTGTACGGAAGCACAGCAAGATCAGCTGCGGAAAAGTAATCCTTCACTTCTGAATCCTTTATGTATTTCAGATTCATCCGGATTCTGTCTTTGTTCGGCAGAGTGTCGATTATCTGCTGGTATTTGTCGAAAGAGCCGTAAGGCTCACCGGCAATGATCAGCTGGTATTCGTCTGAAAGCTTGCCGAATGCTTCCAGAAGTATGTCAAGACCTTTGTAGGTGCGGATGAGGCCGAAGAACAGCAGGTTTTTCCTGCCTGGCTCCAGTCCGAGTCGTCTTTCCGCTTCTTCTCTTTCGAGCTTCTGTCCGAAATGTGAGTAGAGCGGATGCTGGATTACGGTGTATTTCTTGTCGGGGCTGAGCTTCAGCAGATCCTTTGATACTGCTTCGCAAAGAGTCACGCATCCTGTGCTTCCCTTCAGGAAATACTTAGTCAGCGGTGCATCGAAGAAATGCGGTTCGTGCGGAATGACATTGTCAAGGATGGATATTACCTTGCAATGCTTCTTCATCCTTCTGGTGATGTAACCTAGTGAAGGCGCGAACCAGGACATCCAATATCTTACTATGAGGACATCCGGTTCCCAGTCCCTTATCGCCTTATACGTCTTGACGTAAGAAAAAGGATTAGCCGTGTCCAGTAGAGATGTGCTCTCCACCGGCACGGCTTCATCGTCTGCTGTTACGTACTGTGTCTTGCCGGGAAAGAGGATTTCAGGATATTGTCTGGTGAAATTGAATGCCTTGACAACATTGTGTTTGCCCAGTTCTTCATAGAGATATGTGTTGAACTGAGAAATGCCTCCTCTGTAGGGGTAGAAACAGGACAGTAAAGCTATCTTCAATTATTACTCGCTTTTCTCGTTCTTTGTCTTGATGTACTCTTCGTTGAGACCTGCGAGAACATCGTCTGTAATGTTGAGAGCTGCGTCGCCGGTGATTACCGGAGCGCCACCCTGGTTTGTGAGGATCATAGCGTACTGCTTCTCCTCGTTGTATTTGTCAAGGAAGGTCTTGATTGCATCTCCGAGCTGGTTCATCATTACTACCTGCTCCTCCTGGATCTCCTGCTGCTTCTGAGCTGCGTATACGTTGAAGTCCTGCTCCTGCTGCTGGAGTTTCTGGCCCTGAACCTCAGCGACCGAACGAGTCATAAGACCCTTCTCCATCTTCTCCTGGAATGCCTTTACGTCCTTCTCAAGCTTAGTGCCTCTTCTGTTCACCTCTGCCTGGATGTTCTGAACCTTAGTTTCAACTACTGATCTGAGGTCGTTAGCCATGTCGTACTCCATAAGGATTCTGTCGAGGTCGATGTATACGATCGCACCTTCGCAAGCTACAGCCTCTACTGCCTCGCCTTCTGCCTGAGCTGCAGTCTTGCCGCCCTTTGTCAATGAAACGATTCCGAATGCTACAACAGCAACAAGTGAGATGATGCTGAGGATAAGTGATGTGTTCTTCATTTTGAAAAAATTATTACGTTATTCGTGCAAATATAATTAAAAAATCTTGACTTTTGAGAGATATGCCTTTATTGTTTGTTCCAAACCCATATAAAGTGCATCTGAGATGACAGCATGGCCTATCGAAACCTCGTCTGTCCATGGAATGCTGCGGATGAAGAACTCGAGGTTGTCGAGGTTGAGGTCGTGTCCGGCGTTCAGGCCCAGGCCTGCCTCACGTGCTGCTTCCGCTGTCTTGATGAAAGGGGCTATGGCAGCCTGAGGGTCAGTCGGGAACATATCGGCGTACGGCTCGGTGTAGAGTTCCACTCTGTCGGCTCCGCAGAGAGCTGCTCCTTCCGCCATTTCCGGCATTGCGTCAATGAATATTGATGTTCTTATTCCGTTGTTCTTGAACTCTTTGCATACTTCAGTAAGGAAGTCCCTGTTCTTCAGAGTGTTCCATCCCGAATTTGATGTGATTGCGTCCACTGCGTCAGGAACCAGGGTTACCTGATGAGGCTTTACCTCAAGAACGAGGTCGACGAAAGAATCAATCGGGTTTCCCTCGATGTTGAATTCTGTGGTGATCAGTGGACGTATCTCGCGTACGTCTGCGTATCTGATGTGCCTCTCATCCGGTCTGGGATGCACAGTGATGCCTTCCGCTCCGAATCGTTCGCAGTTTACGGCAGCTGCCGTCACGTCCGGCATCTTTCCGCCACGGGCATTCCTGATTGTTGCTATCTTGTTGATGTTTATGCTGAGTCTTGTCATATTCATAAGTGTTTTAGGATGGCAAAATTATATAATAAAGTTCAAAATTTGTAAATAATGTGCTATTTTTGAGGCCGCTTTGACGATAAATCTAAAATTTTGATGACAGCTGCGTTATATATAGGAAAAGAAGGACTTGAGGATGACATTCGTATCAAGGAACTGGCTGAATCCCTGGAACGGGGCGGCTGCTCATGCTACAATGTCTTCGAGGGAGGCAGACTCACGGATGGGACAGATCTTGTCTTGAGTGTAGGCGGCGACGGAACATTTCTTTCAGTTGCGATGCTGGTAGGTGACAAAGGCATTCCTGTAGTAGGTGTCAATCTCGGACGTCTTGGCTTCCTTTCGGAAAATCATCCTGAAGATGTGGCTCAGGCTATTCTGAAAAAGGATTATACGATAGAGGACAGGTCCTTGCTTATGGCGTCTCTTTCTACGGAAAGCGGTAATCATGACATTGACGGATGGCCGTATGCGCTTAACGAAGTGGCTGTCCACAGGAGCGGTGCAGCGATGCTTGGAGTGGATGTGTGCCTTGACGGCAAGTGGCTTCCGACCTACTGGGCGGACGGACTGATAGTATCCACAAGTTCCGGCTCTACTGCCTACTCTTTGAGTGTGGGAGGCCCTATTGTCCTTCCGCAGTCCAAGGTGCTGATTGTTGCCCCTATTGCTCCTCACAATCTTAATATCAGACCATTGGTGATTCCCGATTCGTCGGAAATACGTCTCAGGACGCATTCCCGTGACGGAAAGGCAATCTTCACAATAGATAACAGGACCGTAGAGATTCCTTCCGGAACGGAAGTGAATGTCTCTTTGGCACGTTTTTCGCTTAGGCGTGTCCGGTTCAACAATTCAGATTTCATCAACGCCCTGACCGAGAAACTTTACTGGGGCGAGGATGTCAGAAACATCAGGTAAATATGGAAGGAAATATGACTAATGTCCCTTTGCACGTGTCTCTGATAATGGATGGAAACGGGCGTTGGGCTAAAGAACGTGGAAAGGAACGTGTCTATGGACATTTCGAAGGTGTGTCCAGCGTACGTGCGTGCGTTGAGGCAGCTGTTGAGAATGGTGTGAGATACCTCTCCCTTTTTGCTTTTTCAGAGGAGAACTGGAACCGTCCCGATGACGAGGTCACTACTCTTATGGGTCTGATGGTCAAGGCAATGGCGGACGAGATGGACAGCCTCGACAGGAATGGTGTCCGTTTCGTTGTGCTCGGTAACAGAAGCAGGCTTGCACCGGAACTCAATGAGACCATTGATGCCTGTATGGCAAGGACAGAGGCGAATGACACGCTGACGCTGATAATATTCCTCAGCTACAGCGGAAAATGGGATATCCTTCAGGCTGCCCGGACAATGGCGCTTGAACTTCTGGATAATCCTGAAAAGAGGGCGGACGTTGAAGGAATGAGTGTTGCGGACTTTGATAAGTATCTGATTACGGCAGGTTTCCCTGACCCGGACCTGATCGTGCGTACATCCGGAGAGCATCGTCTGAGCAACTATCTCCTTTGGCAGGGAGCATATTCGGAGTTCTACTTTACCGAGACTTTATGGCCTGATTTCAGGAAGGAAGAGTTCCGTAAAGCCCTTGAATCTTTTGCAAAACGTGACAGACGTTATGGAAAAGTTAAATAAATGCTTATATTTGCAGTTTTGAAACAAGAATAACACAATGAGACTTACCCGTATTATCTGTCTTCTTGCGGCACTTGTGCTTGCTGTCCCTGTTTGGGCTCAGGCGAGTGAGGAGAAGATAGAGATAGACTATAATAATCCTAAGACGTATATTGTCGGTGGTGTTGAAGTGGAGGGAAACAACTATTTCGCTCCGCAGCAGATCATTCAGATCACAGGCCTTCAGAAGGGAATGGAGGTCAAGGTTCCAAGTGAGGATATCTCGGCAATCGTCAAGCGTCTGTGGCTCCAGAGGTATTTTGAAGATGTCGCTGTGGTCGTGGATTCTCTTTCCGCTTCCCGTGATACAGCGTTCTTCAAGATCAAGATAGTTGAGCGTCCGAGAGTTTCGCGCTGGACTTTTGCCGGCGTAAAGTCGGGCGAGCAGAAGGAACTGCAGGAACGTCTTAATCTGCGTCGAGGTGGCGAATATTCAGATTATGTTGCCAAGACTTCTGTCGGAATCATCGAAAGATATTATAAGGAGAAGGGTTTCTATAATGTAAAGGTTGACGTCAACACCAAGCAGGACTCGATAGTACGCAGTGCAATCCGCGTCCAGTTCGCTGTTGACAGAGGCGACAAGGTGAAGATCAAGAAGATTACATTCGGTGGTGCGGAGAACGTAAAGGAGTTCAAGCTTGTGCGTTCGATGAAGAAGACCAAGGATGCCCGACTCATGAACTTCTTCGCTTCAAAGAAATTCAAGGAGAAGGAATACGAGAACGATAAGAAATCCCTCGTCAGTGCCTTCAATGAAGCGGGTTACAGGGATGCACGTATCGTCAAGGATACAATGTACTATATCGAACCTGGCCGTCTGCAGATCGACTTCGATATCGACGAGGGTAAGAAATATTATTTCAGGGATATTACATGGACAGGTAACTCAGTATACTCTTCTGATGTCCTTGATGACATCCTTATGATCAAGAAGGGTGATGTATATGATGTCGTCACTATGGAAAAGCGTCTCTTCGGCGGTGGAAAGCAGACTGAATATGACGTCTCGAAGCTTTATCGTGACAACGGATATCTCTTCTTCAACCTTCAGCCGGTAGAGCTCAATATCGAGGGAGACTCAGTGGATGTCGAGATGAGAATTGTGGAGGGTAAGCCTGCAACCATCAACAATATCGTGATCAACGGTAATGACCTTACAAACGAGCGTGTTGTACGTCGTCAGGTATTTACCCGTCCGGGATATCTGTTCAGCCAGACTGAGTTCGAACGTTCAATCCGCGAAATCGCATCAATGGGTCAGTTTGATCCGGAGGCTATCGCAGATCCGGCAAAGGGTTATTCGATCATCCCTAACCAGCTGGACAATACTGTGGACATTATATATAATGTTACCGAGAAACCTTCGTCGCAGCTCGAACTTTCCGGAGGATGGGGTGGAAACACATTCGTGGCAACTGTCGGAGTAAGCTTCAACAACTTCTCGACACGAAGATTCTTCGACAAGACAGCTTGGCGTCCGGTTCCTCTCGGAGATGCACAGAACCTCTCGATCAGATTCCAGACCAACGGTACATATTACACCAGCCTTTCAGCAAGTTTCTCTGAGCCATGGCTCTTTGGAAAGAAGCCTACTTCACTGAACATGTCGCTGTACTATACCCGTCAGACAAACTCATATCTGGCCTTCAATATCCTCAACAACGATGAGTATATGGAAGTATACGGATTTGCAGCAGGTATCGGTAAGCGTCTGAAATGGCCTGATAACTACTTTGTCCTTTATAACCAGCTCAGCTGGCAGACATACAAGCTTCAGAACTGGAACTATCAGTTCATGTTCGACACTGGTATCTCGCATAACCTCAGCTATACGCTGAACCTTTCGAGAAACTCGACTGACCAGCAGATCTATCCTCGTCAGGGATCGAACTTCACTGCTTCGCTTCAGCTGACACCTCCTTACTCTCTTCTCAGAAAGAAAGGTATAAAGGGCTATGATCTCAAGACCGGTGATCCTATCATGGCTACCAACTGGAGGGAGATCGATTACAATCTCCAGAGTTCTGAGCAGCGCTACAGATGGGTAGAGTACCATAAGTGGTCATTCAAGGGAGAAATCTTTACCAAGCTTGTAGGAGACCTCGTGCTGATGGCCCGCGCACAGTTCGGATATCTCGGATACTACAACAGAAACTGGGGATATTCACCGTTTGAAGGATTCCGCGTCGGTGGTGACGGTATGTCAGGATACGATACTTACGGTTCGGAGATCATCTCTCTCAGAGGTTACGAGAACTACTCTCTTACTCCGACCGCAGTTTCATATGAGACAACAGGTAACTATTATGCAGGTAATGTATATGACAAGTTTACAGTCGAGCTTCGTTACCCTGTGATTCTTCAGCCGCAGTCGACCATTTATGCATTGCTCTTCCTTGAGGGAGGTAACTGCTGGTCGGACATCAGGGATTTCAATCCTTTCCAGATCAAGAGGTCTGCCGGTGTGGGTGTGAGAGTGTTCCTCCCGATGATCGGTCTTCTTGGAGTTGACTGGGGATGGGGATTCGACGATCCGGAAAACGGCCGAAGCCAGTTCCACTTCGTGATCGGACAGCAGTTCTAAAAAAGAAATTAAAATTAATAACTATAAAGATTATGAAAAGAATCATTTTGATCGCAGCGATGGCTGTTGCATCTGTAGCAGCTTCAGCTCAGGACTTTAAGTTTGCATATGTAGATTTTACAGAGCTTGTACAGCTCATGCCGGAGGCTGACTCAGCAAGAGTTCAGACAGAGGCTGCCAGCCTTGAGGCTCAGGAGACATACCAGGCAATGGTAGAGGAGTATCAGAGCAAGGGTCAGCAGTTCCAGCAGAAGCAGGCAAGCTGGACTCCAGCAATCAGAGAGAGCAAGGCTGCAGAGCTCCAGCAGATCGAGTATCGCATCCAGGAGTTCCAGCAGGCAATCCAGCAGGATCTTCAGCAGCTCAACGCAGCGCTTCAGGCTCCTATCTATGAGAAGGCACAGAAGGCTATCGATGATCTTGCAAAGGCTAAGGGTATCGCAGTTGTATTTGAGAAGAACTCTCTTCTTTACATCGATCCGGCTCAGGGTGTTGACCTTACTCCAGAGGCTCGCAAGGTTCTCGGTATTGCAGAGGGACGTACACTTGAGACTCTCCAGCAGGAACTTCAGGCAAAGGCACAGGCTGCTCAGGCACAGTAATCCGCTGCTGACTTCAGAAGTAATAAAAAGGTGTGGAAAATTTTCCACACCTTTTTCTATTGTGCTGATTCTGCGTTCTTTATGTATTTGAGCAGAAGCAGATGCCCCGGATTCTTCATGTCGCTATGGCCAAATCCGTCCACTTCATAAAAGGTAACGTTCTTGTGACCGTTCAGCTTGAGCATGCGTACGAAATAGGCGTTTTCCTCATATCTGCCGTAGAGTTCGAGCTCGCGGTCTCCTGAGATGATGAGCATAGGTGCTGCATCGCCGCGTACGAAATATAGAGGCGCCAGATGATCGATTGTCGGGGTGAGTTCCGGGATTCCCTGTTTGCGCCTCTGTGCGAAATGGGTTATCACCTGTCCGCTGTATGGGACCAGGGCTGCAATCTGCCTGTCAGGATCGATGTCGTATTTCGCCAGATATTCCTTGTTGAGGCCTATCATGTTTACTATATATCCTCCTGCTGAATGGCCTGCAAGGTAGATCTTTGAGAGGTCTCCACCGTATTTTTCAATATTCTTGAGGGTCCACGCCACTGCCGCAGCTGCATCATCAAGGGTTTCAGGGATACTCACTTCGCTGACGAATCTATATCCCACTCCCACAACGACCGCTCCATTCTTCTGGAGTGCTTCCGGAGTGCTTCTTTTGCCTTTTGTGAGCCCTCCTCCGTGGAACCATATTATCACAGGGCGCTTTTCTCCTCCTTTCTCGTATGCCACATCTATGCGGCACATCTTTTCTGTATATGCGTCAGGCGAACCTTTGTAGAGAATGTCCTTTTCGTAGGAATATTCACGTGCTGATGCTGAGACAGACAATGTGATGACTGCAATCAGAATGATGATTTTCTTCATAGTTCAGATGATTATTGCTCCTGAATTCAAAGGTAAGATAAAATTCTTACGATTTTCGGCATCTGTATTGAAAAATATTATAAATTTGTAAGACTAATGACTTGATAAGTTAAAAACCATATAATAATACTATGCAACACAAGGTAATTGATACTAAGGATGTTGTAATCAGATTCGCAGGAGATTCGGGAGACGGTATGCAGCTCACCGGGTCTCTTTTTGCAGATATGTCTGCCATCTTTGGTAACGAACTTTCTACGTTCCCTGATTATCCAGCTGAAATCAGGGCTCCTCATGGTACTGTTTCCGGTGTCTCTGGATTCCAGGTTCATATCGGAAGCGAGCACATAACTACTCCGGGTGACTATTGTGACCTCCTGGTGGCAATGAACCCTGCTGCTCTCAAGGCTAACGCTAAGTGGCTCAAGAGGACAGCCATGGTCCTTATCGACCAGGATACATTTGACGAAGATGGTCTCAAGAGGGCCGGACTCAAGAATGATGATCCTATTGCCGAACTTCACATTGAGGACAGGACTATCATCGTCGCTCCCATCACGACTCTCACTCAGGAAAGTCTGAAGGACAGCGGACTTGATCACAAGACCATAACCAAGTGCAAGAACATGTTTACACTCGGTATGGCATGCTATATCTACAACCGTCCGATGGAGTACATCTTCCAGTATCTTGAGAAGAAGTTCGGAAAGAAGAAGCCGGAACTTATCGAGCCTAACAAGAAGGTGCTCAAAGATGGCTTCAACTATGCTGCGAATATTCAGGCTATTGCAAATACCTATAATATTGAACCGGCGGACCAGCCAAAGGGACTTTACAGGAATATAACCGGTAATCAGGCTACTGCCTGGGGTCTCCTTGCTGCTGCAGAGAAGGCAAATCTTCCACTTTTCTGCGGTTCTTACCCTATCACTCCTGCTACCGGCATTCTTGAGGAACTTGCAGTTCACAAGTATCTCGGTGCCAAGACAGTGCAGGCAGAGGATGAGATTGCCGGCATCTGTACTGCAATCGGAGCTGCCTTTGCGGGTAATCTGGCAGTAACGACAACTTCAGGTCCTGGCCTTTCGCTCAAATCCGAGGCTATGGGTCTTGCCGTCATGACAGAGCTTCCGCTCGTCATTGTGGATGTCCAGCGTGCCGGTCCTTCTACAGGTATCCCTACCAAGACAGAGCAGACTGACTTGAATCAGGCTCTTTATGGCCGTAACGGTGAGTGCCCAATGGTTGTCATGGCCGCCCATTCTCCAGCAGGTTGTTTTGATGCTGCCTTCAATGCTGCGAAAATAGCTCTGGAGCATATGACCCCTGTCCTTCTTCTTACCGAAGGCTTCCTCGGCAATGGTTCCGAGCCATGGCTCATACCTTCAATGAAGGATTATCCTAAGATCCAGCCACCGTTTGCAAGACCGAACACAGAATACAAGCCTTTCCAGAGAGATCCTGAGACGCTTGTACGCAAGTGGGCTGTTCCTGGCATGGCAGGCTGTGAGCATCGCGTCGGTGGACTTGAGAAGAATCACGACGGCGTGCTTTCGTCAGATCCTAAGAATCATGAGATAATGGTACGTGAGAGGATGGAGAAAGTGCAGAAGGTGGCGGATTTCATTCCGGAACTCGAGGTCAACGGTGCTGAGAGCGGAAAACTCCTTCTTGTCGGTTGGGGCGGAACATACGGACATCTTCTCTCAGCTGTTCAGGAGGCACGCAAGGAAGGACTTGAGATAAGCTTTGCTCATTTCGACTACATCCTGCCTCTTCCTAAGAATACAGAGGAAGTGTTCTCGAAGTTTGACAGGATTCTCGTCTGCGAACTTAACAGCGGTCACTTTGTGAACTACCTCAGAGGTGTGATGCCGCAGTTCAACTACACTCAGTGCAACAAGGTTCAGGGTCAGCCGTTCCTTGTTCAGGAGATTGTGGCTGCCATAAAGGAAAATCTCTAATAGCCGTCCCGAGCTTGACGAGGGATCTAAAAACAGATTATTATGCCAAGATATACATTCAAGGAATTCAAGAGTGATCAGGAAGTAAGATGGTGCCCCGGATGTGGTGACCATGGTGTGCTTGCAGCATTGCAGAGAGCCCTTCCTGATGTGACAGAAGCTTTAGGCTACAGCAAGGAAAGATATGTGGTCGTATCCGGAATCGGATGTTCGTCACGTCTTCCTTATTATATGAATACATATGGTTTCCATAGTATCCACGGCCGTGCAACCGCGATTTCTACAGGTATCAAGGTTGCAAATCCTGATCTTGCCGTATGGCAGGCTTGTGGAGATGGAGATGCCCTCGCAATCGGAGGAAACCATTTCATCCATGCCATCAGAAGAAATGTGGATATAAACATCATCCTCTTCAACAACCAGATCTACGGTCTTACAAAGGGACAGTATTCTCCGACTTCGAAGTTCGGCGCGATTTCAAAGACTTCTCCATATGGAACGGTAGAGCATCCGTTCAATCCGGGAAGCCTCGTGCTTGGAGCGAAGGGTACATTCTTCGCGCGAAGCCTCGACTCTGACCTCAAGCTTTCGTCAGAGGTGATGCTTTCTGCTGCAAAGCACGACGGATGTTCTGTAATGGAGATGCTTACAAACTGCGTGATCTTCAACGATGGAGCCCATAAGCTCATCGCTGACAGGGAAGTACGTGCAGACAGGACCATAGTCCTTCGTCATGGCGAGAAGATGATCTTCGGAAAGGACAGGAACAAGGGTATCATGCTTGACGGCATGGGCCTCAGGGTCGTTACCATCGGTGAGAACGGCATTACAGAGGACGATATCCTCGTACATGACGCTCATTCGGAGAATGTGGGTATCCACATGATGCTTGCGGACATGAAGTATCCTGATTTCCCTGTAGCTCTCGGCGTCATCCGTGATGTAAAGGACGTTACATACGATGACGGAGTACGCGACCAGGTCGCTGAAGTAAAGGCGAAATCAAAGATCCAGTGTGTGGATGACCTTCTCCGCAGCGGATCTACATGGGAAGTGAAATAACAAACCTTAATTATAACACAAAACAATGAATGCAAATGATTTGATGGCCAGACTCCAGGCCAAGTATCCTTACGAGAAGGAGTATCTCCAGGCGGTACACGAAGTGTTGGAGTCAATCGAGGAAGTTTACAACCAGCACCCTGAGTTCGAGGATGCAAAGATCGTAGAGCGCATCGTGGAGCC
>ERZ808026.68-NODE-68-length-18474-cov-3.850247_pt1 | contig 18474 bp, 15 predicted proteins | sample MGYA00380182_ERZ808026 | MGnify/ENA primary metagenome ERZ808026 (study PRJEB31490, sample SAMN06133376) | cow dung metagenome | isolation source: H9 | host: cow | place: China: Chengdu | collected 2015-05 ... | reverse complement strand
ACTGCAGAATTATTAGATTTAAATCCTAATAATATCGCAATTGAAATTACTGAATCATTCTTAATGGTTAACTTCCAATTAGTTAATGAAAAGTTAAAACTATTAAAACAAAAAGGATTTAGAATCCACTTAGATGACTTCTGTACAGGATACTCTTCAATGTTATACTTAAAAGAATTACCAATCACTGCTATTAAGATTGACAGAGAATTCACAAGATCACTTAATAATGATACATACTCAAGAGCTATTGTTAATAAAATTGCTTCCCTTGCAACAAGCCTTGAATTAGGTATCATTGCAGAAGGTGTAGAAGACGAAAATATCTTATTAGATAACTTCGGTGCTTAAATTATAGATATACAAAAGAAAGTAATGAATAAAGCTGCAGAAATGCAGCTTTATTTTTTGTTGCTATTTACTACATATTGTTGTCGAATCGAGCATCAAGTTTAGTTATAAGTTCATTTTTTAATATTTCTTTTTGCTCGTCATTTAGAGTAGTTTGGTCCATGTTAACAATAGAGAAAAAGTCGTCAGCTCGTTCACCTGTGGTAGTAATTTTAGCAGATGTGATGATTACATTGTTGTCATAAAATATTTTACCAATGTTTGCTAGCAAACCAGGTACGTCCAAGGTTGAGATTTCAAGTTGAGTGTTTTTATTATCTTTAGTAGATAGGTAGGTTACTGTTGTTGGATGATTAAATGGTTTAAGCTTTAATGAAATTCCTGTGCTTTTATAGATTTTTATTGTTTTTTCAGCTAATGCTTTGGTGATTGCTAATCTTATATTATGTAATCTATCTACAGCTAGTGGACTTCCAAATCTATCATTAAAGATAAAAGTATCTAACGCGTGAGTATCATTTGTACCAGAAATTATAGAACTTAAAATGTTTAAGCCTTTTGTACCTAAGACACTTGTCACTTTTGCAAATAAGCCATTAGAATCGTTTGTATAAACAAATAGTTCTGTTCCATTTATTTGGCTGTTGTAACCAAATAAAATTAAAGGTTCTTTCTTGTTTTTATGGTTAATTATGTTTTCAGTGTGCCATGCAATTTGTTGTGGTGTGTATCTAATAAAATACTCAATCTTAAATTTGTCCCAGGTTTTGAAAATATCAATAGGTGAAACATTTTTTTGAGTTAAAATACTTAATGCAAATTGTTGGTTTTCACGTACGTGTAAACGAAGATCTGGAGGGTTTTCTAATCCTCGACGTAGTGCGTTTCTTGTGGCAAAATAAAGAGTTCTTAGTAGTGAGTCTTTATAACTATTCCATTCTGTTTCATTAGTGGCACAGATATCTGCAACAGTCATGCAATATAAATAGTTTAAAAAGTTTTCATCTCCAATGTTTTTGGCAAATTCTGTAATTACATCAGGATCGGAGATATCTCTTCTTTGTGCTATTAAAGACATGTATAGATGGTTTTTAACTATCCATGCAACTAGTTTACTTTCATATCGATTGTATTTGTGAACTTTGCAAAAATACAATGCTTCTGGAGCACCAAGTTCGGCATGATGTCCTTTTCTGCCTTTAGCTATATCGTGAAACAATGCAGCTATAAATAAAAGTTCTGGTTTATCTAATTGAGTGTAAACCTCTTTAAATAGTGGGTATTTCTCTTTTTTATTAATAGAGAACTTGTGTATGTTCTTTAGTACTCTAATTGTATGTTCATCGACAGTGTAGCTATGGAACATATCAAATTGCATCAGACCATTAATTTCCTGCCATTTTGGCATGTATAGAGAAATGATTTGGTACTTATGCATGATAGGAATTGTTACTGTTAGGGATCTAGTGTTACTGATAATTTTTTTGAATATTTCACGACATTCTTCGTTTTCATAAAGATAGTTCTTTATCGTTCTTCTTGCGTTTCTTAAATCACGTATACACTGGAAATAAATACCCTTGATGCTCGGAGTTTCAGTAACAATTAAAAACAATTCTAAAATTGTTTTTTGTTGTTTTATAAAGATTAAAGGGTCAAGTACATCAATTAAGTCTTCTTTTACAATAAAATGTTTGTTGATAATTTTGGTATAGTTTTCATTTACTGGAAAAATTTTTTCCTTTAAAACATCTATAATAATTTCATTAAGCTCAGAAACAATGTGCATTGTTTGGTAGAACTTCTTCATAAAGGCTTCTACATGTGAATTATCTTCTCCATGATAACCAAAAATTTCAGCTATTTTCTTTTGTTTGTCAAATGTTAGGCGATTATCTGGTTTATTGTTAGTTATATGTAATGCAAAACGAATCTTAAATAGGAATGATTGGCAATCAAGAAGTTCAAAGCATTCAAGCTTTGTTAATAACTTATGGTCAACTAATTCTTTAATTGATGTAATGTTAAGTAGCTTGTTAGCAATCCACATTGGTGTGTGAATATCTCTAATGCCGCCTGGTGTGTTCTTTATATCAGGTTCAAGCATGTATATAGTGTCTTTGTAAGAATGGTGTCTTTCCTTTTGTTCAGCTATTTTTGCATTATAAAAGTCTTCTATTGACCAGAAATCAGGAGATGAAATCTTTTTTATTAGTTTGTTATAGGTATTTTTAGAACCTATTAATAATCTAGTTTCAAGAAGGTTAGTTGCAATAGTTACATCCTTTTTACCTTCCTCAATACATTCTTTAATTGTTCTTACTGATTGCCCAATTTCTAATTTTAAATCCCATAGTAGAGTTGTAAATTTAGGGATAACTTCATTTAATTCTTCAACGCTTTCCTTTGTGTAGACAAAAAGAATGTCAATATCTGAGTATGGTTGTAGTTCTTCTCTACCGTATCCACCTACAGCTACTAGACTTAAACTTGAAAACGAAGATAAATTAAGTTGGTTCCATATCTTTATAAGCAATTTATCAATAAAGTCAGAACGCTTTTTAATTAGTATATCTGTTTCAATACCGTTGAAGAAATTTGTTCTTAAATAGTTGTAGTGTTCTTCAATGATGGTTTTACCATTTGAGATATTGATGTCTTCGTTTGGGATAATATCAAGTATGTCTTGGTTCATATTTTTGTCTTTTGGTTATAATATCTATTGGCCTTACGGATTATCGTTAAGTATTGTTAGCAAAAAGTAAGGGAAACGTAATAATATCAGAAATTAAAAAAATATCTTGGTTATTAAATTTTATAATAATTTAACTTCCAAGATATTGTTATGTTTCTTATATGTGAGTTTGATTAGCTTTTTAGATGTTGTGTAAAATTCTTTCTATTTGTTCATCTTCTCTAAGAGTTAAGATTTCACAACCATCTTTTGTGATAACAATTGTGTGTTCAAATTGAGCAGAAGGTTGTTTGTCAGCTGTTGTTACAGTCCATCCATCCTTTGTGCTTGTCTTACATTTATAGCTTCCAGCATTAATCATAGGTTCAATGGTAAAAGTCATGCCTTCTTCTAGTACTAGATTGTATTTATTCGGAGCATAGTGAACTACTTGAGGATCTTCGTGGAACACGTTGCCAATACCATGACCACAGTAATCTCTTACTACTGAAAAACCTGCTTTATCAGCAATCGGTTGTATTGTCTCTCCAACGATAGTTAGATTCTTTCCTGGGGCTACAGCTTTTAACGCAGCATATAGAGATTCTTGAGCACATTTGATTAACTTCCTGTTTCTTGGTGTAACTTCACCAACTTCAAACATCATGCTTGTGTCTCCATAATAGTCATCTTTGATTACAGTAACGTCAATATTAACAATGTCTCCATTTCTTAGTTTATGGTTAGCAGCAGGTATCCCATGACATACAACCTCGTTAACTGAAATACATGTGCATTTAGGGTAACCATGGTATCCCAAACATGCGGAAATAGCTTGACAATCCTCTTCGATATATTTTTGCATAATGTTGTCAAGTTCAAGGGTTGTTACGCCTGATTTAACATATGGTTTAATCATTTCTAAAACGCTTGCTGCTAAACGTCCTGCTATTCTCATCTTTTCAATTTCAGATTCAGTTTTTATAGAGACATTCATATTTTTGTTTCCTATATCATATATTTTTGTAAGCATTATATCACTTATCTTTGTAATGGTCTCTTTTAAACTTTTTAAAGGAATAATAGCTAACATTTGTTTTCCTGTTACGTAGAATTTTTACTTAAAATATTTTGAATAAAAAATAATCAATAGTTGTGTTAAAAATGAATTGATTTTATGACATTTGTTAGTATAATGTTTTGACTTTTGTTTAGTTTTTATTAAGCGAAAGTAAATTTATTTATTTTTTAATTCGAAAACACACACTAGGTTATAAGAGTTTAGTTGGGTGCATATTTTTTATGTTGACTGGCTTTCCTAGTGGAGGTTTAACCCAAAGAAAAGGAAATTTATCATGGCAAAAGTAACAGTTCGCGAAATGCTTGAAGCAGGCGTTCATTTTGGTCACAAGACACGTTATTGGAATCCTAAGATGAAACAATACATCTATGGTTCACGTAACGGTGTACATATCATCAACTTAGATAAGACAGCTGCATGTTTTAACGATGCTTTAAACTTTATTAGCAACAAAGTTGCTCACAAGGGTAAGGTATTATTCGTTGGTACAAAGCGTGCTGCTTCTGAACAAGTTAAAGAAGCTGCTTTAAGTTGTGGTCAATACTATGTTAACCACCGTTGGTTAGGTGGTATGCTTACTAACTGGAAGACAGTTAAGCAATCTATCAACCGCTTAAAGGATTTAGAAAACCAAGCTCAAGACGGTACTTTTGAAAAGTTAACTAAGAAAGAAGCATTAGAACGTTCTCGTGATATGGCTAAGTTAGAAAAGAGCTTAGGCGGTATCAAGAACATGGGTGGTTTACCAGATATTATCTTTATCATTGACGCTGAAGTAGAACACATCGCTATCAAAGAAGCTAAGAACTTAGGTATCCCAGTTGTAGCTGTAGTTGATACAAACTCATGCCCAGATGACGTTAACTACGTTATCCCTGGTAACGATGACGCTATCCGCGCTGTAAGCTTATACTTAAATAGCGTAGCTAACACTGTAAACGAAGCACGTGAAGCAATGACTAACGCTCGTGCTAACGAAGCAGAACAAGCTTAATTTATAGTATATTTAAATGGAAGGGTCGGGCTTCCGATCCTTTTTAATCTTAAAAGGAATACAAAATGGCAAATATTACTGCTGCTTTAGTAAAAGAATTACGTGAACGTACCGGCGCTGGTATGATGGATTGTAAGAAGGCTTTGGTTGCTGCTGATGGTGATATCGAAAAAGCAATTGACGATATGCGTAAGAACGGTCAAGCAAAGGCTGCTAAGAAGGCTGGTCGTGTAACTGCAGAGGGTGTTATCGTTTCTGCTGTTAATGGCAACAAGACAATGATTATGGAAGTTAACTGTGAAACTGACTTCGTTGCTAAGGATGCAAGCTTTAATGAATTCTGTAACAACGCTGTGAAGATTGCTTTAGACAATAACGTTACTGATATTGAAGCGTTAAAAGCATTAAAGTACACAGATTCAGAAGATACTGTAGAAGCTACATTAAACAACTTAATCGCTAAGATTGGTGAAAACATGAGCTTACGTCGTATCGCTGTTATTGAAGGCGAAAATGTAGGTTTATATATCCACGGTAACAAGCGTATCGGTGTTTTAGTTGATATGGTTGGTGGTGATAATGAAGTTGCTAAGGATGTTGCTATGCACATTTGTGGTTGCACTCCATTATATGTTAAGCCAGAAGATGTTCCAGCTGAAGAAGTTGAACGCGAACGTCAAGTACAATTAGAAATCGCATTAAAGGAAAATGCAGAATCTTCTAAGCCAAAGCCACAAGAAATCATTGAAAAGATCATCAATGGTCGTATGGCTAAGTACACTGGTGAAATCTCTTTAACTGAACAAGGTTTTGTTAAGGATCCAGACATGAAGGTTGGTGCTTTATTAAAGAGCAAGAATGCTTCTGTTAACTCTTTCGTTCGTTTACAAGTTGGTGAAGGTATCGAAAAGGAAGTTGTAGATTTTGCTTCTGAAGTTGCTGCTCAAGTTGCTGCTGCAAAGAACTAATCTAAGCTTTAAAGATTAAAAAGATAAGAAGGTTTGTAGAACTACAGACCTTCTTTTTTGTTTATAAATAAAGATAAATTTTACTAAACTCCATAAACTATATTATAATGCTTTCTCAATGTGCAGTATTAGTGGTCTTTAAGAGAATCACATACAATATGTAAAATTAAGAGAAGTAACATATATGAGTGAGCAAATGACATTTAAACGTGTATTATTGAAATTAAGTGGTGAAGCATTAGAAGGCAAAGAAAGCTTTGGTATTGACCCAGAAGTTCTTCATCGTATGGCAAAAGAAATTAAAGAACTTGTTGATCAAGATATCGAAGTAGGTCTTGTAATCGGTGGTGGAAACATCTTCAGAGGTGCAAAATTAGCGCAAGCTGGTTTAAATAGAGTAGTAGGCGACCATATGGGGATGCTAGCAACAGTTATGAATGGCTTGGCTATGAGAGATGCACTTTATAGAATTGGTGTTCCTACAACTTTAATGTCAGCAATTCCAATGCAAGGCGTTTGTTCTCCTTATTCATGGACTGAAGCTATTCATGAATTAAAATCAGGTAGAGTTGTTATTTTATCTGCAGGTACAGGTAATCCTTTCTTTACTACAGACAGTGCAGCTGTTTTAAGAGGTATTGAAATTGATGCCGATGTAGTTATCAAGGGTACAAAAGTTGATGGTGTTTATGATTCAGATCCTGCAACTAATCCTAATGCAGTTTTATACCACACATTAAAGTATCAAGAAGTAGTAGAAAAAGAATTAAAGGTTATGGATTTAGCTGCTTTTGTGTTAGCAAGGGATCACCATATGCCTATAAAAGTATTTAATATGAATAAGCCTAATGCTTTAGTAAATGTTATTAAGAGCAACGATGAAGGCACATATATTTCAGATTAATTTAAAGGAATAATGAATATATCATTATTAAGAGGACTTATAAATGATTAAAGAAATTAGTAATAATGCAAAAGAAAAAATGGGTAAGGCTATTGATGCTTTAAAGAGCAATTTATCTAAGATCAGAACAGGTCGTGCTCAACCCGCAATTTTAGATGGTGTAATGGTTGATTACTATGGTTCTCAGACTCCATTACGTCAAGTTGCTCAAGTAAATGTAGAAGACGCTAGAACATTAGCTGTAACTGTATTTGATAAATCAGCTGCTACCGCGGTAGAAAAGGCAATAATGAATAGTGGTTTAGGTTTAAACCCAGTTTCAGCAGGTACTTCTATTCGCGTTCCATTACCGCCGTTAACAGAAGAAAGAAGAAAGGATTTAATCAAAGTTGTTCGTAATGAAGTTGAACAAATCAAGGTTCAAATCAGAAATATCCGTAGAGATGCTAACGCTGATGTTAAGGCTTTATTAAAAGATAAGGAAATATCTGAAGACGAAGATAGAAAGTCACAGGATGATATTCAAAAGTTAACAGATTCATTTGTAAAAGAATGTGATAAATTGTTAGCAGAAAAAGAAAAAGAATTAATGGAAATTTAATTACATTAATATTTGATTTTATGAGTAGTATTAATTCTGAAGATTTAATTTCTGAAGCAGTTAATGTTCCAAGACATGTTGCCATAATTATGGATGGCAACGGTCGTTGGGCCAAGAAACGTGGTTTCATGCGTTTAATTGGTCATAAAAATGGCGTTAACTCAGTAAGAGATGCTATTTCAACATCTATCGCAGTAGGAGTTAAGCAATTAACTCTTTTTGCGTTTTCATCTGAAAACTGGAAAAGACCGAAAGATGAAGTTAGCGGTCTTTTTGAGTTGTTTATGAGCGTCTTAGAAAAAGAAATCGTCCAATTAAACAAAAACAATATTCGTCTTAGAGTCGTAGGTGATTGTAGTAAATTTTCAGATAAGTTGAATAAAGCAATAGCTAAAGCTGAGGAACTTACTAAAGATAATACAGCTCTAATTGTTAATATTGCTGCCAATTATGGTGGCAAATGGGATGTAGTCCAAGCTGTTAATAAGTTTATTACAGAGAATCCTAACAAACAAATAACAGAGCAAGATATAGCTAATAGATTAGTTGTGTTGGATGATGTTGATTTGTTAATTCGTACGGGTGGAGAGTTTAGAATCAGTAATTTCTTATTATGGCAAGTAGCTTATGGCGAATTATATGTTACAGACGTTTTATGGCCAGATTTTAATAAAGAAGTATATTTAGAGGCTGTTTCTAATTATTTAAAGAGAGAACGTCGATTCGGGTGTACTAGTGACCAGCTAGTAACCAAATAATATGTAATAAAGAAAACAGCAAGGTAAAAAATATGAAACAACGTATTATTACAGGTGTTATTTTAATTTTATTGGCTTTTTTTTGGATTTATACACCTTCATGTGAGTCATTGTTATCTAAAGTTGGTCTTGTAACTCACCTTAGTCTTATTCCATTCTTTTTCTTTATAATTGGTCTATGTGTGATTTTATCTGTTTCAACATACGAATTCTTACAATTTATTTTACCTAAAAAGATAGAGTATGATGAAAATAATCAATTGACTAAAGCTTCAAGGTTAAGAAGCTTATTTAGAGTGTTTGTAATTGAAGTTGTAGGATTGTTTATTTTCTTATATTTTATTTGCTTTAATGGTTTCGGTTTTGCTTATGAAATCGCAACAGAATGGGCTAGACCACAAAATCTATTTACAAACTTACATGGTCACGATATCTATAAATATATCTTATGTTTAAGCGTTGTTCTATGGTTAGTAAATGCTGTGTTAGTAATGACGTATCCAAAATCTAAAGTTATCGTGTCAAATATGTTTTTTAAGTTGTTTAGCTTTTTCATAATTTTTGCCTCATTCGCGTTATCTGCTTTAGTTTTAAGATTTTCAGGTTATAAGACAGACCCATACATGGGAAGTAACATTATTTTATCTGTAATGATTTTAGTATGGTGTGCAGATAGTGGGGCTTATTTTGTTGGTAGAGCTATTGGTAAACACAAGATGTCTCCAAATGTTAGTCCTAATAAGACTATTGAAGGTTTATTAGGTGGAGTTGTTTGCTCGTTAATTGCTTTTGTTATTTTAGAAAAACTCAACATGTTTGGAACAGAAGGTTATAGCTCAAATTTATATGCTTTAACTTTTGCGGCTGTATGTACAGTGATTATATCTGTATTTGGAGACTTAATGGAAAGCGTGTTTAAGAGAGAAGCTGGAATAAAAGACTCTGGAGTGATTTTCCCTGGTCATGGCGGTATGCTAGACCGTTTAGATTCTGTATATGCAGCTTTTCCAATGTTTATTATGAGTTACGCTTTATTTGAATTAGTTGTAGGTAAGTAAAATGAATAAGATTGCATTGTTAGGAGCAACAGGCTCAATTGGAAATAGTACTTTAGATGTGATCAGAAAAAATCCAGATCAGTACGAGCTTTACGCTGCAACAGGTAGTTCAAATAGCGTAAAGATGATTGAAATCGTAAAGGAGTTCAATCCGAAAGTAGTTGTAATGAACGATGAAAGAGCATATACCCAAGTTAAGGAGTTTGTTAAGGACAATTCATTAAAGGTTGATGTTCTTTGTGGTGAAGAGCATTTATGTGCTGTAGCATCTTCTGAAGAATACGATAGTGTTATGTCTGCAATTGTAGGTGCAGCGGGTTTAAAGCCTACAATTGCAGCAGCTTCTATGGGGAAGACTATTTATTTAGCAAACAAAGAAGCATTAGTAACAAGTGGTCATATTTTATTAAAAACAGTTCATCGTTATAAGGCAAAGTTATTACCTGTTGATAGTGAACACAATGCAATTTTCCAATGCTTACCAATTGAAGAACAAGAGAGAATGGGGTATTGCCAATTAAAGGAAGCTGGTGTTGATAAGATTTTATTAACAGGTTCAGGTGGTCCATTTAGAGATAGAGATTTAAATTTATTCTCTTCAATTACTCCAGAAGAAGCAGTAAAGCATCCTAATTGGAGTATGGGAAAGAAAATCAGTGTTGATAGTGCAACGATGATGAATAAGGGTTTAGAGTTTATAGAAGCAAAATGGTTGTTTAACTGTACACCAGAAGATATTCAAGTAGTTATTCATCCTGAATCTGTTATTCATTCTATGGTTCAATATATCGATGGTTCTGTTATAGCTCAAATGGGTGAACCTGATATGAGAACTCCTATAGCTCGTGCTATGGCTTGGCCAAATAGAGTTAACTCAGGTGTAGGTAATCTAAATTTTAGTACCTTGAAGAGTCTTACATTTAGAGATGTTGATTATAATCGTTACCCATGTTTAAAACTTGCAATTGAGGCGTGTTTTACATCTCAAGCTATGACAACGGCTTTAAATGCTGCTAATGAAGTAGCAGTAGCAAGCTTCTTAGACGGTAAGATTAAATTTACTGATATCTATGAGATTTGTGCAAAGGTTGCATCAAGTTTCTCTCATTTAGATGCGAATGACTTAGAATCTATCTTAGAAATAGATACTCAAGCAAGAGCAAGAGCGTTTCAAGTTCTCTGTAACTATTAAAAGGAATAATTTGTGGATATTTTAGGTAACATTGTATATTTTTTAATTGCAATAGTCTTATTGATATTAATACATGAATTAGGCCATTTTATAGTTGCTAGATTATGTGGTGTTTATGTCGAAAGATTCTCGCTAGGCTTTGGTCCAGTTATTTATTCATATAAAGGTTCAAATGGGACAGAGTATTCTTTATCATTACTTCCGTTGGGTGGATATGTAAAAATGTATGGAGAATCTGTTGATAGTGAACAAGTTTTAATAAGTGAAGAGAATAAGAAAAAGTCTTTTTCTCACAAGAGGGTTTGGCAAAGATTTTTAATAGTTGGGGCTGGGCCTTTTTTTAATATTGTTTTAGCTTGGATTTTGTATAGTATTGTATTTTGCTATGGTATTGACGCGGCTAAACCAATTGTAAATGTTGAAGCAAATTCTGTTGCACAAAAAGCTGGTTTTAAAACAAACGACCAAATAGTCTCAATTAACAATGTAAATGTAAGTGATTGGGAAGAAACTTTATATGAATTAATTGGTCATTCAGGTGAAAAAAGCGTTGAGGTTCAAGTAAAGGGGAATTTGGGTAAGGATAGCCTAAGAAATATAATTTTGCCTTTAGATGCTTTTTCTATTGATCCTGAAAAGCAAGATGTTTTAAAAGATCTTGGTTTAGATGTAAAGTATGTTGAAGTATATGATGAAATAGGGCATGTAGAAAAGAATAGCCCTGCTGAAAAAGCTAGTCTTGAAGTTGGCGATAAAATTAAATCATATAATGCAATTAATTATACAACCTGGAATGAATTTACTAGTTATATCAAGACTCATCCTAACGAAGAGATATTCTTAGAGGTTTATAAGGGCAACGATGATGTAAATGCAATTATTAAGACCTTGGTTCCTGAGTTACGTGAAGTTAATGACAAGGAAATCGGTTTTGCAGGTATCGCTCCTAAAGTTAAAAGAATTGAAGAAGTGTACTTTACAAAACAATATCCTTTTGGTGAGGCAATTATAAAGGGTGCTCAAAAGACCGGTCACATGAGTTGTGTTACTTTAAATTTCATAACTAAATTTATTACTGGTGACATTTCTCATAAGAATGTGTCAGGTCCTATTGGTATTGCAAAGGGGGCAGGTATGACTGCCCGTATAAGTTTTGTTGTTTATCTAAGTTTTTTAGCTTTAATTAGTGTAAACTTAGGTGTTTTAAATTTACTGCCTGTTCCTGTACTAGATGGTGGTCATCTATTATTCTATATAGTAGAAGCAATTAGAGGTAAACCGCTATCAGAGAAACTAATGAATGTACTTTTAAAAATAGGCATGTTTTTATTGTTGATGTTGATGTCGTTATCTATTTTTAACGATATCGTATTTAATATATAAATAAATAATCAGAGAAATTTAATGACTAATAGAATATTAAAGAAATTAGCCTTATTTGGATGCGTTGTTGCATCATTAATTGGTAGCTATAATATTGCTTATGCTGCTGATGAAAAGCAATTTTTAATTACAGACATAAATGTAAAAGGGTTGTATAGAGTAACTAAGGGCGCAGTCTTATTGTCTTTACCTATTAGTGTAGGAGATAGAGTTACTAGAGAAGATATTTCCAAGTCATTAAAGAGTGTTTATCATTCATCAAACTTTGATGAAGTTTCTGCAAAAATTACTGATAGTGGGGTATTAACGGTAATAGTTAAAGAAAGACCTACAATCGTAAGCGTTAAGTATGCAGGTAATAATAACATCAAAGAAGAACAAATTGACGAAATTATCAAAGCTCAAGGTGTTAAGGTCGGTGAAATATTAAATATTCAAAAACTTCATGAATTAGAGAACTCTCTAGAGGATTACTATAACTCTATGGGACGTTATCAAGCTAAGGTTAAGACTATATTAGTTTACCTTCCGAGAAACCGTGTAGACGTAAAGTTTAGCTTTACTGAAGGTGTTCGAGCAGAAATTGAACAAATCAACATTGTTGGTAACAAAGTGTTTACAGAGTCGAAACTATTAAGTTTATTGGAATTAAGAGATAGTGTGCCTTGGTGGAACTTTATTGCTGATAGAAAGTTTGAAGCTCAAAAGTTTAATGCTGACTTAGAAACATTACGCTCATATTATATGAATCGCGGTTACGTTCGTTTTAATGTTGATTCTTCTAGAATTGAATTATCTCCAACAAGAAAAGGAGTGTACGTTAGTATTTCAATTTCAGAAGGTGAACAATATAAGCTTAATAAATTTAAGGTTATTGGTGAAACATTTGGTCATACAAAAGAAATGGAAGCTATTATTCCATTGCTTAAGGATGATATTTATAATGCTGCTCAGATAGCTCATACAGAAGAAATTTTAGCTAATTTCTTATCTAAATACGGTTACGCGTATACTAAGGTGAGAGCTGTTCCTATTATTGATGATGAAAAGAAAATTGTTGACTTAAACTTTATGGTTGAGCCTGGTAAACGTATTTATGTAACAGATGTGAAGATTACGGGCAATACTATTACTGTTGATGAAGTTATTCGTCGAGAAATTCGTCAAATGGATGGGTCATGGTTATTAAACGAATCAATCAAAGTAAGTAAGAGAAGATTAAATCAATTAGGTTTCTTTGATACTGCTGATGTAACTCCAAAACCAATTGGTTTTAGTGGAGATACTGTAGAGGTTGTAGCTAATGTTAAAGAAAGACCAACGGGGTCTATTAAAGCAGGTATTGGTTACGGTACAGAAACAGGTTTATCTTTAAATGGTGAAATCTCACAAGACAATTTCTTAGGTTATGGTGGTAAAGGTTCTATTGGTATCAACACCAATAAGTACAATAGAAGAATAGACTTAAGTTATAATGAACCTTTCTTAACTTTAGATGGTGTTTCCTTGGGCGGTAATATTTATCATGAGTATTTCAAAGCAGGGGATGCAAACTTAATCGATTATAAGAACAAGAAATATGGTCTAAATGTTACTCTTGGTTATCCTTTAGATGAACATAAGTTTATAAGCTATTTTGTTGGTTATGAGCATAACCAAATTTCTCAAGTTAACTCTTTCTATCAAGTCCAAAAGTTCTGGGATATTTATATTGAAAATAGAAGACATTCTGGAGAAGTAGTTTTTGAAAACTTTGATACAGGTGTTAACTTTACTAGAAATTATTTAGATAGAGGAGTTTTCCCAACAGAGGGGAATAAGCAACGTTTAAACTTTATGTTTACAATACCGGGTTCCGATACTCAATACTATAAGGTTGGAGGGGATACTACTCACTTTTTCCCTCTTGATAGAAATCGTAGATTTATCTTTAATGTACGTGGTAAAGTTGCTTATGGTAATGGTTATGGCACAAAGAACGGTTATGACCAAATGCTTCCATTCTTTGAAAACTACTACTTAGGTGGTGATGAATGGTTAAGAGGTTTTAAATATAACTCGGCAGGTCCAAAGGCTTTATATTTTGCTAACATCAATGGTAATAACTATACAATGCCTACAGATGGAGCTGTAGGTGGTAACGCTATTGCAGCTGCAAGCTTCCAATTAATTGTCCCTACACCATTTGCAAGTGAAGGTTCAGAAAATTCTGTAAGAACATCATTATTCTTTGATATAGGTTCGGTATGGGATACTACTTTTGATAAAGATTTATTACCTCCAACATTAGGGAATAACGGTTATGTGTATGATTATAGCGACTATAAAAAATATAGAGCTTCTGCTGGTTTGACTTTTATTTGGATGTCTCCAATGGGGCCTTTAGGGTTCTCTTTAGCTAAACCAGTGAAAGAATATGATGGTGATGATACAGAGTTTTTCAGTTTCACAATGGGTAGAACGTTCTAAGATATAAGCAAAATAGTTTATATTTGTGAATGATTAAATGAATATTATTGTAAAGAATTGTATAATAGTTAGATTATAATGTAATATGCATTTTATATATAAAAAAAATAAAGTTTTAGGAGTATGAACATGAAGAAGATTTTATCTGTAGCTGTTTTATCTGCAGCAATGTTATTATCAAGTGTTTCAGTTGCAAATGCCGCAGAAACAATGATTGGTGTTTATAATCATAATTATGTGCTTTCAAACATCCCTCAAATTAAGGCGATGGAAGATAAGGTAAAGAAAGCAGTTGGTTCTAAGCAAAAACAAGCAGAAAAGTTAAATAATGAACTAGTTGCTCTTGATAAGACTTTAAGAGATCCAAATGTTGCTAGTGATGTAAAAGCAAAGGCTCAACGTGATTTTCAATTAAAGAAGACAGAATTAGATGTAAAGGTTAGTGAAATCAGAGAAGAACAAGCTAAGATTGTTCAAAAAGAAGAAAAGGTTATCTCTGAAAAGATTACAAAGGCTGTTGAGACTGTTGCAAAGGCAAAAGGTTTAACTATTGTTTTACAAGCTCATGCGGTTGTTCATATGACAGATACTTCTTTAGATATTAGCAAAGAAGTTGTTGATATCGTAAGTAAGTCTAAGTAATTTAAATGTTCCTATTTGGAGTTTTTTAATGTCTATTACTGTAAAAGAACTTGCCGAGATTGTACAAGGTAAGGTTATTGGTGATGGTGATGTAGCTGTTTGTAGATTAGCAAACCTAGGTACTGCTAAAGAAGATGAAGTAAGTTTTCTTTCGGATAAGAAAATGAAGCAGTATTTAGAAACTACAAACGCAGGTGTTGTTCTTGTAAAGGAACAAGATTTGCCAGAGAATGTAAATAAGACTTTTATTGTTGTTGCAGATCCATATGTTGCTTTTGCGAAAATCGCCAATGTTTTAGATACTACACCAAGAAGTTCTAATGGAATTCATTCAAGTGCAGTAGTTTCGCCATGTGCGATATTAGGTCAGAACGTAAGTATTGGAGCTAACGCTGTAATCGAAGATGGTGCTGAACTAGGTGATAATTGCCAAATAGGAGCGAATTGTTTTATTGGTAGAAATGCCAAAATTGGAAAGAATACAAAACTATGGGCAAATGTGTCTGTTTATCATGAATGTATAATAGGGGATAATTGTTTATTCCAATCAGGTGCAGTTATTGGTTCAGATGGTTTTGGTTATGCTAATGAAAGAGGGGAATGGATTAAGATCCCTCAATTAGGTAGAGTAGTAATTGGGAATAGAGTAGAAATTGGTGCTAATACTTGTATTGATAGAGGCGCACTAGATGATACTATTATTTCAGATAATGTTATAATTGATAACCTTGTACAAGTTGCCCATAATGATAAGATTGGATATGGAACTGCAATTGCTGGATGTACTACAATTGCGGGTTCTGTAGAAATTGGTAAGTACTGTATTATTGGTGGGACCTCTACATTTAACGGTCATATAAAGGTTTGTGATGGTGTGCATGTTTTAGGACAGGTTCAATCAGATATAACAGAGCCAGGTGAATATCAAGCATATGTACCTGTGCAAAAAACTTTACAATGGAAGAGAAATTTATCAAGAATTCTTCACTTAAACGAATTTTATTTAAAATTTAAACAATTAGAGAAAGGTGTTCAAAACGCATCAGAATCGAAGGAGTAAGAAATTGAGTAATGAAAATAAAGAATTAGATATTCAAGAAATTTTAGAACTTTTACCACATCGTTATCCATTTTTACTCGTTGATAGAGTTTTAAGTTATAACATCGATGGCGAACATAAGACTTTACGAGGCTTAAAGAATGTTTCTTTTAATGAACCTTTCTTTACAGGTCATTTCCCTGGCAAGCCAGTATTACCAGGTGTTTTAATTCTTGAAGCAATGGCTCAAGCAACAGGTATTTTAGCGTTTACAATGGTTGGTAAGCCACAAGCTGACGAACTATATTATTTTGCATCAATTGATAATGCAAGATTTAAGCGTCCAGTAGTACCTGGTGATCAATTAATTTTAGACGTTGAATACTTAAAGGAACGTCGCGGTATCGCTAAGTTTACAGGCGTTGCTACTGTAAATGGTGAAGTTGTTTGTTCTGCAGATTTAATGTGTGCTAAGAGAAAAGGTTAATTTTTTACCGGAGTAACATAGATGATTGATTCAAGTGCAGTAATTCATCCATCGGCTATTATAAGTCCGAATGCTAAGATTGGTCCAAATGTTAAGATTGGTCCATTTACTATTGTAGGCGACGAAGTTGAAATTGGAGCAGATACATCTATTGCATCTCATTGCGTACTTAAAGGACCAACAAAAATAGGTCAAAGAAATAAGATATTTCAATATGTAACAATTGGTGATGATTGCCAAGATAAGAAATTTGTAGAAGGCGAACGTACCTTTCTAGAAATTGGTGATGATAATGTGATTAGAGAATCATGTACATTTCATCGCGGTACGACTCAAGACCAATGCTTGACAAAGGTTGGTAGCCGTAATTTATTCATGGTTAATGTTCACGTGGCTCATGATTGTATAATTGGTGACGATTGTATTTTTGCTAATAATGCAACATTGGCGGGGCATGTTCATATTGGCAATTGGGTTATTTTTGGTGGTTTATCTGCAATTCATCAATTTGGTAGAGTTGGTGACCATGCGTTTGTTGCCGGTATGGCTGCTTTAAATCAAGATGTTCCTCCTTTTGTAATGGCTGCAGGTCATTATGCTAAACCTTTCGGTATTAACAAGGAAGGTTTAAAGAGAAGAGGATTTAGTCCGGAATCTATTTCTGCTATTCGTAAAGCTTATATGGTTATTTATAAGCAAGGAAAAACAGTAGAAGAAGCTGTTGTTGAATTAGAAACTATGCAAGAATCAGAACCGTCAATTGGTTTGTTAGTTGACTTCTTACGTAATAGTGGACGTGGTATTTGTCGCTAATGAATAAGACTGTATATGCAGTAGTTTGTGGTGAATCTTCAGGGGACCTTCTTGGTGCTGGCTTAATGTCGGCTATTATAAAGAGGGACCCTAATGCTTCTTTTATTGGCATCTTTGGTCCAAAAATGAGAGAGGTTGCTGGAAAAGCTGGTGTTACTAGTAAGCAACTTTTCGATATGGAACAGTTGTCAGTTATGGGGATTGGTGAGGTTATAAAGGCTTTACCAAGAATCCTATCAATCAGAAAAAAGTTAATCCAGAGTCTATTAAAGAATAAACCAACAGTTTATATTGGTATAGATGCTCCTGATTTTAATTTGACAGTTGAATCAGTGTTAAAGAAAAATAATGTTCCAACAGTTCATTATGTAAGTCCATCTGTTTGGGCGTGGAGAACTAAACGTATCTTTAAAATCAAAGAAGCGACCAATATGGTTCTTTCTATTTTACCATTTGAAAAAGCTTTTTATGATAAGTATAACGTTCCATGTACTTATGTTGGACATAGATTAGCAAAAGAAATCGATTCTTCTGAGCAATCATATTCTGCAAGAATGTATTTAGGTTTTCAGACTTTGAAGAGTACTCAAGTTGTTGGTGTTTTCCCAGGAAGTAGAGTACAAGAAATTAAGTATTTAACTCCTGTTTTTGCATGTGCAGCTTATAAACTTCAAATGACTTATCCTCAGATGAGATTTGTGTGTGCTACTCCTACCAGAAAGAAGGCTGAGTTAATCAAATCTTTGTGGATACGTTATGCTCCTAATATTCCATTAACGATATGGGTAGGAATGTCAAGAGAAGTAATGATGGCTTCTAACGCATTGATGATTGCGTCAGGAACTGCCACATTAGAAGCAATGCTTTTAAAGCGTCCAATGGTTGTATGCTATATTTTAAATGCACTTACTGCGATAATTGCACGTAGAGCATTACAGGTTGATTGTTATTCATTACCGAACTTAATATCAGGAAAGAGACTTGTTCCTGAATTAATGCAAGAGGATTGTACTTCAGACAATATATATGAAGAGATATCAAATATTTTTAACAGTAATGA
>ERZ808026.67-NODE-67-length-18528-cov-6.616823_pt1 | contig 18528 bp, 24 predicted proteins | sample MGYA00380182_ERZ808026 | MGnify/ENA primary metagenome ERZ808026 (study PRJEB31490, sample SAMN06133376) | cow dung metagenome | isolation source: H9 | host: cow | place: China: Chengdu | collected 2015-05 ... | reverse complement strand
GACAGGAAAGCAAAAGGCGGCTATTACTACACCCGTCTTGAATGGCATCAGTGGAACGGTGCAACCTACGAGATAAGAAACGAGCTTTACAAGTCACAGATTAAGCCCAACGGAGAAACACAGGATATACTCGGCTTTAGATACCCTCTAAACGCTGTATATCCTCACATAACCGAATGGGCGAAACTTCCTGTTAGTAAATCACTGTTTAGCTATTTCAGAACGCCGACAGCAAACAACCTTGACGATAACAGCCCGTTAGGAGTTTCGATATATGCAAACGCAATGGACACGTTACACGCGCTTGATATTGCCTACGATTCATTCGTAAGAGAATTTAGATTAGGCAAGAAAAGAATTATTGTTCCTGCGCGAATGATTAAAACAGTAACGGATCCCGTGACGGGTAAACTTGTTAGATACTTCGATGCAACAGACGAGACATACGAAGCATTTAGCACTGACGACCCCGACAGCTTGAAGATACAGGATAACAGCGTAGCACTTCGAGTTGATGAACACGTAGCAGGAATAAACGCCTTGCTTAATATCCTGTGCTTACAGACGGGCTTATCTGCATCAACATTCAGTTTCGATGCAAAAGGCGGCTTGAAAACAGCAACAGAGGTTGTATCAGAGAACAGCAAAACGTATAAGACCGTGAAGAACTTCCAAAACATGATTAAACCTGCAATCGTTCGTCTTGTAGAGAACATTATCGCGGTTGCTTCAATATACGGCCTGCAATATGAAGGCGTAAGCGTTTCAGAACTTGCTAAGAGTGGTTATAAAGTTGCTGTGGTTATGGACGACGGTATAACGCAGGACAGACAGACGAACATAAACGAAGGCATTCAGCTTGTTAACGCAAAGCTGATGTCAAAAAAGAAGTTCTTGACAGACCCGAAGTACGGGCAGGGGCTTACTGAGGAACAAGCCGACGCAGAATTAGAGCAGATAGCGCGAGAAGGACAGGTGAACGCGATAAACGTTGATATGATGCGGATAAATACCGCGGAGTGATAAGCCATGACACCACAGAGAATTGCGGACATATCCGAACCAATAGAACAGCTTTACAGTGATTTGACCGACGAACTGTTAATCAATATTGCAAAGCACCTGTCAAAATCAACGGCAACATGGACAGCCCTGCATGAAATTGAAACCTTGCAGGAAATGGGGCAACTCACCGAAGAAAACATAAAGATAATCAATGACTACGTAAAGAGGATGCCACAGGAAATCAAAGACGCTATGAACGAGAGCCGACTTGAAGCACTCGGAGAGATAGAGAAGAAGTTAGCAGACGCGGCGGCAGATGGTTATTTAACACAGCCCGTTACGGATGGAACTGTGGAAGTTGTACAGGCACTTAGTAACCAAGCCGCAGACCAATTGAACTTGGTTAATCAGACAATGCTTAATTCGAGCTTACAAGCCTATCAAACAGGGGTTTACGAATTTAGGCAGGAAATGAACAACCTAGCAATCAAGACGATAGAAACAGAGCAACAGTTAGATATTGCTCAAAACGAGCTTAATAAGGCGGCGGGACAAGTAGTGGCTGGAACTGAAAACAGGACGAAAGCACTTCGAAAGTGTATACGAAAGCTGAATGATGCAGGTATCATCGGCTACTACGACCGCCTTAACAGAGCATGGACAGCAGAAGCATACGTGAACATGAACATAAGAACCACGGTTCACAACACATACATACAGAGTGTCAAGACACGACAACAAGAATACGGTACAGACGTTTTTCAAGTATCAAGCCATGCAGGAGCAAGACCACTTTGCTATCCATATCAAGGCAAGTTCTATTCATGGAGCGGAAGAAGCGGCGAGATAACATTGGGTGACGGGAAGAAATACCCGTTTGAACCGATAAGCGTTACAAGCTACGGAGAACCTGCGGGGCTGTTCGGGATTAACTGTGGTCATGTTCCGTACCCTATGATAAATAACGTTTCTGAACCCGTTAAGGAGGATATACCAAATGAAGAAGCAAATGCACGAGAATATCAAGAAAGCCAAGAGCAAAGGCTACTAGAACGCCAAATAAGGAACGCAAAACGAGAGGTTGAGCTACTTGGCGACCTTGCGGAAGAAAAGGACGTTGAACGAGTTAAACGCGCACAAGCAAGGATGCGAGAGTTTATAAAGGAAACAGGAAGGACACGACGTTATGATCGTGAGCAGATAGTCACACAGAGAAACAAGGTTGTGCAGTATCGACCTAAGATTAACAAATGAAAGAGAGGTTTTACAGATGGAATGTACACACGCAGTTGAGCATCTTGTAGGTACAAAAGACGGTATCAAGTGCAGGAATTGCGGCAAGATGTTTGCAACATTTGCAGAACTTGTAGCAGACAGACCGAAGAAGCAGGAAAAGAAAGTCGAAGCACCTGCGGAAACAATCGAAGCAGTTGAAGCACCTGCGAAAAAGCCGAAGAAAAGCACCAAGAAAGGGGCTAAGTAATGGAAGATAAGATAATAGAACAGAAATGGGAAGATGGTGCGTTAGCGGATATAGCGGACGCTTTAGACAGAGCAAGAGGAATTGTTAAGACCGCTGATGATATCAAGGCTGAAAAAGCAAAATTAAAGCTATTAGAGGGCGTTAACATCCTTCTTGCGGAATGTATCGACACTATCAAGAAAAGAGCCGAAAACGGCACGCTAAGCGATAACACGATAGTGAATGTTGACGAGTTCGACGACTAACGATTTTTTCGTATTCCTCCTATACATTACCGAGAACCCTCGGAGAGTTTTTCCGCGTTATCCCTCGCGGCTTTTTCCTCGACCGTGAAAGCTACAGCCTAAAACTGATTAAGAAAGGTTCTCCCTCGTAAATTAAGCACGCATGACGTGCTTTTTTTAATACAAAATTCGCAGAGCGTAACTGCGGAACCAATACGCACTCGCCCAATCCAAGGCGGTAAAGAAAGGATGAACGATGGCACTATTTAAACGCACAAACCTTAAAGACAAAGGGTTAACAGACGAGCAGATTGAGTACGTAATGACCGAGAGCGGCAGAGCTTTAGGCGATTACGAGTTGAAAAGCAATATACAAGCACAGATTGACGAAGCTGTGAAAGCTGTGAAACCCGCCGAAGTGAACGTGCTTGAAAGCGCGGAGTATTTAAGCCTTATGGCTGAAAACGAGAAGCTGAAAGCGTTCGGAACAGAAGATTTCGCAGTGGTTAAAGCACCGTACAAAGATATGGTATGGGATAAGCTCGACCACGGGGCAGAGCATAAGCCCTATAACGAACAGCTAACAGAACTTTCCGCGACAATGCCCGACTTATTCGCTATGCAGACAGAGGAACAGAAAGCGACACCACAGTTTGCAGGTGCAACAAGTGGCACGATGCCAAAGGGTGACGAAGCGCCCTCATTCGGTAAAGTATGGGGCTTTGTGCCAAACAAATAATTAAGAAAAGGAGAAATCAAAATGCCTAATTTTGAGCAGAAAGCAATCAACTATGCAAAAGAGTACGCGCAGGAACTCGCTAACGCTTACCCTTATCTTTCGTACTTCGCAGAGGTGTACACATCACCCAATAACGCGAAGTTCACACCCGTAAACGCTGATACCGTTATGGTTCCTTCAATGTCAGTAAGCGGTGCAAGAGCCGTAAACAGGAACTCTATTAACGGTCAGTTTTCAAGAAACTTCAATGCTAACTACGAGCCTAAGCAGATGACAATGTACAGAGAGTGGGATACAATCCTTGACCCTATGGATATTGTACAGTCTAACAACGTAGCTACAATCGCAAACGCAACAAAGACCTTCAACGAGACACAGAAGGTTCCCGAAATGGACGCATACGCCGCTATGAAGATTGCTTCATTTGCTGACGACTTCGGCGGTGTTGACGCTACAACTCTTACATCTGCAAACATCCTCGAGAAGTGGGATGAAGCTGTTGCATACATGACAGACCAGCGCGTAAACCGTGATAGAGTTGTATGTCACATCATCCCTCAGATTTACAAGCTGTTGAAAGAAGCCGCAGGAATTACACGTTTCGTTGAGGTTGGCAACGGTATTCAGAGCGTAGATAGAAACATCGCAAAGCTCGACGGTATCAAGATTGTTGAGACACCCGCAGATATGATGAAGTCACTTTATGACTTTACACAGGGCTGGGTTATCGACGCAAACGCAGTACAGATCAATATGCTTTTCGTAGACCCTCTTGCACTTATCGCGCCTATCGTATACGAAACATCAATGATTAGCCCTGCATCTGCGGCAACACACGGCAAGGACGTTTACTATGAATCATACTACTACGATGTATTCGCTCTTAAGAACAGAAGTGCAGGTTTCTACGCTTCAAAGGCACTTCCTACACTCGGAGCTTTGACAGTAACATCCGTAGCAGGAACAGTAAGCGGAGATACAAAGATTGACGTTACGGGCAACATGATTAACGCAATCGGTGACCCCTTCAATGGTCTTGACCTCTATGTTGCAGTTGATACCAACGCAGTAACACTCACATATGGCGCGGCACTCACAAACGGCGCTACATGGGCTAAGTTCGTTAACGGTTCAGACATCACAGCCGCAAGCGGCAAGGTTGTTACTGTAGCACTTGTAAATAAGGCAACCGGACTTGTTATTGCAGGCGGAAATGCGACCGCAGTTGCTAAGTCATAAGGAGAGAGTAACATGATCGTGACCGAGGAATTTTACACACAAGTTTATATGGGTGAAGCCGTCGACACGGCGGCTTTTCCTCGGTTCGAGAAAAGAGCCGAAGAACTTGTAAACATCATAATCAAGGGTAAGTTAAAGGACTTTGACACCTTCCACGAGAGTATCAAAGAGAGTGTACAGAACGCGATATGTGCGCAGATAGAATACTACTCTATGAACGGTATCGAAACATCAATAATCGGTGCTGATACGTCACAGGGCTTTACTGTCGGAAAAGTAACCATACAAAAGAGTGCAGGAGTAGGAGCAAAAGCATTGAGCGCGGCACAGAGCATGACCGCACCAATGTGCATAGCCTACTTAGAGAGTACGGGGCTACTTAATCCGCAGGTTGCTACATTCGACATACCGTGTATACGTGGAAGGGGGTATTTACCGTGTTAAGACCTATTCCAAGCGTTATGTTGAAAGATACCGCAGTTTTTCACGTGCCTACGTCACTTAATAAGTATCAAGAAGCTGTGTATGAAGATTTCGCGGTGTCAAACGTACATATTCAGCCTACCAATGCCACAAAAAAGAATGTATCGAATGAAGAAGTTGTGCTTCGGGCACTTCTCTTTATCGACGGAAGAAGAAGCACTCCGAATTACGACTATTTAGCGTGGCAGGTGGCGGCTGAAACAATCGGGGCAAACATAACTGTTGATGTTACGGGATGCACAGGACAGAGCATGACATACACTGTTGAAACGGTGGACGCATTGCCCGATGTTCCCGCAACAAGAGTACATCATACGGAGATTGGCTTAGTATGAGCAGTAAAGTTATTTTTGATGCCGCAAACGTGGCTCAGAAGATAAAGAGAAGCGCAAGATTGGCGGAAAGCGCACTTGCAGATAAGATTATAGCAGATTCAAGGCAGTATGTGCCCGACGACGGCGAGCATATACTGAGGAATAGCGCAGACCGTGAGGTAATAGGCGGCAAAACAAAAGTAACATATAATACACCCTACGCGGCTTATCAGTATTACGGGTGTTACCCCGACGGTACACACCAAGTACATAACCACACCACAGCAGGAACCATGACACTGTGGCTTGAACATTCCAAGACCGTGAACAATGAAGTATGGTTGCGGGTTGCTAAAAATGCTATGAAGGAGTTGGGCTAATGGACTATGAAGTAAAAGACGCGCTATTAGACATGGTGCAGAGTTTGACGAGTTTTAAAGTAGTTCTTGGCAGTAACCCAACGAAAGAAAGTATTGCGCTTGGTGGCTACGGCGCGCCAAGACGCATATTCAAAGATAAAGATACTGATTACGTGCTTAATATCACGATCAATGGTAAAAGCGCATCACAAGAATTACTTGAACGAGAATTAGCCGCGATACACCGTAAATTAATGCTTCGCGCTGACTATCCGCAGGGCGATAACTGGCATATATACTCTATTGAGACAATCGCCAGCCCTCGGCTGATTGCTGTTGAAGAATCAGAACGCGCGAAATGGATATACGGTTCAAGTGTCGCGGTTAAATTCTATCACAAAGGACTGAAAGGAGAATATATCAATGCTTGATGGACAGTTTCTCTTGACGCAGTACGGCGTTAAGGTAGAACTTGATACAACCCCATACGGCAACAGTAGAACATGGGTGCCACTCGACCAAGGCTTTGACAACTTGGACGAGAGCTTGAACGATGTAGTTAATGAATACTTTTTCTTGGGTGACAAGGGCTTTGGCTCTGACTTCGTAACAGGTATTCATCCGAAATACACCCTTAGCGGGGTAAGAGTTATCGGGGATGCCGCACAGGACTACATCTTCGACAACAAGTTCCATTTGATGGCAGGACGTGACACGAACCTTCGTATCAGCGTTCCCAAGTCGGACGGAAGTGTAACACGCTTTACTTCAAAGGTTACACTTTCAGATATGAAGTCATTCGGCGGAGCTACAACAGACGGTGGAAGTGTAAACGTAACACTTTCCTTCAAGGGTGCTCCTGTGGTTGATACTGTTGCACCTACAACCGCCCTTACAGTTGCATCAACATACGGCGGCACAGCAGGAACAACGACAATCACAATCACACCGAATTATCCCGATGCAGGATGTCGTTATGTTTACACATATGGCGATACCGTAGCAGATGCGGCAATCGGTGACGTTATTGTTGATTGGAACGACCTCACAAGTGGATTCACTTACGAGATACCGAACGGCAAGAAGGTTACTGTTGCTATGGTAAACGGTGCTACATTCAAGGTTGTAGGACTTGGCGACGCAACAGTTGTTTCAAGCGGAACATGATTAAACGGGGTACGTTCTTATGAGGGCGTACCCCTATTTAATGGGGAGAAAAGAAAAAATGTACAAGGCTAAGTTAGTAAAACACGTTCAGAAAGAAATGCAGTTAACCGACGAAAAGGGCAAGGTTGTTTTTAAGGCGTCCGTTGACGTTGCGGTTGACGATTACATGAACAATATACCTGCACTTTCAAAACAGATGCAGGAGACAGAACAGAAAATCAAGGCAGTAAAGGCGACAGCAAGCGCAGAAGGTGCAGACGTTATCACAATGGTGCAGACCTTGGGCGAGCTGTCCGAAACAATGACAAAGTGCATTGACGCTTACTTGATTACGATTTTCGGGGCGATGAAAACAAACGAACTGCTTAAAGCGTGCAACTTTAGGCACTTAGATGCATATTGCGCGGTTGTTCCGTTCGTGAATGAATGTATAGTGCCCGAGATCAACGACGAAATGAATAAAAACATGGCGCGAATTGAGAATATAATGAAATGACGTTGCAGACAAAGCCAAATGCAACGATAGTCTATGATAACGTTGAGTACAACTTTTTCCCGTACTACAACAGAGTGTTGACGCTATTAACTGAGGTTTTCCCGTCTGAGGAATTGACCGACGCGCAAAAGATACATCTTACAGTCACAAGCGTTTCGGATGCGCCACCAAGTCAAGGAACATTCGAGTTAATAGTACATGAGTTATTCCCACAACCAAAGAAGAACGCAGACAATACAAAAACGATGGACTTTGAGCAGGACGCAGGATTGATTTATGCGGCGTTCCTGCAAACATACGGTATTGATTTATACGCCGTCCGCAATCAGATGGATTGGCGTATTTTTGTTGCACTTCTTAAGGGAATACCCGAAAACACCGAGTTATCACGGGTTATAAAGATTCGAGGTATGAAAGTGCCCGAAAGAACCAAAGATAATAGCGAATATGTCGATAGCATCATCAAAGCAAAACGCGCCGTTGCACTTGATGAACCTATCGCAGTAAAGAAGCAACGAATGGCTAAGATGTGGTTGAAAGTTGCAGAGGGTTTAACGAATGTCAGACGGTAAGATTGTATACGATGTCGATATTAACGACGAAGGTATAGAAAGCAAAGTACAACAGACTAACAGCAAGGTCAAGAACTCGGCTGATACGGGGAGCAGTGCTTTCGGCGAAGTATGGACGGGTGCGCTTCGGCGTATCGGTGCGGGGCTTGTAGAACTTGGAGCGAAAGCGGTTGAAACAGGCAAACAAGTTGCCATGGATGCGCTCGACCAAGTGTCAAGCTTGGAGCAGAACATCGGCGGCGTGCAAAAGCTATTCGGTGACAGCTATCAAGCGGTTGTTGATAACGCAAACCAAGCCTTTAGAACGGCGGGTTTATCCACTAATCAGTACATGGAGACAGTAACGGGTTTTAGTGCTTCGCTTATCGCAGGGCTTGGCGGTGATACTCAAAAAGCCGTAGGAATAGCCGATAGAGCGATTCGGGATATGTCCGACAACGCGAACACGTTCGGAACAGATATAGCAAGCATCCAAACGACGTATCAAGGCTTTGCAAAGCAGAATTACACCATGCTTGATAACTTGAAACTCGGTTATGGCGGCACAAAAGAAGAAATGAAAAGGCTTATAGTTGATGCGTCGAACATGACAACCGAAATGGAAAAACTTGGTGTATCTGTTGACGCAGACAGCATGAGCTTTGACAATATCATCAATGCTATATCTGTAATGCAAGAACATTTGAGTATTGCAGGAACAACCTCCAAAGAAGCAAGCGGAACTATTGAGGGCTCGATAAACTCATTAAAGGCGGCGTGGGATAACTTTTTAGCGGGGACACTAGACGGTGAAAGTCTAGCAGAAATAGCCGCAGACGCTATGAATAATATTTTCAATGCGTTTATGCAGATAATACCGAGATTAGCCGCAGAACTTCCAGTTTTTCTAGAGCTTGTTGGCGGTCTTGGGTTTGAACTTGCACAAAAACTTATTAGCACTATAGCAGAACGCATGCCCGATTTTCTAGCCAAGGGACAAGAATTGATTTTAAATCTTGCGCGAGGATTTCAAGATAGCATACCCAACTTCCTAGCTAAAGCGTTGCCGATGATACAAGATTTCACGGCTAATCTGAGGACAGGTGCAAGTAAATTCATAGATTCAGGAATTGAATTTATCAAAAATTTGATGCAAGGCTTGATGAACAGCTTACCGACCTTGATTCAATATCTGCCCACGATCATAAGCAATATCGTGAACGTAATAAACGACAATTTCCCCAAGATACTGAAACTTGGATTAGATTTAATCTTAATGTTGCTTAAAGGTATCGTACAAGCTATACCAACGCTGATTGCTGAGTTCCCCAAGATACTAGGCATGATACTTGATGTATGGCGGGCGTTTGATTGGCTTAATATCGGACGGTTTGTGATAAACGGCATATCGAACGGTGTTAGGGCTTTGGCAAGCTCTATACCCGATACACTGCGTAACATCGGAAGAAACGCATGGAACGCATTTAATAATATCGATTGGGGTGATATCGGATGGAATATTGTACGCGGTATCGCTAATGGTATATGGGATGGTGCGGACAGGATTGTAAGAGCGGCTAAAGACGTAGCAAAACAGGCACTTAACGCGGCCAAGTCATTCTTAGGCATCCACAGCCCTTCACGTAGGTTCCGTGAAGAAGTCGGAGCGCAAATTCCCGCAGGAGAAGCACAGGGAATTATTGAAAACGCGGATATAGTAGAGGATGCGGCGGCAGAAGTTGCAGAACGTGCTTTAGATGCAAGTATGGACGTAAATTACAACCTGCCTAACACCGACAGCGTATCGAAGGACATTGGCGCGTCATTCAGTAGCAGAGTGCTTAACACCGTTAACCGAGTTATCGAAGTGCCGCTCAATCTCAACGGACGCGAGATTGCAAGGGCTACGGCTTGGGATATGGGCGAACAATTAGCTTGGGAGAGTAGATAGCATGGAGAAGATTTTTATTAACGATAAAGACATAGCTTCCTTCGGAGCTAAAGCACTACGCGATAGCATCAAGATAGGCGGCACAGAGATTACAAACGACTTCTTCCAAGGCAGGAACAGAACGAATTATACGCTTATGGATAAAACTTACGGTTTAAAGGCTGTGAGTTTTACCCTCGCGTATATCGGCAGAAGCCTACATGAAACACTTGAAAAGAAGTCGCTTTGCGAAACGGAAATGTTCGGAACGTGCGAAATCTATATGCCCGATGGGTTTTATTACAGATGTATGCTTGAAAGCATCGGAGAAGCTACGACAAAGGGCGTTGACGGTGTAGAAGTGCTAATAGAGTGTGCTTACAAGCTAAAGGGTATTCAGCACGAACGAATGATAGAAGTTGCAAATGGATCCCGATTCTTTGCACGCGGCACAATGCCGACTATGGACTGCATTATAGAAGTTACGGTTTCACAGGATGCGGAGCATTACCGCATAGCAGGAGCAGACTTCGGAGCGGTTGAAGCTGGCGACGTTCTTGTATTCGATGGTATCAACAAAAGGTTCTTGAAGAACGGCGCACCGACAACGGCTAAAGAGTGGATAAGTTTTCCGAGAGTTACAAGCGGTTTAAATCAGTTTGTAACTCTCGACATTCCAAAAGTAAAGTACTATCCATGTTATTTATAAAACGGCTAGAAACTAAAAATATAAGCAAATGAGGGCATAATATGCTGACAGTATTTAGCGGTGAAAACGGCTATCCTTTATCGAATGACGATTATTACGTTAGGGAACTTGCAAGCGGACTTGATGAACTTGTGTTTCAAATGTCGCTGAGAGACCCGATGTATAAGCACATTGTTGAAGAAGCACGGATTCGTGACCGCGACGAAAACATATACATAATCAAGCAGATAGACGCAGGAAACGAGCAGGTAAAAGTTGTAGCACAGATTGATATAGACGACTTTAAGAGCGTTATGTACGAGAAGTACAGCAACAACAGCGCAACGGTCAACCAAACGGTTTTATCTGTCCTTCCTGCGGGTTGGGCTTGCATCGACCATTCAAACGTTACGATACGGCGTACAATCCCGACAAGCGACACAACGACAGATTACAACGTAACCGCTTGGAAGGTATTGCAGGATTGTTGCAACGTGTACGGAGTGCGGTTCCGTTTCAATTCGGCTGACAAGATAGTCACGATCATTAATCCGAAAAGTTATGAGAACGTGGGAGCTTTTGCAACCCGTGATTTAAACCTTCGGGAGCTGAATTACAAAGGAAAGAGTACAGACCTTTGCACAAGATTGTATGCAGAGGGCGCGGACGGGCTGACATTTGCCGAACTGAACGACGGTAAGAATTATGTCGAGGACTTCACGTACACAAATAAAGTAATATCCGCGTATTGGAAGGACGAACGCTACACAGACGCACAGAGCCTACTTGACGACGCAAGGGCAAAACTTGCAGAAAGTGCGATACCGCAACGGTCATATGATTGCGACGTGTTAGACCTTGCATCCACTAACCCCGATGTATACGGCTTTGAAAACTTCTCACTGTTCAATGTTATTACGCTGATAGACGACGCGGCAGAACGCCGTTTAGATTATCAGATTGTCGAACGGTGGAATTATCCGTATTATCCCGTGAAAAACAAGGTTGTTTTAAGCACAGCAACGCCGAAGATACAAAACCAAGTTGTTACGCTCATGGATGCGGTAAGTTCTCCGACAAGCACATTCCAACAGATGATGCAAAGCGCAATACTTAACAGCACGGCATTGATAACAGGCAATAAAGGCGGTTACGTGGTACTACATGATAGTGACGGCGACGGAGGACCCGACGAAATACTCATTATGGACACTCCCAGCATAGCAACGGCTACAAAGGTATGGCGTTGGAACAAAAACGGGTTAGGCTATTCAAGTACGGGCTATAACGGCACGTTCGGAACGGCGATAACTGCTGACGGTTCGATTGTTGCTGACTTCATAACCGCAGGAACGCTAAACGGTGGCATTATCCGTGCGGGTTCGCTTGATATAAACGCTTTTAGCGACGAAGGGGCAGAACAAGGCGGGTTACTTCATAGTTATACACCATATGACATTTTTAGCAATATTGCCCGTTGGCAGTATAACGCCAAAGCTCCGACACTTGGAACGGTTACAGCCGATAACGTCGAATACCCGTGTTTGGTGATGGACGGAACTGAAATAACTCAGTATACCCCGTCATATCAAGTACAGTTCAAGAGCGATTACGTCGGAAAGCCCACAGTACACGCAAGAATCAAATACGTGTTTGACCGAGATATAACTATTGCCGAACAGCAATTCTTTTATTATTTCTACAAGTCGGGTAATGGTTACTATACAACGAATTGGGAAATCTCGGGAACGTTTGAAGCGGGAAAGATATATACACGGGATATTGATTGGACTTTTGACTTAAACGTATCTTCAAGTTATACCCCTGTTGTTGGGCTTAGATATGTTCCGAATTGCGTAATGAAGGTTATAGCCGTTGAGGTTACGGGCTATCAAGGCAATTACTTAAACTCGACTTTATCCGTATCGGCTGACGGTCTTAATTCAATCGTGCAAAGAGGGGATATTATATCAAGCATCAACCAAAGTGCGGAAACTGTCGCTATCAAAGCGAGTAAGATTGATTTAACGGGCGATTTGTCACTTCGCGGAAACTTTACGAGTAGCGGGATAACCCCGTGGGGAAGTACAGGAGTCGCAAAACTCCAAAGCGGAATACTAGAGTTTGTTGATGGGGGCGCTCTACTTTGCAAGATTTACCCTGTGGGTTTCGGAAACATCGAAAGTGAATCAATGGAATTTTATGACAGAACCACGGGCAACCTCGTTGCTTCTATGGGGGCTTGGACTTTGGCTAGAATAATATCGGCATACGACCGATTAGATTCAAACACACTCGCACAATTTTGGGGCGATGTCCAGTTTAAAGATGGTGGTGGGTCGGTTGTATCGTACAAAAATTGGTACTTTTACAGTGGCACCGTGTATAATTCGGGCGGCGGTCAAGTATTCGTGTCGGACAAGCGCAAGAAGAAGAACATTAAGAAGATTGTCGCAGATAAAGCAAAAGCCTTTATCATGGCGTTAAAGCCTAAAGAGTTCAAGTTTAAGGAAGGAACGAGCGACCGCAAGCATCACGGTTTTATCGCACAGGAAGTCAAAGAAGCCATGACAGAGGATTGGGGGCTTTACGTCGAGGACAAAGAAACGGACTTTATCGGCTTGAGATACGATGAAATCATAGCCGATTTGGTTAGTGTAGTACAAGACCAAGAAAAACGCATTGAAGCGTTAGAAAGGACATTAAATGACAAGTCAGACATTCAACCTTGATTTAATTCCGCAAGGAGTGCCGCCAATAATTCACGTAAGTCAGTACGACAAAGGGCAGACTTGGGATATACACTTATATGAAAACGGGATTGTATTTCCCGTACCTGCGAATACTTCGGCGGCGATTCAAGGAACGAAACCCGACAGCACAGGTTTTCAATTTCCTGCGGTAATTTCAGCAGGTGACAACGTGGTAACATTCACACTTGAACAGCAAATGACCGTATTTAGCGGCGACATTGATTGTGAGTTGGTTCTCGTGAACGGTGACGACCAAGTGGCAACGATCAATTTTGTTTTAAGTGTAGAACCGACCACACTTGACGACGACACGGTTATATCTGAAACGCAGTTACCGCTTATCGAACAGGCGGCAGAGCTTGGCGCAGTTATCAACAACTACGCAACACAGATTCATGCTGACGCAGAAACAGCAAGCACGGCGGCAACCACGGCAACAGCGGCGGCTACTTCAGCCAGCGCAGACGCTACGACAGCAACGGCGGCGGCAGATGATGCAACCGCAAGCAAAACGGCGGCGGCTACTTCGGCAAGTAATGCGGCTACGAGTGAGACTAACGCGGCGGTTAGTGCTTCGGCGGCGGCTTCATCGGAGGCAAACGCGGCAACATCTGCGGCGGCGGCACAAGCGGCAATCGCTACAGATATGACAGGGGCGACAGCGAATGACGACGGCACACATGGACTTGTGCCACAACCTTTAATTGGCGATGAAGTAAAATTCTTACGTGGGGACGGAACGTGGGCAAGCGTAGTAATACCACCACAAAGCCACGTGGGAATGATAATTCACAGTACAACGCTTGATACCGAAGCAAAGGTAATAGCTCAGTATGGCGGTACGCAGTGGCAAAAATTAGAGGGCGTTTTCCTTCTCGGTCAGAGCGCAAGCCATGCAATAGGAACAACAGGCGGCGAAGAAACACACACATTAACTATTGATGAAATCCCGCCACACACTCATCCGTGGAACGCAGGTGCTACGGTATTTGGAGAAGGTGGGGGAAATGATGTATCTCAAGTTGCAGGAAGTCGAAATTATCAATATCTCGCTATTGGCAATACTGGCGGCGGTCAGGCACATAATAATATGCCGCCGTACAAAGTAGTGTATATATGGGAGCGCACAGCTTAATCAATGGAGTAAAGGAAGCAAATAGAAACATGGAGACAAAAAGGATGATTACATTACAAGAGGTTTTACCTTATGTATCAGTATTAATCGCCGCGCTTGCATTTATGCGCAATTCAAAAAGCGACAGCAAAGCGGACATAGTAAGCATCACCACAGTGACTAACAAGCTAGACAACATATCGGACGGAATACGCGAGATTAAAGCAGATATGAAGGAACAGAAAACGGAAATACTCGCGTTGCGCGACCGTGTAATTGAGTTAGAATCAGCTTGCAAGTCAGCACATAAGCGTATAGACACGCTAGAAGGGAAGAAATGAGAAATAGACGTAAGAGAACGAGAGCACTCGATAAATACGTTGTTTTTTCAATCACGATACTGTTAATCTTTACCGTTTCGCAAATGGTAATCACCGCGATAACAGGCACAGAGCAAAGCACGCTAATAACGTGCTTTTTTGCTTGTTTCGGCGGCGAGTTGTTCCTATGCGCTATGATAAAGCGTTTGAAATTAAAGGAAGGTACACACAATGAAGTGGATAATTGAAAATTGGAGTTTACTTGTTGTTATAGTCAGTATCGCAACCGTGGCGTTTGTTTGTATGAAACGCTTCGGAGAACTGCCACCACAGGAGCAGGTTTACAAGGTTAAGCAGTGGCTTTTGTACGCCGTTATAGAAGCGGAACGCGAGTTTAGCGGCGGCACGGGAGTTTTAAAGCTGAGATATGTTTACGATTTATTTGTTAAGGCGTTTCCTTCATTAACGCCGCTAGTGCCGTTTGATGTGTTTAAGATATGGGTTGATGAAGCATTGGAGCAGATGAAGCACTTAATAGATACAAATAAGACGATTAACAGCTATATAACAGGGGAGACAGACACATGACGATTATTGCACACGCAAGCATTGATGAAAAAGGCACAGCAAAGAACGGACAGGCGGGCGACCAAACAAAGAAAGAAGTATGCACCCGCTCATGGTACAACAAGCCGTGGAACGCCGTTATTCGCTTCAAGGATGCAGGAAAACGTGAGAAGATAGCGCAGTTAATGGAGAAAGCGGCGGCAAATGATAAAATCGGCTACGATCAAAACCAAAGAAACACATTACTTGCACAAGCACGTAAACACAACTACGACGTATCAAAGGTAACAGAGCCATGCGAGACAGATTGTAGCGCACTTGTAACACTTGCTTGCATCTATGCAGGAGTACCCGAAAGCAAGCTAATACATAACGGCAACAGCGCAACCACACGGACGCTAGTGCCATTATTAAAGACTACGGGAGAAGTAGAGGTTTTCACCCTGCCATTGTACACGCAGAAGCCCGACAAACTTGTGCGCGGTGACATTCTGATTAAGGAAGGTGCACACGTTGTTGTAGTGGTGAAGGCTGACGACAACAACCCTTATTTCGTCACTGACAGGCTTTTAAAGCGTGGTTCTCACGGCGAATCGGTAAAATGGTTGCAGTTTCAATTAGTTGCCCTAAATGGGGCTATATTGAACATTGACGGGGTGTTTGGAGAAAAGACAGAGAAAGCAGTTATCAAATATCAAGAAGCCAAAGGGCTAGAGGTTGACGGAATAGCAGGAGAACAGACAATAAAAAGCCTTGGCGGTTGAATACAAAGCGGTGAACGGTAGATAAATACTAGCGTTTTGCCGCTTTTATTTTTTTGTAATTTTTTCTGAAAAAAGTATTGACTATCTGTAAACACAGATATATAATAAGAGCATAAGGAACACGGAAACACGCAACCATGCTTTGAAGGTTGCAAATTTGCAACAGGAGGTAAGAAATTGAGATACGAGGAATACGAAGTAAGACACGATGAAATCGAAGAAGAAACAGAAGATATCTGCCCCGAATGGAGCGAGGACTATCTGAACACGCTGGGAATGAGCATGAGTGACTTTGTATGAGGGGCTTTGCCCCTCTGCAACAACAATATTAAGGAGGATGTAGAAATGAAGGGATATAAGGCATTTAATAGCGATTTGACATGTAGGGGTATGCAGTATGAGATAGGCAAGGAGTATAAGTTTGACGGTGAGCCGATACCGTGCAGACAGGGATTCCACTTTTGTGAAACAATCGCAGATTGTTACGAGTTTTACCCCATGAGCGACGATACACGAATATGTGAAGTCGAAGCAACAGGGGAAGTTATAGCAGAAGGGGTTAAACGTGTTACAAACGTTATCAAGATACTTGCAGAAATCACTTGCGATAATCTCCGCAAAGGAAACACAGGAGCAAGTAACAGCGGTTATAGGAACAGCGGTGATAGTAACAGCGGTGATAGTAACAGCGGTTATAGGAACAGCGGTGATAGTAACAGCGGTGATTGGAACAGCGGTGATTGGAACAGCGGTGATTGGAACAGCGGTGATAGTAACAGCGGTTATAGTAACAGCGGTGATAGTAACAGCGGTTATAGGAACAGCGGTGATAGGAACAGCGGTGATTGGAACAGCGGTGATTGGAACAGCGGAGTTTTCAACACAGAGAAAAATCCCACGATCAAAATGTTTGACAAAGATTCTTCATGGACATATGACGATTGGCGCGACAGCCGAGCAAGACGCATAATGGAAGGTTGCCCATATAGCTATTCTGATTATATCACTGCCGATGATATGACAGATGAAGAAAAAGAGAACCACCCCGAATATAAGACTATCGGTGGCTTTGTAAAAACATTCACTGCCACGGCAGAAGATAAACAGAAATGGTGGGATAGCCTTAGTGAAAGCGATAAGGACGAGGTAAAAGCCCTGCCAAACTTCGACGCTGACAAGTTCTGCAAATGTGTAGGAATAGAGCATATCTAAGGAGGGCAAAAGATGAAGGTGACGTTTATTGACAAAAACACGGTGACGTTTGGCAATTTGTGCATTGGTGACACGTTCACTAGGGGCGGTGACACCGTGTACATGAGAGTTTATGAGTGGGGCAATCATAACGCCATGCCGCTCAACGGTGGCAATAGCGGAATGGCTGTGAAGTTCGACCTTGACGATGAAGTAACGCCATGCGAAGCAAAATTGACGGTAGAGAGGAGGTGAATTGATCGTGAGTAGTTTTGTATTACGTGAATTTTGGGAGCGCACAACCACCCCGATATACAACACAGAAACAGGCGAATTGATAGACAACAAGGTGATGAAAGCAAACCGCCATTTAGAAGTAGAGTACTTTGATGTATACAAAGACGCTATATGGGTTAAGTTAGAAAGTGATGACGAGGAATGACAAGAGAAGAAGCAGGAGTAAGAGACGGACTAGAGCCAAAGCCTATGATAGAGATAGACCTTTATTCAGTTATCAAGCAGAAATACATTGAGCGTGAGGTTCTGGACAAGCTAGATGAAATAATCACAGATGCGCTTGATAAGAGTACAGACCAAAAAGAAAGTCAGACCCTTAGGTGGGTATTGGATAAGATAAGTGAGGTGGTAAAGGAATGAAAAGAGTAGCTAAAATAACAATAATTTGCCCCATCGAGATAGATGATGATGTGGATGTAACAAACGAAAGTGAATTAGATGATGCTCTGAGCGAAGCAGTAGAAGATGATTTATTTTCTACGGAATATCTTAGCAAATGGGGTGAGTTGGAAATTGAAGAAGCAAAGTTGAAAACATTGAAAACAAATCTGTCTGATGCAAAAGAAGAAATTAGCAATATCAAAAGCGATTTGAGAAGTGCATATAACAAAGTGGAAAAACAGATGTCGAAGAGCAGCAGAGAGAGCTTGGAAAAATACCTTGATCGTGCAAAAGATACTGTTGAGGAAGCAAAAAACTTTGCAAATAAAGTAAAGACGAATCTTCCATCTACTGCAACATTGAAAAAAACAACTACCGGCACAACAACCGGTACTTCTACAACAAACAAAAATGATAGTACAACAACCAGCGGTACAAGCTTAAGTACAACGGTAGAAACTGC
>ERZ808026.66-NODE-66-length-18630-cov-4.795127_pt1 | contig 18630 bp, 16 predicted proteins | sample MGYA00380182_ERZ808026 | MGnify/ENA primary metagenome ERZ808026 (study PRJEB31490, sample SAMN06133376) | cow dung metagenome | isolation source: H9 | host: cow | place: China: Chengdu | collected 2015-05 ... | reverse complement strand
ATAAGTTTGCATTACGGTGGTTGAGTTTATCGAAACCACCACATTTAGTGTAGCAGTCATTTCGACAGGCTCAATGACCACTGCAATTTATACTTTTGGGACAGCCCCTATCATTATTTATTACCAGCTTTCTTTTCTTCCTGATATTTTTTGCAAAGTTCTTCTGCAACTGCGTTTGGAACTTTACCATATTTCAAGAATTCCATTGTGAATTCACCCTTACCCTGTGTTGAAGAACGAAGGATAGTAGAGAATCCGAACATTTCAGAAAGTGGTACTTCAGCATTTACTACTGTTGTACCATTTTCATCTGTTGATTCACCAATGATACCACGGCGCTGGTTGATAAGACCAAAGATATTTCCCTGGAATTCATTAGGAGCAGCAATCTGTACTTTCATGATTGGTTCAAGAATAGAAGGCTTAGCCTTCATGTAACCTTCACGGAAAGCACCAATAGCAGCTGTCTGGAATGCGTTATCGTTAGAGTCTACTGGGTGTGACTGACCATCATTAATAGTTACACGAACACCTACGATAGGAGCACCAATCAATGAACCTTCCTTCATAGCGCGCTGGAATCCCTTATCACAAGATGGGATGAATTCGTTAGGAATAGCACCACCCTTGATAGAGTTTACAAATTCGTAATCTTTTTCTTCGATTGGTTCCATGAAACCTGCAACACGACCGTACTGACCAGAACCACCAGACTGTTTCTTATGTGTATAGTTAAAGTCTGCCTTAGCACCGATAGATTCACGGTAAGCTACCTGTGGAGCACCTGTTTCAACTTCACAGTTGTATTCACGACGCATACGTTCAACGTATACTTCAAGGTGCAATTCACCCATACCACGGATGATTGTTTCAGAAGATTCTGGATCTACGTGTACACGGAAAGTTGGGTCTTCTTTTGTAAAGCGGTTAAGAGCCTTAGACATCTGCATAGCAGCCTGTTTGTCCTTTGGAGTAATAGACAAAGAAATTACAGGTTCTGGAACGTACATAGAAGCCATTGAGTAGTTTACACCACCGTTTACAAATGTATCACCAGAAGCACAGTCTACACCGAAGAGAGCAACGATATCACCTGCGCAGCCTTCGTTAATATCTTCCATAGCAGCAGAGTTCATACGAACAAGACGTCCAACCTTGAAGCGTTTCTTGTTACGTGTGTTGTAAAGTTCTTCACCCTTCTTGATTTTTCCCTGGTAAACACGAGTATATGTAAGCTGACCATACTGACCATCATCAAGTTTGAAACCAAGAGCAACACATGGTTTGTTGTCAACTGATTCAAGTTCTACTTCAGCTTCGTTGTTATCGAGGTCAAGAGCAACGTTCTTTACTTCGTTTGGAGCCGGGAGGTAGTCACGAACAGCGTCCAGCAATGGCTGGATACCTTTGTTAACGTGAGCAGATCCGAGGAATACACCAACGAACTGTTCAGCAAGAGTACCCTTACGGATAGCAGCCTTGAGTTTTGCTTCATCAAGATCGTTGTATCCTTTTTCCATGATGTCTTCCATCAAAGAATCATCAAACATAGAAGCAGCGTCACAAAGTTCTTCACGGTATTTGTTAGCTTCATCAACAAGATTAGCTGGAATGTCTGTTACGCGGAGATCTTCACCGTTTGGACCGTCAAAGTAGATAGCCTTCATCTGAACGAGGTCTACAACACCTTCAAGTTTGTCTTCCAATCCGATTGGGATTTCCATCATGTGTGAGTTAAGACCAAGCTTATCGCGAACCTGGTTACAAACACGGATAGGATTTGCACCCTGACGGTCACATTTGTTTACGAATGCAACGCGTGGTACATGATAACGTTTTAACTGACGGTCTACAGTAATAGACTGTGACTGAACACCAGCTACGGCACAAAGAATCATGATAGCGCCGTCAAGAACGCGGAGTGAGCGTTCAACTTCTACAGTAAAGTCTACGTGACCTGGAGTGTCGATAAGATTGATTGTGTAGTCTTTCCACTGAACCTGTGTAGCTGCTGACTGGATTGTGATACCACGTTCACGTTCCAATTCCATGTTATCCATTACAGCACCAACACCGTCCTTACCACGTACTTCGTGAATAGCATGAATCTTGTTACAGTAGAACAAGATACGTTCAGAAGTTGTTGTTTTACCTGAGTCAATGTGAGCACTGATACCGATATTTCTAACTTTTGAAATATCCCAAGCCATATTATTACCTCTTTAAAAATAAAATTTACAAGTTTAGTTTTTCAATAATACAAAAACTTGAAACGTTGTTCAATAGTCATAATTGTGATAAACTTGTTATATGGAAGAATTAAACAGTAAACAGAGAAAAATATTAGAAAAATATGCCAATAATCTTAATCCGGTTGTAATCATCGGAGGAAATGGCGTAACAGAAAGCGTTACAGAAAAGGTTTTGCAGTCAGTAAACTGCCATGAATTATTAAAAATCAAATTCAATGAATTTAAAGAAGAAAAACATGAGCTTACAGCAGAACTTTGCAAAAGCTGTGACGCAGCCCTTGTCCGTATAATCGGCAATGTTGCAGTTCTCTACAAGCCTGCCGAAAAACCTGCAGACAGAAAATATGAAAAGGAACTTAAAAAACTTGATTTTAAAAAAAATTAAGTAACTTTTTGATTTAATTTGAATTATATAAATAAAGAGGAAATATAAAAATGATTGAAGTATCTCACGTTTCCCGAACATTCGGGACATTTCGTGCGGTAAATGACGTTAGTTTTTCAATTCCGACAGGTCAGATTGTCGGTTTGCTGGGACCAAACGGTGCCGGAAAAACTACAACAATGCGCATGATTACAGGTTTCTTAAAACCAACTGATGGTTCTATAAAAATTGACGGAATCGACATTTCAGAAAATCCTGTAGAATCAAAAAGAAAAATCGGCTATATGCCAGAATCAGCTCCACTTTATGGAGAAATGATTGTAGAAGATTATCTTCGATATGTAGCAGAGCTTGAAGGTAAGAATGCAGATGAAAAGGTTCCTTTGCTATGTAAGGAATGCGGTCTTAAAGAAGTAATGCATAAAAATATCGGCGAGCTTAGCCGTGGTTACAGACAGCGCGTTGGTCTTGCCCATGCACTTATGAACGACCCTGAAATTCTTATTCTTGATGAACCGACTTCAGGACTTGACCCAAATCAGATTGAAGACGTTCGAACTCTTATCAAAGAAATCGGAAAAACGCGAACTGTAATCATTTCCACTCATATCCTTAGCGAAGTTGAAATGCTCTGTTCAAGGGTAATCATCATAAGCGGCGGAAAACTTGTAGCAGATAACCCAACAGAACAGCTCCGTGCAAACTACGGTCATTCTGCAGTTCTTAAGGTTACAGCAAACGCTTCTGACACAGAGCTTAGCGGCGCTGTCAATGGAATTAACGGAATAGAAAACATTGCATTTGAAAAGGTAGAAAACGGAACAACCGCAATAATTTCTATTGACGGAAAAACAGAAATCCGACCTGCCGTTGCAAAAGCAATTCTTGAAAAAGGCTTTGACCTTTACGAACTTTACCTGCAGAAAAACAGCCTTGAAGATGTATTCCATACATTAACTGCTGACAATGGAGCTGAAAAATGAGTTCAAATACAAATAAAACAAAAAATCCTGCAATCATAATAATGAAACGGGAACTTGGCACATACTTTTCAAGTCCGATTGCATATATCGTTACCGGACTATTTCTTATCATTTCTGGAGTAATGTTCTTTACAGCATTTTATCTTCAGAACAGAGCAAGTTTAAGAAATCTTTTTTCTTTGCTTCCTATGGTTCTTTCGTTCTTTATTCCAGCATTGACAATGCGGCTTTTTTCGGAAGAAAAAAAGAGCGGCTCAATTGAAACTCTTCTTACACTTCCTGTAACAGAATTTGATATCGTTCTCGGAAAAACACTTGCTGCTTTCATAACTTCTGTTGTGATGATTGCACCAACAGTTCTTTACCTTATCGGCATCCTTCCATTCGGAAAGCCTGACGCAGGTCCTGTTGTATGCGGTTATATCGGTGCACTTTTCCTTTGCGCTGCATATTCAGCTGTTGGAGTTTTTGCTTCATCAATCACTAAAAATCAGATTATTGCGTTCTTTACAGCATTCATCATCTGTATCGTTCTTACAATGATCAGCGAATTCCTTATTTTCCTGCCAGGTCCAATTGTAGGATTTCTTCAGTTTATAAGCGCAAACCAGCACTTTACTTCAATTTCACGGGGAATCATTGATACTCGTGATTTGCTGTATTTTATTTCGCTTACAGCAATTTTCTTCAGTCTGACAGTAATCTGCCAGCAGAACGAACGCAAATAAAGGTGAACGTATGAATAAATTTGTAAAATGGTTAAAAAGCTCTTCCAGTGATCTTGTACTTTTTGTACTGATTCTGGTTCTTGCAAATATTGCCGGCAGAAAAGCATTCCTTCGTCTTGATCTTACAAGTCAGGGGTCCTATTCAATTTCAGAAGCCAGCAAAAGTACTGTAAAAACATTAACTGAACCACTCAGCATAAAAGTTTTCTTCAGTGATAATCTTCCAGCTCCTTACAATTCAACAGCTCAGTACGTAAAAGACATTCTCGTTGAATACAAAGGCGCTGCAAACCGCAATTTCAGCTATCAGTTCTTCAATATGAACAAACCTGAAAATCAGAAAATCGCCCAGGGCTACGGCTTACGTCAAGTTCAAATTCAGCAGGTAAAAAACAGCGAAGTTGGATTCAAACAGGTATGGATGGGACTTGCAATTGTTTACGGCGATGCAATTGAACTGATTGACGGCATCACCAGTGATTCAGGTTTTGAATACAATCTTACAACAAAGATTTCAAAAATGATTGCTCAGGCAGATACACTTTCTGGTCTTGGTGCAGACGAAAAAATCACACTTACACTTTATGCCAGCGACAATCTTAAGCAGTTCCGCATCAACGGTTATGACAACATCAACAATCAGATTGCTGCAGCATTCAATAAAGTTAATCAGAAAAATCTTAACCGCCTTGCTTATATTTCAAAAAATCCATCTGATGATGAAATTAAAGAGCTTGCAGACGAATACGGACTTCAGCTTTTTACATGGAAAGAAAAAGATGGTTCAGAAGGCAAAGGTATTTTTGGTCTTGTAATCGGTTATGGCGAAAATTTCCGTACAATTCCACTTTCAATCCAGCGTTCAATTTTCGGATACGGAATTGCAGGTATTCAGGAAGCAGAAAAAAATATTTCTGACAGTCTTGAAAGTCTTCTTTCTAAATCTACAAAAATCGGTTATGTAACAGGTCATGGAGAAGCAGAGCTTACTGACCAGAACGGTTCAGACATCAATTTCAAGAAAATCATTTCTGACATGTATGAATTCCAGGAACTGAAACTTGCTGATGAAGAAATTCCTTCTAATCTGAATGCAATCGTAATCAATGGACCACAGTCAGAGCTTTCTGAAAAGGAACTTTATAAAATTGACCAGTTCGTAATGAAAGGCGGAAACGTGATGATTTTTGCAGATCCGTTCAAATCTGAACAGGCAAATTACTACCAGCAGCCAACTTACACAAAAATTGATTCTGGTCTTAACAAAATTCTTTCTGCTTATGGTGCAACATTGGAATCAAATTACGTATTTGATGAAGAATGTTACATTTACCAGCAGCAGGGTTACGGAAACATCAAGATGTTCTGGGCTCCAATGCTTCAGAAACGTCAGCTTTCTGAAAAAAATCCAATCACAAAGAATCTTGGCTATGTAATTTTCCTTCAGCCTGGAACCATTTCTGTAGACAGCGAAAAAGCTGGCAAAAACGTAAAGATTACAGTTCTTGCAAAAACTTCTCCAAAAGCATGGACAGAAACTCAGAACTTTCAGATAAGTCCTCAGATGCAGGCTCCTTACGATAAAACTCGGGAAAAGGCAGAAAACATCACTGTTCTTCTTGAAGGAAAATTCAACAGTGCTTTTGACAAAAATCCTTCTGAAGAAGCCTCTGAAAACGAAGAGCTTTCGACAACAACACATCTTTCAAGCGGCACTCGCAGCGGAAAGATTTTTGTTGCAAACACAGCCATGATTACTTCAAACCAGCTTATCAATGATTCTGGAAGCGAACCTATCGCAATGTTCATCAGAAATGCAGTTGATTACATGAACGGAAATGTTGATCTTTGCACAATGCGTACAAAAGGTCTTACTCTTAATACTCTTTCTGGAACAGGAACTGCCCTTGCACTTATCGTAAGATACTTCAACCAGTTCGGTCTTGCAGTGCTTGTAGCTATTGCAGGTCTTATCATGTGGCGTTTAAGAATGATTCGCCGAAAAAAGATTCATATCCGCTACAATCCAAACGACTCAAGAGATTCTGAAACAGAAAATTCATCAAAGAAGATAGGAGAATAAGCAAATGACTACACGTAAAATAGTTCTTCTTGCAGTATTTTTTGCACTTCTGGCAGTCTGCATCGTTCAGGGCGTGCTTGGCTCTATCAATCCTGTAAAGATTATTAAAACTGATGCAAGTCCAGATACAATCACAATTTCTACTGCCACAGAGCAGACTGTACTTTCTCTGAACAATGGCAGCTGGTTTATAGGTGATGACAATTATGTTGCAACAAAAACAGATGTTGATTCAATGATAAAAGCCATCAAAGAAATCAAAGTTCTTGATAAAGTTGGTCGTGTTGGTTCAGCTCAGGACGAAAAATATAATCTTACAGACGAAAAAGCAAAAACTGTAACAGCAGTAAAAGCTGGAAAAGAAATTGCTGTTATCCGAATTGGAAAAACTACATCCACAAACGCACAGACTTATGCCTGCGTAAACGGAAAAAATGACATTTACCTTTTGAGCGGAAATCTTGTTTCCACTTTCAGTAAATCTGCAGCAGAACTTCGTTCAAAAACGATTTACACAGTGGAAGAAAATGATTTTGTAAGTGCACAGGTTACAAAAGGTTCAAGAACCTGGGGAATTGAAAAAAATCCTAATGACAAGAACAGCTGGATTCTTACAGGAGCTGCTCCAGAAATGCAGCTTGATCAGGAACTAGCTCGTTCATGGGTTCAGAGCATCTGTTTTATGAACATCAATTCATGGATTGATGACGGAACTCCTCTTCCTGCAAATAAGCTTACATCATTCCAGATGCAGATTAAATCTGGAGCTACTATTGTAGTAGATATTTATGAACAGCCTGCTGGTGATGACACAAAATACATTGGTACTTGTAACCTTACTCCTCACAAGTTTGACCTTACTAAATATCTGACTGAAAAATTCGCAAAGGATTGTACTGAACTTCAGACAAAGTAACAATACAATACTAAAATACAAAACGCCCTGCGTGAAATTCACTTAATGAAGCGCAGGGCGTTTTTTTTGTTGACAAGAACATTTATTCATTTTAATATATGAACAGTTATTCATATATTAAAATGAATAATAACACAGGAGATTTTATGGAAGATGCAGATGTTTTGGCAGGACTACCAGATGAAGATTCTCTGTTTGATCTTGCGGAACTTTTTAAGGTTTTTGGTGATTCTACACGGATAAAAATTTTATTTGTACTTCTAAAGAATTCAATGGCCGTAAACACTATTGCGGAAGCCTTGAATATGACACAGTCAGCTGTAAGTCATCAGCTTAGAATATTAAAAACCAACGGACTTGTAAAATACGAAAGGAACGGAAAATCTTTGATTTATTCACTGGCAGATGACCATGTAACGTCAATCTTAAACCAGGGATTAGACCATATAGGGGAATGATAAAAAATGAGCGAACACGAACATTACCACCATGAATGCCATGACGATATAAAATGCTGCTGTCACAAACATGAACAGGGACACAGCCATGATGAAGATCATGAAGACGAAAATTCTTTGAAAAAAATCATCATTTCTGCACTGTTTTTTGCTGCTGGCCTTGTCATTGAACATTTATCAAACTTTGGCTCAAGCGTAATACTTTACGATAACATTTCTGCCCATCAGCTTTGCACAATGCTTTTATTTTTTGCAGCGTTCATCATAATAGCCCGGGACACAATAAAAAACGCCCTTGATAACATTCATCATGGTGAAATTTTTGATGAACAATTTTTAATGACTGTGGCATCTGTTGGCGCAGTATGTATTGGACAAATTCCAGAAGCAGTTGCCGTAATGCTTTTCTATCACATCGGTGAATTTTTTGAGGATTTTGCCGTAGATAAATCAAAAGATTCAATCAATGCGCTTATGGAAATCTGCCCTGACAAGGCATTTGTATTACGCAACGGCGAAACAATTCAGGTAAAAGCCGACGAAGTAAAACCTGGCGAAACAGTAATAGTAAAGCCTGGCGAAAGAATTCCTGTTGACGGAAAAGTTTCAAAAGGAAAATCACTCATAAACAATTCCGCACTTACCGGAGAATCTGTTCCTGTGGAAGTTTTTGAAGGAAACGATGTTTTTTCCGGAGCAATCAACACTTCGGCAGTGCTGGAAATCCTATGCCTTCGTCCAGCCTCAGATTCCGCAGCCAGCAGAATCTTAAAGCTTGTAGAAGAATCCAGCGAAAAGAAAACACGGACCGAGCGATTCATTACAAGATTCAGCCGCGTTTACACACCTATCGTATGCGCCGCAGCACTTCTGGTTGCAGTTGCGCCAGCAGCGTTTTTTGGATTTACATCTAGCGAATGGAACTGGTCATTATGGATTCACAGAGCTCTTATGTTCCTTGTAGTTTCCTGCCCTTGTGCGCTGGTAATTTCGGTTCCACTTACATTCTTTGGCGGAATCGGTTCCTGCAGCAAAAAAGGAATTCTTGTAAAAGGCAGCTCTGCCCTGGAATCCCTTGCAAATATAAAAACAGCAGTTTTTGATAAAACAGGAACTCTTACAAAAGGCGTTTTTAAGGTAACAGAAATTCATTCCGTAAATCCGGAACTTTTGCCAGAGGACGAGCTTGTCGCCCTTGCAGCACATGCGGAAACATATTCAAATCATCCTGCTGCCGTTTCTCTTAAAAAAGCCCACACCCATTCTGAAAAATGCACAATTGCAAATGTTACAGAAGCAGAGGAAATCGGCGGTCATGGCATAAAAGTAAACATTGACGGAAAAATCATACTGGCGGGAAATGACAGGTTGATGCGGACTCAGAGCGTAAAGAATTTTTCTGATGCCGAACCGGAAAATGCAGGAACAGTTGTGCATGTTGCAAAAGATGGTGAATACTGCGGATACATTGTAATTTCTGATGAGAGCAAAGAGGATGCAGAGAGCGCAATAAAGAAACTGAAGAAACTTGGAGTGAGAAAGATTGTAATGCTCACAGGAGATAACAACGCAGCTGCAGAAAAAACTGCAAAAGCCCTTGGTTTAACAGATTTTTATGCACAGCTTTTACCAGAAAACAAAGTTGAAAAAATTGAAGAGCTGCTTGCTGAATTGCATGGCAACCACAGCAAAGAAACAGTTGCTTTTGCAGGAGACGGCATCAACGATGCTCCAGTTCTTGCACGAGCCGATGTTGGCATTGCCATGGGCGCACTTGGAAGCGATGCTGCCATTGAAAGCGCAGACGTTGTAATAATGACAGATGAGCCTTCTAAGATTGCAGAAGCAATAAAAACTTCGCGAAAAACAATTTCTATCGTTTACCAGAACATTGTATTTTCTCTGGCCGTTAAAGTTGCAATAATGATTTTAAGTGCCGCAGGAATTACAAACATGTGGATTGCTGTTTTTGGAGACGTTGGTGTCAGCATGATTGCAATTCTTAATGCTGCACGGGCATTAAAAAAATAATCCTAACGGTTTGCAGGAACATATTGATTCTGGGAAATATTAAGAGCCAGTTCCGCATATTCAGGTAATATGCGGTTCTTGTGAGCCTGAATAAATCCCGGACTCATAATTTCACCGCTTACAAGAACTCGGATTGCAAGCCTGTTACGCTCTTCATTCCTTGAACTGTCTGGTTGTTTTTCGCACATAAGAAGATAGCCGTTATAGGCAGCCATCACTCCATCTTCAATCTGCTGTTTTCCAGCCTGACCTTTTAAAAGCTCTGGAATCTTAATCTTGCTGTATGCCCCAATCAAATCAGGATCTGGCTTTTCTGTCTTATTTTCTGCATAAATAACAGGCCATAAATGACGGTTTCCATATTGCTTTTCTGCAATTGTATGATAGTCGCTGCCATTTGGCACTGTGTAAGATTCAAAAAGAAAAGAAGCCTGCTGCAATTCCAACTCTTCTTCTATTTTTGCCTCATCAGCAGAAGCATCAAATTCCTGCAAAGCTTCGTCTTTTATTTCTGAATTTTCCAAAGATACATCTTTTTCTGCAACGGAGGTTTCAACCTTAGCTTTCTGTTTTTTGGAATCCTTTCGCGCTTTTCCTGTACATGACTTTAAAAGCAATGTAATCAGCAAAATTAAAAAAAGAAGAGCAATTCCTGCATAAACAAGAAATTTCAGATTTTTCTTTTCTGCAGAATAATCAATTTCATCGTCATCATCATCTTCTGGAATGTTCTGATCATTCAGATTGTTTTCAAAAAAATCATCTCCAGCATCAGAAGCGTCTACAACTTCAGGAATCGGAACAGTTTGAGGTTCAGTAATAACATCCGGTTCATCATCAGGCAGCTCTTTAGCTTTTAAATGGGCATAAGGCCGGTTAAGACGTTTTGCAACAGCACTACACGGAATGAACTTTATTCGCCAATGCGCAGGAATATTAATTTTTTGACCAGTTGAAGGATTCAGACCAACTGTTGCCTCAATCCAGGTCTTTTTGAAAGTTCCAAAATTATAAACGCTGAAAGTTTCATTGTCTTTCAAGCCTTTCCGAACAATCATGAAGAACACAGTAGAAAATTTTTTGGCAACTTCCATACTGATTCCTGTTTTTTCAACCAGACGTTTAGCAAGACCTGAAGTTGTTAAAAACTCACTCATTTATATCATCCTTAAAAACATCAGAAGCTTTAAATTTCATTTTTTGTTTTTTAGGATAGAGCATTTTTTTTCCAGTTACGGGATTTCTTCCAACTCTTTCCTTTGAAACAACAGTTTTAAAACTTCCGAATCCAGGCTGAGTAAATCGTCCTCCCATTTCCAAAGCACGAACTATTTCTTCAAACATCACGTTCAATGTTTCGCCACAAAGTTTTTTTGTGATACCTAATTCCGAGGACATTTCGCTGATTAATTCATGCTTTGTCATAATTATTCCATTCCTGAATCTAGATACATTTCTTCCTGGAACTGAATTTCAACAGTTCCAAGAGGAAGAATTAACAACTTGCTATAAAAATCCCGTCGTTCCTGTAAACGTTCAAAACAATCGGATACATAAAGCGTCAGAGCTTCGTCCAATTCGCCTTTATCAGTCATTTCTTTAAATATACTAACAATTTTTTCATTGTCAAATTCTTCTTTATAAGAACGACGATCCACAAGAGCGCTTAAAATATCCGCAATTTCTACAATCTGATCTTCTTTTGTAAGCTCAAGACCAGAAAGATTCCTAGGATATCCTGTTCCATTCAATTTTTCATGATGATGAATTGCCATATTCGCAATTCTGCGGGGAATAATGTCTGCTATCAGTTCTTCAGTCTTTTTAACATGATTCTTCATTAACCCGTATTCCCAGTTTCTTAATTTTCCTGGATATTCAAGAATATTCTGTGGAATCGCCATTTTTCCTAAATCATGAAGAACACTTGCTGTAAATATTTCATTAAGTTCGTTTTCTGAGCAGCCTGCATATTTACCGATTGAAACAGCATAACTTGCAGTATGAATTGTATGCCAGACAGTCACTGTGCTCTTAAAGTCCAACATCATTATCATGAGTTTAAAAAGCATATCTGTTTCTGATTTAGTAAACTTTAAAGTAGAATACAATTTTTCAATCTCCTGTATACAAGGAAGTACGACAGTATGATCTGATTTTTCTACCAATCTTAAATTTCTAGAAACTTCTCTGTTTGCATCTATAATTTTAAATATTTCAACATATCTTGGATTAAACTTTGAAAGCCCATATTTTTCAAAATCAACTTCTGTATATGCATAATTTGTAGATTCAAGAAGATTCAGAATATGTTCAGCCGTAAAAATTATTGAAGCATATTCCATTGAGACCATTTTTTTAGCAACTGCTGCATTATACTTTGAATCATTAAAAAGAAGAGCATGAGCATCTTCTCCTAAAGGTGTTAGATTTTTTAAATAAGCATAAGCATAGGCATAACGTTCTTTAACCTGACGAGCTGTTAAATCTTCACGAGGAATATATTTTTCAGAATTAAAATGATAATCGCCTACAAATTTTAATAATGCAAGAAGTACTGTATGACTTAAACTTATTCGCTTATCCCAGTTAACATGTACAGCTATTTCCGAAGCTAAATATGCAAGTTTGCAACTCTGCAAGCCGTATTTTTCATTGCACTGAATCAGCATTCTTCCGATTATGGTTAAAATCTGTCCTGCTGATAACAGCTGTTACGGAATAAATTCCTGAGATGAATTATCGTCATTTATATTGGTATTCAACGTTTCCATAAAAAAACACACTCATATATTTTATCATATTTTATGGAAATTCGGAAAAGAATAATTAATTTAAAAATAATAAAAAAGTCATCCTCCTTTAAGCTAGATGACTTTTACTAACCAAATATAATAAAGCTGAAAACATAAGAAGTCGCTAAAATTGACTTCTAACAGAATATTTATATATTACAAAAAAAGCTGACCAACTTTTAAGTCAGACAGCCTTTTTGCAAATTAAAGCTCTTCAGTGGCGTTCTGCCGCTGATTTAATCCGGATTATACCAATCCCTGAGCAATCATAGCGTTAGCAACTTTTACGAAGCCCGCAATGTTAGCACCAGCCTGGTAGTTTACGAAGTCGCCATCAACAAGACCGAATTTCTTAGCTGTGTTGAGACAATTGTCATGGATGTTACACATGATACCTTCAAGCTTTTCGTCAACTTCTTTAGCAGACCAAGAAAGACGTTCTGAGTTCTGAGACATTTCGAGACCAGAAGTAGCAACACCACCAGCATTTGAAGCTTTTCCTGGAGCGTACATGATTTTTGCAGCCTGGAATTTAGCAACAGCTTCGTTAGAAGAAGGCATGTTAGCACCTTCTGCAACAAGCTTAACACCGTTCTTCAAGAGCATATCAGCATCTTCTGCAAGAAGTTCGTTCTGTGTAGCACATGGGAATGCACAGTCACACTTAACTTCCCAAACTTTCTTGCCTTCAAAGTACTTAGCACCTGGGAACTGCTTAGCATATTCAGAAATACGACCGCGTTTTACACACTTAAGTTCCTTAACCCAGTCAAGTTTTTCCTGTGTGATACCAGCTTCATCATAGATGTAGCCGTTAGAGTCAGAAAGTGTAACAACCTTTCCGCCCAGCTGAATGATTTTTTCAGCTGCGTACTGAGCAACGTTTCCAGAACCAGAAACTACACAAGTCTTTCCCTTGAAATCCTGTCCCTTAACTTTGAGCATTTCGCGAGCAAAATAGATAAGACCATAACCAGTAGCTTCTGTACGGATCAAAGAACCACCGAATGTAAGTCCCTTACCAGTCAAAACTCCAGTATATTCGTCACGGATTCTCTTGTACTGACCAAAGAGATAACCAATTTCGCGTCCACCAACGTTTTTGTCACCAGCTGGAACGTCAACGTCAGCACCAATGTGGCGATACAATTCAGTCATAAATGACTGACAGAAGCGCATAACTTCTTTATCTGATTTTCCATGTGGATCGAAGTCAGAACCACCCTTACCACCACCCATTGGGAGAGTTGTAAGAGAATTCTTAAGAATCTGTTCAAAACCAAGGAACTTAAGAACTGAAAGGTTTACTTCTTTAGAGAAACGCAAACCTCCTTTGTAAGGACCAATAGCAGAGTTGTACTGTACACGGAAACCACGGTTTACATGGTAATTACCTGCATCATCCATCCAAGGTACTCTGAACTGGATTACGCGTTCTGGTTCAACGAGTCTTTCGAGAACTGCATTTGGTTCCAATTCTGGCATCTGATCTACTGCTGGTTCGAGAGTTGTAAGAACTTCTTCTACAGCCTGAAGGAATTCTGGTTCGTTAGCATTCTTTGCTTTAACTTCTTCCCAGATTCTGTTTACATAAGCGTTTTTCATTGTTTCTAACCTCTTGCTTTCACTCTATATCAGATGTGTAAGCGTTTAATTATACATCATTTTTCGGCCAATGGTAAATATTTTTGCAAAAAAAATGCATTTTTAATGTTTTTTTGCATATTTATTCATATAGGTAGAAGTTTTCTGGTTTATTTAACCTGAATTTCGAGTTTAGCGTTTTTACTTTATAAAACCGCTTTTTATTTTATCTCCTCAGCTTTTTGTAAAGCTTTATTAAAAGTCCAACACGTCCAAATAAAAGCCAGAACAGAAGACTTAAAACGGCAACAACAGGAATTCCGCATACAATAATATAGAAAATCCACGTTACAAGAGATACGAGGAATTTCATTACATTCGCACCAAATATCCTTACGCCCTCGCCAAAGTCCGGGAATTCGAATCCCCGTTCAGTTGTGTTATATGGCAGCATTACGTTCACAGAAATCGTAGAATATTCTATCTGCCCCGAAAGTCTCTTGAACCGGCCTTCCATAGATTCAATCTCAGACTGCACGTTGTTCAGCTCTGTTTCAATTTTCAGCAAATCCGCAATATTGCTGGTCTTTTCCATATAACTTTTTAATTTTGAACGCAAAAGCCTGCGGTTTTCCAGCCGCCCCTGCAAATCATAGAACTGCTCAGAAACATCCTGAACAGAAGAACCTTTGCTCTTTACAACGCCAAGTTTTCCAACAGCTTCCATTGCTTCATCAAATTTTACAGCAGGAATACGAACACTGAACCATGCACTGCGTTCGTTAAAATCAGAAGTTGATATAAATCCTCCATACGATTTGCACCAGGCTTCTACAGCAGATTCAGCTTCTGACAATACATTTACTTCTATTGAAATGTTTCCGTTTTTTATAAGCTTGCGTTCAGAATTTTCAAAGTCAGCTGATTCTTCTGTTTCAGCAGAGTCCGCAAGAAATGCCATTGGAGCTGCATTATCAGCGTTTACAGCAGAAACAGTCTTTGACATTTTTAAGGAAGAAACTCCCCTCGCCCCAAATCCATCATTTCTGATACCCGACTGCTCTGGTCCTCCTTCATTAATTTTTACGCAGGAACAAAAAACAGCAGAAAGAATTATTCCCGCAACCAGACAAATACTAACTCTTTTCATTTTATCAACTCCGTTTTAAAAAAATTTTTCCGCAAGGGCAACACTCAGCGGTAATGTTACAACGCAAATCACAGAAGTCACAAGCACCAGTAGCCCGCTGTAAGATTCATCCTTATTAAAAAGAACCGCAAAGCTAGAAACGCTCATTCCAACAGGACACAAGGCTGCAATATAACAGACGTAACACATAAGTCTGATTTCATCCACATTTGCAAAAAGGCGGAATGCCCCGTAAAGAACGGCAAGAACTACAAGCATTGCGACCACGTCTTTTATGATGCAGACCCTCACGACTCTTAAAATCAAAGTTTTATCAATTGCCTTAAAACCAGTAAAAAGCATTCCCAGAAGGAACATTGCCAGTGCAGTATTTAAAGAAGCAATCATTTCCATTGATTTTGAAAGAACCTGTGGCAGCTTTACAGGACAACAGAAAACCGCCAGTCCAATAAATAAAGCAACAATATTAGGATTAGTTACAACTTTTTTTACATGAATTTTTCCACACACGCTGTAATAGCCAAACGTCCACAAGAAAATATTGAAAGTCATGATAAATGCCAGAAGATAGAACACACCGTTGCTGTTTGGGAAAACTCCACTGATTAAAGGAATTCCAATAAAAGCACAGTTTGTAAAAACAACAGAAAGCCGTTCCAAAGAAATGTAATCTTTTCCGCCAACAGGATTTTTTCGGAGCAAAATCATTGCAAGCAGAATCAGAACAAAATGGATGACAACAGAAAGCAGGAACACCAGACCAAGTGCCTTAAGACGTTCCGCATTAAATTCCATATTAAAATTACTTACAATAAGACAAGGATTGATGAAATAAATAAGAATTGTACTCACGAATTTCTGTTCCTTTGCCCCAAACTTAAATTTTTTTGTAACAACAAAACCAGAAATCGCAATCAACAGCATAATAATCAGCTGCTTAATAACAAGAATATACATACATAAATTATAATGAACTGAAATCTTCTTTACAATAAATCTCGCAATTCAATCTGATTCTCGTTATAATAAAAACATGATTAAATTAGTCGCTTTTCTTGGAAATTACGGTAAAGAATATGAAAAAACTCGCCACAATGTTGCATGGCAGTTTCAAGCATCCCTTGCCTTTGCAAATAAACTCAGCTGGCAGTCAAAATTCAAAGGAAATTACGCAGCCATAGAACCAGACCAGCTGGCACAGTGGTGTGCAGAAACCGGCATTCTTGCAAAAAAAGACGGTAGCCCCGTAATCATTCCAGAAGAAATGAGCCGCATCTATTTTTTAAAGCCAGAAACATACATGAATCTTTCTGGCGAAAGCATCATTGAACTTGCAAACTTTTATAAAATCAAACCAGAAGAAACTCTCATCGTTCACGACGAGCTTGAACTCCCAATGGGAACCGTAAGCTTTAAATGGAGCGGCGGACTTGGCGGACACAACGGCTTGCGCTCCACAAAACAGGTTTTTGGCACAGCAGACTTCTGGCGCCTGCGTTTTGGCCTTACAAAACCAACTGACCGGGACATAGCAGCCTACGTTCTTGGAAAATTCACAGAAGACCAGGAAATTATCTTAAGCCAGATTTTCCCGCAGGCAGCCACTCTCCTCGCCAAAGTCCTGTTCAGCAAAACCCCAGAAAAATTCCTGCAGGAATGGGGCAAGAAAAAACTGGCAGCGGAGTAACAAACTAAATTTCTGAATGTTTTTTTATAAGCCAGGAAACTGTATTTTCCGCCCCTTTTCCTATCTCTGCCCAACATTCATTTATTATTTCATTTCTTTTGTTCTCTAGTGTCTGGTTATTCATGCAGCCATCTATTAATTGCTTAAGATTTCCGAAATCTTTTTCCTCTAATTTAACACCTATTTTTTCAACAGCTCTCAATGACCAGATTTTTTCATCTAACCAGTCTGCATCATAAGGTAAGGTATCAAATTTTGTATCAGCATAAATAACAGGCTTTCCAAAAACAAGTGAATAATCAAATATTATTCCTGAAAAATCGGTAATCAAAACATCGGCCTTTGTCAATACATCAAAATTATCATTATCCTTATTCCATTCAACTGATGTATACTTTGACTCAAGAGACTCCATCAGTTTTTTCTCCGCTGAATAAGATTGTGGATGAGGCCGAACAATAATTTGATAACCAGTTTTTATAAGCTCATCCAAAAATTTTTCACCATATCTGCTTAAAATCCCGCTTTTTCCCCAGCTTGGTGCCAGTAAAACAACAGGTCTTGTATTCTGGATTTTATTTGAAGAATCAACTTTTTTCTTTAAATTATCCAGACAAATTGAACCAGTAAGAACAACTTCCTTATGCTTTATTGATGGTCTTAACTCTTCTATTTTTCTTATAAACTTAATTTGATTCTCACCGGATGCCAGAACAGCATCATAATAATCCAAACCAAACATTCTGTAATCAGAAAAATCACCAACATAATGTGGAATATGAACATAACATTTTACACCTTTACTTCTTTTCCATTGATATACATCTAAATTCGGAGTCGTTGCTATCAAAATGTCAGCGTTAAGCATGTTTAATCTACCAAAAGGTTTATTGCCAGTCCCAAGGAATTCTGTCTTTACATGCTTGTATGAGCAATTCAACGCAGGATCATCCTCGCTGGCTGTGAAATATACAATATCAATTTCACGTTTCTCAAACTCATCGCAAATAGGTTTAAAAATGTTCCAATATCGCTTATGATCACTAAAAATTACGTATGGAATACTTGCACAATCTAGATTATCACTTATTTTTCCACGAGTTAAAATAAATTTAAATTTCGATATGAAATATTTGACACCAAAAGTTAGTGCCATTGAAATACCTATAAATAAAGAAAAAAGCATGGATCCTGTTCCTGGATCAATGTACAACAAATAATTATTCATTTTTAACACCTTCTTTTTCCAAATCTTTCAAAGGAATCCAATTGTTTTCATCAAAAATGTTTTCCTTAACGTGATAAGCTTCATTTTTATCAAGCGTAAATTTTGTTTTATCTGCCATATATTCAACATTCGTTTCCACAATCTTACAATGATATATATCAACTCCATTTGATTTTTCTTTTTTTAACTCATTTCCTGTAAACGGATTTATATTTTCAAGTCCTAACCCTTCTTTCGCAATAAACAAAGTATCTGCGTTTGTCATAAAAGTATTGTCAACTTTAATATCTCCAGATGAATTAAAATCCTTTACCAAAAGAATAGGATAATACCATGCTGGACTTACACTG
>ERZ808026.65-NODE-65-length-18858-cov-4.349396_pt1 | contig 18858 bp, 16 predicted proteins | sample MGYA00380182_ERZ808026 | MGnify/ENA primary metagenome ERZ808026 (study PRJEB31490, sample SAMN06133376) | cow dung metagenome | isolation source: H9 | host: cow | place: China: Chengdu | collected 2015-05 ... | reverse complement strand
AGCTTACAAAACAAATATATATGAGTGTTAATAATAGACTTCCCATTCTTAAATAGCCCCCATCAAATACCAATTTGATGTATCATAATCAGTTACTTTTTAGCAAAGATATCTTTTATCCTCTGTAAGAGAGTTCCCCGAGTTTGTTTTCGCACGTCACCACATCGATTTTCGGGTATGCCATCCATTCCACGTTTCCGTATTTTTCTTCAAAATATCTACAACTTTATAGAAATCCGTCAGGCAAAACTTGCACGAGATCAGCTGTATAAAAGTAACCATCTTTGAACACTTTTGCTGTCTCTTCCGGCAGATTGATATAGCCCCGGACATAAGGGTTTTCGAAAACAAACTCGCCAATCTCCCCGTCGGGCACATCGTTTCCGTCGTCATCAACAACGCGATATTTCATATCAAATTGAGGTTTACCTACAGGGCAGAGATCGTATTCCTTATCAATAACAAACATACTTGTAACGACACCGCTTTCGCTCTGTGCATTTTCATTACCTCTTTATTTTCAGATTCAGATGGTCGCAGCATCGTCTGGAAATCTCTTTAAAGGTCGCAGTGTGCTTAACCTCTGATTTCACGGATCAGGGCACTTTCATACACATCGTGAACATGCATCCCCACAAGGTTGGGATCTATTTCCAGCGCATTGGCAGGGGCACTTATGATCTCCACAGAGTAGGTAAACTCAAGCCATAGTGAACCACTTTTTTTGTCGCTTACAGAAATTACTTTACAGAGACATATCGCAGCAGTTTTAAAAAAACCACGGTTGTATACAATATGCAGCACATCACCTACACTGTAAAAGGGCGTTTCTCCGCTGTAAACTCTGTTCGAATTTCCTTTTTCAAACCCGACGCCCCCCGTTACTTGAGACAGTTGATCGTCCTGAATAATATTTTCAGATTTGGTTTTCCTGTTCTTATACATTTTATATACCTCCTTAAAATACCGCTTGTTTAGTTGCTGATCGTAACGCTTTCTCTGTAAAACATAGCAGGCAAAGGACAACAAAAGGCTGACAAACAAGCGCAGATACTCCGGTTTGTTTGTCAGCCTTTTGTTGTCCTTCCAGTCCGCCATTAATAAATACGGTGCCAAGGTCGCATTATCCAGATTATCCATGGTGACATCTGGCAGAGGCTACACGGTGATAGCGGGCTGCACCGCATCTTCGTCCTCCGCCGGAGTGTCGGCATCGCTTGGGATAACCTTATTTGCATCCAAACCGCTCATGTAAACGCCCCGCAAGACTGCCGAAATTCGCTGATCGGCAGTGGTTTTACAGACAGTACACAACCATCAGCCGATCGCAGCCTGAATGTGGCTTTCCATGATCATGACAATGCCATGATACTTTTCATCGTAGTAATAATCGACCTCATAAAGGTAATCCTCGGGCGCGTCGGAGAAAGCCTTAGAATAGAGAGTCACGATCACTCCTTCAAGGGTGTCAGGCTTGAAATCACCAGAATACCACGCGATGCAGTTGGTGAAACGAACCTTCTGACCGAGTGCGTATGTGTGATTATCTGTGCCGACGTCCACGATGCTGCCGCCATTAACGGAGGCGAGTGCGTTGTCATCCAGTTTGCAGGCATTTGCCTTCATCATGTTTTTCACATTGATTTCAGAGTCATTCTCTTTAAAGGTTGCAGATTGCTTTTCAGTACGGTTTTTCATTATTGATTTCCTTTCTTGTTATGTTTTTTTATTTTTGTTATTTTACTTTTCGTTTCTTTATACGATCAATATAAAGCACTGGTTACCATTTACAAAAAGATTCTTCTCATACAACCACCCCCTTACAAGTTGACCTTTTCTTTGAACCTTTTTAAAACTTGTGGGATACAAAAAACAAAGCGCAACAAAAAACACCATGGATACAACAAAAAGGATCCACTCATTCCGCTTCTGTTTATCCACCCAGCGAAGAAGAAACATATAATATAAGTATTCCATATGTATCTTCAATCGCCTTCCAAGGCATTAGCCTTATTTGATGTACTTAACCTGCATGATCCCTGTGTAGAGTCACATGCTTTCCATGCCCATCTGTTTTCTGAGTTTTTTCAGGGCTTTCACATGAAGCCGCTTGATCTGACCATAAGGTCTTCGCATCAGTTCGGCGATATATAACAGGGTTTCTCCGTTGTAATAATGCAGAATAATTAGATCCCGTTCTTCTGTTGACAAAGTCTCCAGTGCATCTGCCAATCGTTCTAGCTCATCCTCCATAATCAGATGTTCCAGTATACCATCACTGTCATCGACCAGAGTTTCCGAAAGCTCTCCATGCTGCCGAAAGGCCATGGCACGCTGGTGGTCAATCAAAGTGTTACGTGTAATGTTAAAAATCCATGTAGAAAGAGAACTTTTTTCCGGGTCGAAAACATCCCATTTCCTAAACACTTTCATGAAAACTGTCTGTGCCAGATCCTCCGCATCCATGCGAACACTTGAGCGGTTTTCAACATACCGGAGCACTTTCGGATAATATTCAGTATAAACCTGTTCTTTGTCATATGTTTTTGTCTGTGTGTTCATTTTTTTTCTCCAGCAAACCGTTTACAATATTCGTGTCCCCTGCCGCAGCAATCAGAGACAATTCATCATCATCCAACGCATAGTAACGTTTCTCTACGTCCTCAATTATTGCACTCAGGCGTCTGTTTGGCGAAAACCTCTGATAATCCAATATGCTTTTCAACTTTTGTTCCACTTCTATTTCCTCCATCGATAAAATAGCATTAACGTCTGCCTATTTCTTTATACGACCAGCATCTCAGTATGTCCGCTTTTCTATGAAATATTGATTCTTTGACGCTTTACCAGTTCTGTGAAGAATCCGTCCATGGCAAGCAACTCATCATAAGTACCATCTTCAATAATTTTCCCACCATCCAGTACTATGATACGGTCACAGTGTCGGATGGTAGAGAGTCTGTGTGCAATCACTATTCTGGTACATTTAAGACCGTCCAGTGCTTCAGATACTTTCCTCTGTGTGATATTATCCAGTGCGGAGGTGGCCTCATCGAACATCAGTATTTTAGGCTTCGGGGCGATTGCCCGGGCAATCATCAGCCGCTGTCGCTGACCACCAGATATGCCGCCACTGCCTTCTGCGATAATGGTATGCATCCCCATCGGCATAGCCCGGATATCTTCTGCAATGTCCGCCAATTCTGCCGCTTCCCATGCGTCGCCCAGCGTCAGCCATGGCGCAGCGATGGTAATATTTGAGAAGATATCTCCGTGGAACAGCTTTCCATTTTGCATGACCACACCGATTTTCTTACGCAGGGATTTCAAATCCAGTGTGTCAATATTTTTTCCATCGTAATACACAGCGCCCTTCTGTGCGGTCTCAAAGCCCAGAAGAAGACGCAACAGAGTGGATTTACCACAGCCGGTTTTGCCGACGATTGCTACATATTGGCCTGGCTTAATCTTCAAAGAGAGGTTATCCAACACCCACGGCATCGACTCGTTGTACCGAAAAGACACATTGTTCAGTTCAATGCCTCCGGATACCCGTGTGACCACCTTTTTATCCTCGGAAATCTCAGGAACCGCCTCCATGATCGGTTTGACCTGCTCCAGTGTCGGCCGTATATTTGCTGCCTGAAGACCGATGCCCACCAAAGAGGAAAATGCCCCGGACACCATGCCATATGCCGCAGTAAAAGCATAATAATCCGCAACGGATACTCCGGACTGAACGGCAAAATAATACATCACAATGGTTCCTGTCAAAGATATTACCATACCGATAGTTCCACTGAGCAGTATTGAGAGTGGAATGCCATATGTTGTTCTGACCTCTTCGGCATACACCTTTGTCCAGCGGGTAAAAGCTCGTCGTTCTGAACCTGATAACTTGATTTTCTGAATCCCGGTGAGTAGTGCATAGGTCAGACCGTTTTTCTTTCCCGACACTTCCATGGACTGCCGACTGTTTTTCATCCGGATGAAGGTGTTAAAGATACTAAATCCCAGCGTCGCAACAGTGATGCAGAGAGACGGAAACACCAACGCCGGTGCATATGTAAACACCTGCGTGATGTATATTAGTGAAAAGATGGAGCCAAGTCCCGTCACCATAAAACTGGAATACAGTGTAGAGCACAAGGAATTAAAATACTGGAGTTTGGTTGACAGTTCTCCCGCACTATACTTTTTGAAAAATTCAGCCGGCAACGAAAGCACCCGAGCCATGGTTGCAGACTGTATTGACATACTCATCTGTGTACTAACCCTACCATCAATCAATGATTTCAGAATGCCCATCAGCATCGTGCTGATACTGAGGCAGACAGAAAACACAATAACCGCCCAAAACAAACGCATGCTTTTGCTGGGGATGACCTCATCAAAAATAATGTGGGTAATCCTAGGTGAAAGCATCCCCACCAATGTAGTGAGCAGCATCATAATAATTACCAACCCATAGGCCGATACCGGCACACAGCCGATCACATAGCGTAGCATCGTTGGGATGTTCAATTTTTTTGCAGGAAACGGCTTGTAGAAGCAAATCGCTGTTTCTTCAATGTCTTCTTCTGTCGTACTGCTCAGCCTCACCTCCCTGCCAGTAGTCTCATCATAATAGCTGTAGCCGAAAAAACGTCTCGGAAGCAAGGCCACAACCGTACCGTCCTTCCTAGTGCCCAAAAGTGCACCAATAGCGTCTTTATACCAGCCCTTTTCCAGCTTCACAGTACGTCGCATCACACCATAAGGACGACAGAGGTACTCCAGCTGTTCCTGAAGATTCTTGATATCATCTGGGACTTCCTTCGGTTTTATATGGTAGTAACGAAGAACCCGCCCTATTGCCCTTGTAATACTCTCCTGTTTTGTCGTCTCTCCATCATCACAGGAAAGTCCAATCTTTTCTCTTGTGATAATGGCGCTGATTTCATCCATAGCGTCAGCAAAGCGCTCGTTATCCTGTCGTTTTCGTTCTCTAATCTGTTCATCAAACCAACCCATGCCAACACCTCCTTAATCGTTGGAAATCAACTCTGTGTATTTTCCGCACTTGGCATAGAGCTCATCATGCGTACCGCGCTCAACAACTCTCCCCTGTTCCATCACGATAATCTCATCACAATCCCGAATGGTAGATAGACGATGTGCCACCACAATACAGGTAATGCCCCTGTCTCTGATGGCATTGACCACCTCATATTCCGTCTTAGCGTCCAAAGCACTGGTGGCCTCATCCATGATGATGATCGTTGGATCCTGTGCCAGCACACGGGCAATTTCCATCCGTTGCCGCTGGCCACCTGAAAGATCCTTTCCACCTTCGGAGAGCTTATATCTGTAGCCGCCGTCACGCTGCATGATATCCTCATGAATCTGCGCATCCCGGGCGGCAAGAATCATCTCAAAATCCTCTATGCTGTCATCCCACATCTTGATATTATTTGCTATCGAATCCTCAAACAGAATGACATCCTGATCCACCACGGCAAGGGAACCGGTGAAAACACTTCGGTCAATCTGGGAGATGGGTTTCCCATCAAACAGAATTTCGCCGCTCCACGGCTGATAAAGGCCTGATATCAACTTGGATATGGTGGACTTACCACAGCCGGAAGCCCCCACAAAGGCCACCCGTTCACCTGGTCGCAGCGTCATATTGAAGTCGCGGATCAGCGGCTCAGCAAGTCTGGAGTACCCGAAAGTCACATTCCTCAGTTCGATATTCCCTTTCAGCTTTGCGTAAGACACTGTCTCATCGACCGCCTCCGACTGATTCTCGTAGCACACATCGGATGGATACTGCATCACATCTTCAATGCGTTCCATAGCGGTACGCATTTCCATTACGCTCTGACCTGCTGAAATCAGCGAGGACGCAGGGGCGGAAAAGGAGCTGAGGAATCCCTGAAACGCCATAATCATGCCCACGGTAAAGCTTCCCTTCATGGCAAAATAGACGCCCAACATCAGAACAGCAGTGCCCGTCAACGTGGATACCAGCGTAGGAAGCATCGTTAAATACAGATTTGCTTTGGTGAACTTCACCGACTGCGTATTGACACTTGCCTGATAGCCGGCCCATTTCTCAAAATATCCATTCTCGGCACCGCTGGATTTAATCGTCTCTATCATTTCGATCCCCGCTACGGTGGCAGAATTGAGCTTTGCGGAGTCACGCATCTGTACTCTGGACAGATTCACGCGCTTGGCAGAGATAATTCGGGACAAAAGCATATTGACTACAATGGATGAAACACCTACCAGCGTCAATAGCCAGCTATAGCGGATCATGACCACCAGATAGAACATCATCATAATAAAATTAAGGGCTAGCGGGGCAAAGGTATTAATCAGACTCCCCGCAATCCCTGCATTGGAGTTCTGTCTGTTCTGGATATCACCCGCCATGCGCTGGGAAAAAAATTCCATGGGCATGTGCAGCACTTTCCAAAGAAAGGTCATATTACCCACCACAGCCATCTTTCCGTTGAGTTTATTCGAATAGACCGTTTGCACCGCCGACACAAAAATCTGTATGAGTGAGATCACGGTAAGACCTGTCAGAAAGGGGTAAAACCAATCCGGATTCTGTCCCGTAAGCAACCGATCCATAAACACGCGTGAAAAGCCGGGGCGGATGATATCAATCAGAACTGTAATCAAAGAGGACAACACCACAAAGGCAATAGCTGTCCCTGTGCCCTTGAGCCGACTGGCCGCAAACTTCCATACGCTTTTGGGTTTTCCGCCAGGAACAAAATTTTCTCCCGGCTCAATCATCAGACAGATTCCGGTGAATGCTTTGTCAAACTCCTCCATGGATACCGCATAGGTACCTCTAGCAGGATCATTCAAAATAGCCTTGTCTTTTTTGAAGCCATTGAGCACTACGAAGTGATTGAAATTCCAGTGGATAATGCAGGGAAACTGCCCATTTTTCTTAAAATCATTCGGTTCAAACCTATAGCCGTTTGCAACAAAGCCGTAACTACGTGCAGCAACCAGCACATTTTTCGCATTGGAGCCATCCCTTGATACACCGCAATCCACTCGCACCTGCTCCAACGGCACCCATTTTTCATAATAGGCCATCACCATAGCAAGACAGGCTGCACCGCATTCCAACGCTTCCATCTGCATGATGACAGGAACTTTTGCAACCCCTTTCGTTAGGGGTATGATCATTCTACTTCCCATAACACACCTCAATTGATTACGAATGTCATAGGAGAAATGCTTTCGATGACGATCTCCGCTTCATAGATCCCGCCATCCACTCCTCCAATGCCATCAAGTACAACCGCATAAACCCATTCTCCTCTTGTGATTCCTCCCAAATGTGCGAGGTAATCCGGAAAATTTGTATCAATCTGAACAGGCTGCACAGCAATCTCTGCAATTGCATACTCTTCCCCGTTCAACCGGACTTTCATTTCTCGGGAAACCGTACCGATATCCGATTCTTTTACATAGCAAACAGTCCGCTCCCCTTCTGTGATGGCACCCACTCTCAGCACAGTATCCAGTTTTCCAAATATACCCCAGACACAGATGCCGATCAGCAGAAATACCACGACAGCAAGGGCTAGCCATACGCTGGGATTGGCAACACGGATATAATCATTGAGCTGTTCCGGAGAAGACACCCGTTCCATGCTCTTCTCTCGAAAAAGTTGGTTCTTCATTTATTTAAACTCCTTTCTATGTCAATCTTTTTTTCTTACCGTCTTGCTGTATTGAATGAGAATCCGACGGAAGACAGTCACCATTCTATTCTTTGAATTATATAAATAGAAGGACAACAAAAGGCTGACAAAAAGTAAAAGAATTTGTCAGCCTTTTGTTGTCCTTTTTCTGTTACGATATTGAAATTATAATTTGCTTCAAAAGCCGTACAACGTGCACATTTGGCAGATGGCATTCGGTATTTTCTGATGGTACTCTTCGTCGGATGCCCCTGTTTGAACGCTACAAGATCTGCCTGCTGGCCAAATCATAAAACAAACCTTTTTTCGCCATAAGCTGCTCGAAATTCCCTTCCTCCACAATCTGCCCCGCATCCATAACAAAGATACGGTCGCAGCGAATGATGGTAGAAAGCCGATGCGCAATGACAATGCGGGTAGCGCTGAGCCGGTCCAGGCTCTCGCAGACCGATGCCTGTGTTGCATTGTCCAGAGCGCTGGTTGCCTCATCGAAGAATAGAAGCTTTGGTTTTCCCACGATAGCTCTGGCAATGAGGATGCGCTGCTTCTGGCCGCCTGAAATGGATCCGTCTCCTTCGGAGAGAATCGTGTGCAGCCCCATGGGCATATCAGCAATATCTTTTTCCAATCCGGCATCCCGCACTGCCTGCTGCACTTGTTCCAGCGTTGCGGAAGGCGTGGTAATGGTAATGTTGTCGTGAATGCTTCCTGTAATAAGCCCGCCGTTTTGCAGTACTACGCCAAATCTCTTGCGCAGCTCGCGCTTATCAATGCCGTCGATATCCCGCCCGTCATAGTAGATACGACCTGTCTGCGGTTTTTCAAATCCCAAAAGCAGCTTGAGAAGCGTGGATTTTCCGCAGCCCGAAGAACCGACGATCCCAATGTACTCTCCCGCCTTTATCCGAAGGGAGAGGTCTTTGATCACCGGCGGAGAATCCTCGTCATAGGCGAAGGTGACGTTACTCATCTCAACCGCCCCTGTGAGGTCGCCGGGCATTCCCACATCCTCCTGCTGTTCAGGCAACGTTTTCAGGATCGGTTTCATGCGATCGAAGGCCGGACCAATGGCATTGACCTGCAGATAAGCGGAAACAAGCTCCATCATTGCCGCAGAAAAGGAACCAAAGGCGGTAGCGAAGCCCATGAATGCACCCACGCTCAGCTCTATACTCTGGTGAACCATGATGTAATAAAAGACCATGGAAAAAACCGTGCTGACGGTTCCGGAAAGGATCGTTACAAGAAGATTGTACTTTTCTTTCCGGATATCCAGCTTGCGGGAGTCTGTATAACGGCGCAGATACTCATAAAGTGCCCGGTTCTCCGCTCCCGCTATGCGAAGCTTGGAAATGCCGTTCAAAAACTGGAACATCATAGACGCCACCAGACCGTCCAGTTCCATCTGCTCCCGTTCGTGCTTCAACTCCCTGCGTCCCAGCAGAAGAATAATCAGCATAGCCGCAAGGAGCATCCAGATGGATATCCAACTCAATTTACTGCTATATTTGAACATCCTCCAGAGATACATAAGGGAAAATACCGCAGTAAGTCCCACGCTGACCACAGTGGAGGCCAACATGGAAAAAACCTGCGAGATTCCCATCGCCCTTTGCCCCAGATCCGCGCTGTCGTAGCCGCGAAAAAAACTCTCCGGCAGATTGAACAGGCGATCCAGCACCGCCGCCTGGACCGAATATTTCATTCGGTTTAGGGCGCGGAAGTTAGCCAGATTTTTAACTACTGTAAACGTGACGTTTCCCAGGGAACAGGCGAGAACCACAGCGCAGACGCCCTGAAGCCCCGGCGCGTCTCCCAATGGGATAAACAGATCGAACAACTGCTCGTTGAGATATGGCGTCAAAAGTCCCACCAGCGTCCCCAACAGGGCGAAAAGCAAAATATTGGCCACATCCCGCCAATTAATATCCTGCAAAGCAAAGAGCATCAGCTTCTTCAGCGTGATTTCTTCCCGTGGAAACGGACGGTAAAAAATCATCGCTCTGGGATCTAGCTGCGCGGCTATTTTCTCCGTCACTGGAATAATGCTGTCGTTGGCAGGATCCCATATAAGATATTTGCCGGCCTTTTGAGGCAGGCAGACTACCGGATTCCTGCTGCTGCTCCTAAAAGCCAAAAAGGAACCTACATCACTCTTGAACCAGTTTTCCACCAACAGAATATCACGGCAGATAAAATTGGAAACCCGCGCCATATCCTTTACGGTAAATCGGCGACCGCAGTTGGCTCGAAGAATATCCAGGCTCACAGGCTCAATACCCTGCCAATCGCATAGGCGGACGCAGGCGTCGTAAAGAGCATTCCCAGTAAGTTCATGATTCTGGCGACGCTCGGCTTTATTGCTGCAGAAGAGCCGGTAAATGACCTCCAGACTGCGTCTGTAAGTCGTCTTTCGTTCCTCACCGGAAGCAAAGAGATTGCGCTGGTCACGCATATTCTCCAGACGATAGCTTTCCACCGCACTTTCTTCAAAACCGATCTGCTCATAATCCCGCAGTCCGGCTTTTTCAGAAAAACTGCATCGGATCTCGTTACTGTCGTTTACAATTTCCATTTCACTGGGATCCAACGCAGAAAGTCCAAATCTCCATCTACATGACTCTCCCTTGATATCTGCGGAATCATAGAATAAAGCTGGAACCGTGTCACCCGCCTCTAACTCGCACAACAACCAACGACGACCCGTGGTACCGTCTTCTTTCAATGGGAGAATAAATACCAGCACACGTCCGGAAAGGATCCGGTATGCTTCACCGGGTCTTTGAGTCAACAGCAGCTGATTTCCACTTAACTTTATTACAGTTGTGTCCATATACATTCCTCCTCTCTCATTCGTTGCTGATTAGCAGACGGTAGAGCCCCTCCTGTCCTCTGAGTTCCTCATGGGTTCCCCGCTGTATGATTTCCCCTTTTTGCATGACCAGAATTTCATCGCAATCCCGAATAGTTGACAAGCGATGGGCGACAATGATACAGGTGCAGCCGCGGCGCTTAATGTTGTCCATGATCTCCTTTTCCACGATGGGATCCAGCGCGCTGGTTGCCTCGTCCATCACAAGAATACTGGGGTTCAGAACCAGAGCCCTGGCGATCTCCAGCCGCTGTCGCTGACCGCCCGACAGATTCTGTCCCTCTTCCGTCAGTTTGAAGTCGTAAGCGCCAGGCAGTCTGGTGATCGTATCGTGGATGCAGGCGTCCTTGGCCGCACGCACAATATCCTGCTCCATAATGCTTTTGTTCCAAAGGGTCAGGTTATCCCGGATGGTGCCGGTGAAGATCGTAATATCTTGGCTAACCGTAGCAATGCTGGCCGAAATGATCTCCGGCGGTACCTGCCGCAGCGGAATCCCGTCCATAAGGATCTCCCCGTCCCACGGTTCGTACAGGCTGCTGATGATCTTTGCCACGGTGGATTTTCCACAGCCGGAGGAACCCACCAACGCCACTGAACGGCCGGGCTGCACATGGAAGCTGAACTCCCTGATCAGCGGCTCACCCAAAAGACTGTAGCCAAAAGAGATCTTTTTGAGATGCACGTCTCCGGAGAGTTTCTCACTGATCGAAGCATATTTTCTTTTTTTAAACTGAGGTGCTATATTGTATTTCTGGATATCTTCCACGCGACTCATATCCGCCTTCAGTGTCTGGATCCTGCTGATAAAACCAACCAGCTCGTTGATCGGCGCTGTAAAGGAACTGAGCAGCTGATTAAAGGCCACCAGCATACCGGCGGTGAGTGTCCCGTTGATCACCAATGTGCCGCCCGCCATCAAAACAAGGATGCTGACCGACGAAGAGATAGCCTGTGGCACAGCGGAGAGGACTTCCTGTACCTTGCCCAGCCTCTGTTCCGTCCCCGCGTTGCGGGCATAATGCCCCAGAATGCGGGACACATACTCATTTTCCGCACCGGACGCCTTCAGGGTGCTGGTGATGGCAAGACCCGAGTAAAAAGCTCCCACCATCTTTCCGGAATCCTGCTGTGCCTTCATGGAGAGCGTGGCAACCTTTTTGGAAATGATGTGGCTGACAAGAAGGTTGATACCCACGCCCGCCACGCCGATGGCGGTCAAAAGCGGACTGTAAATAAGCATCAGTACCAAATAGAAGCAGGCTACAAACGTATTCAGAACCGTCTCAGCCAGCTCGCCCGCCAAAAAATCAGACACGTTATTATTGTTCTGCACCCGCTGGGAGAGGTCTCCGGCATAGCGCTGGTCAAAAAACGAAATAGGCAGCCGGAACATGCGGTAGAGAAATTTATGAGCCGATATCAGTGCCATTTTGGACTGGAGTCTGATCAGCACCAGTCCGCGGTACCAGGTAAACAGACACTGGAAAAGGACTGTTCCTGCCATAGCGACCAACAGTGCGCCCAGCCAGTCGGAGCTACCGCCCAGCAGGATATTGTCGATAAATACCTGGGAGTAGACCGGAGTCACAAGCCCCGGCACCACCAGCAACAGCCCGGCAGCGACGAGAGCCGCCACAGCGACGCGCTGTCCTTTGAGCCGCTTCCGGACAAAGCCAGGAAGCGAAGCAATACGTTTCTTCTTGCGGAAATTCTCACCCGGTTCAAAAACCAGCACGATCCCGGTGAACGCGTCATCCAGATCCTCCAAAGTCAGCTTGCGGCGTCCTACGGCCGGGTCGTTGATGTACGGACAACCGCCCTTAAAGCCCTCAAAAACCACAAAATGGTTGAAATTCCAGTGGATGATGGCAGGCGTTCGGATCCTGCCCAGGTCTTCAACGCTTTTGGTGTAGCCCTTGCAGATCATGCCGAACTTTCGGGCGGCCCTAAGGATGTTGCGGGCGTTGCAGCCGTCCCGGGAAACACCGGTCTCAATGCGCATCTGCTCCAGCGGCACAAAACAGCCGTAATAGCCCAGCACCATGGCGAGAGACGCGGCGCCGCATTCCGTGGCTTCCATCTGGTAAATGGTGGGCGTCTTGACCCAGCTGCGCCTGAACCTTATTTTTTTCTCCTTCTTTTCCTTTTCACTTTTCTTCGGGGATCTGCTTATAAATCGTTTTTTGCTTTTCTCTCTTTTACCCGGAAGATGCTCCCTGACAGTTTTGGCCTCTTCCCGTTCTTTCAACTGTGCCATCATTGACCCTCCTTATCGCCGGCGCCGGGCTCCATCGCCATGGAAAGTTTCTCCTTGAGATAGGGAATCAGCATGTCGATAGGGGCTTTTTCTTCCGTAATAATATCTGCTGTAACCATAGTACCTTCCGGAACCATCAATTCGGCGCCCTTACTGTTTGACCACCAATAACCGCTGGCTGTTGTTTCATCGACACGCAACCTGCAGATTACACCTACTACAGGACCATTCTGCGTAAACGCCTGCGCTAAAGTATCGTCGCCCAGCATGGAGCGAATACTGGAAGCGGTGGATACATAGTCGTCCACATGGATAACCTCAGCCTGCATATGTCCATATTCATTCTCGTTAACGGTAGTAGGGGAAACAATGACCTCCATTCCCGGTTCAACCTTCTTGCCGGTATTAATCGGTATGTAACAAACAATCAGATTTTCTTCTGCAAGCTGGCGAATTGTCAAAATCTCATTTCCCTGTCCAACGGCAGACCCGATCCCAACTTTAATATCCGAAACCATTCCGGATACAGTTGCTGTTATCTGCGTTTTTTCCAGAGCATATTCATACTTTTCTATTTCGGAATCCAAACTGTCAATAATAGACGAACGCATTGCATCAAATTGCTGTCTATAGCTATCCACATGAACACTTTCACCAACACTGGCAGCCTGGATCTGGCTTTGCAAAGAAAGTATATTGGACTCCAGACTGGACTTTTGTGAATACAGTGTCTGATATTCGGTGGTCTTCTCATTGAGCACAGCCATCAGATGTTCTTTATCTGCACTCCCTTGTGCAGCAGCGTCTGATGAATTTTTATATGCCTCAGCTGCACTTTCGTAAGTAGCAAGCGCATCATAGTAATCTTCTTCCACCGTCGCTAAAATATCTTTTGCCGTTTTATACTGCATCCACAGATTTTCCAGATCAGCAAGGACTCCCATATGGGTGATTTCACTCTTTATATCACCGTCCAAAGTATCTGGCGCTGCGCCTGTACCTTTAGCCGCAATTACTTTTGATAGAAGAGCCTTCAGTGCTGCTTTTTGTTCATCAGTGGTATTCTGATCACTTATTTTTGCCTGAATCTGCTCTTGTAATGAGTTCAGTATACCATCCAATGTATTGTTATAGGTCACTCTTGCAGATTCCGCACTTGCAGAGGCTTGAGCATATTGAGATGATGCCTGAGAGTATGCCGCCTGTGCTTCATTGTATTCTATCTGAACACCTGTGCTTACACCGCCGGTATCTATGGCATTATAGTATGCTTGTTGTGCTCTCTCCATTTCTGTCTGAGCAGCAATGACTTTGGGTGCCAAATCTGACAGCTCCGCCTGATAGGAAGCCAGCATTGCCTCCTGCTGATCCTTCTCCAACCCTGCAGCTGAAATTTGTGTTTTCAGATTGATCAGTTCACGGTTGTCTGCGGTAACAATATCATTTTTACTCCCCAACGTAATAGCCATCACCATTTCCCGACGTTCCAAAAGAGCATTCAACTCCTGCTGAACATCTTCATCGGATAAAATCATAACAACGTCACCCTGCTCAACATAGTCGCCAATTTCTACCTGAAGTGAGGAAACAATACCAGATGTATTCGCAGCAAGATAAAATGTTCCCTGATCAGGAACGAATAAGCCTGTTGCTTCCGTTTTTATTGGGAGCCTCCCAAAAACAGACCACACCAGCGCCACGACCACAATAGCGGCGCCGCCCAACAGTGCCAACCAAAATGAAGGCGAGGTGATCACGATCATTTTATCCAGCTGGTCAGGGGATGACATCCTCTCCAACAGAGCTTTTCTGTAAATTTGTTTTGCCATGAGGCAATCTCTCCTTTCCAAGGTCAATTGATTCGCTCTCTCCCGCCGCCACAGGGCAAACGATAAAAGCGTTAAAAAGCACATGAGCCTTTCGGTTAATATACTTTCATCTTGAATAAAGCCGCAAATCATATCCGACTTAGTTTCCGGAATTCCACCGGTGCGGACGGCGTTTTCGAATCTAAAAACATAATGCGGCCCCATAATTTTTTTAGTATAACAAAAAAAGGACAACAAAAGGCTGACAAATCCCAGTCGTTCTCAAAAAAGACTGTGTTGAAACGCCAGTGTTCCAACACAGTCTTTTGCTGATATATCCTATTCAAATAAAAAGCTCCGCCAGTTCCGGACAAATCTCCTTCGCCCGGCGCTCCAGTGCTTCCAGCAGCTCATACCCTTCCTTCCCCCCGGCGCGTTCCATGCCGCAGCAATGGGAAAGCCTGTCCATTACCGCGCTTACCCGGCGCACCGTTTCGTTGTCCTGAGTGCCGTCCGTGTAGTTTTCCAGCCGTCCGCCAACGTAAACCCCATTTTCGATCCCGAGAAAGCTCTGCGCAAGGGGAACGCTGTACTCCCCTGTGGCAAAGAGCAGCCCCATGCAGTCAGCCAGCAGTTCGTCCCAGATCGGATTTTTCTTCTCCGGAAAAAGCTTGCGGCAGACAAAGTGGGTCAGCTCATGGTATTTGCGGATCTCCCGGGATAAGCGCAGCCATGTTTCGCTGTCATAGTGGGTGCGCTCCGCCGGAACGGCGCTGTACGGACCGTCAGACAGCAGCAGGAGTGTCTGCTTGTAGTTGGAAGGGACCGCCGTAAAGCGGGCAAACTCTCCGGACAGATCGTCTCCGCCGCTTTCCCGGTAGGCCGCCATGTGGGCATGGATCCTGCTCCAGTCATGGATCCCGCTGATATAGCAGGCTCCCATGGTGGGCGGCACTTCCACCGGCTCACAGCGGCAGGCCATGATGCGGTAGAAGCATTCAAAGTCGTCCCGGTTGGCAAGAAACACCACCGTCACCTCGCCAGCAGGCGTTTTCTCCACCGTCAGGCTGTCCTGGGGGGAAGTCGCAAAGTGAGACAGGCTCCCCTCATATCGGTTTCCTTTGCGCACGATAGCGCGGTACAGCTCGCTCTGGGATACACCGGGTTCCGGCTTTAAGTACAGCTGGGGAAAGCGTTTTGCCAAGGTTTCTATGACCATCATACATCGACTCCTGTCCGGCAACTCCGTCGTTCTTCGGCCTGCATCTCGGCAGCAGTCTCCAACTCAAACAGACCCTTGACAAAGGCCTCGTCAGCAAAAACTTCCTTCATTTTTTCGATGTTCATGATAGTTCCTCCTGCTTTTCTATTTTAATAGATTCTATTTTTGCTCAGTTGAACGATACACCATTTTTGGAGGGTCGTTCAACATAATCATTCAAATTACAAGCTCTTATTTCGCTGCAAACCATCATTTAACGCATTGTATCGTTAGTTTTTGTATAATTACCAACGCCTTTCGACTGCATCCATTATAGATAGTGTTAAGAAAGTAACACCTGCATATGCAATAATAGCACAACCCACAACAAAACCTACTGTCTCCAAAACAATACCTCCCGCGACATTTTCCAATTCTTCCTCGGAAAGTTCACCATCTTCTAACTGTACTGTCCACTTTTCCAGCTGCTCTTTGGTAATATCGCTTTCTTCAACTTTCAACAGAAAGTCTCTGATAGAAATAATTTCTTCTTCGCTAAACTCAATCCCCTTTTCTTTCAAAGCAGCCTGTACCTCTCCGGCGCTCTCCAGTTCAAAAAGGCTCTTGACGAATGCCTCGTCAGCAAAGATTTCCTTCATCTTTTCCATGTTCATACGTTTTCCTCGCTTATCTTTTAATTGATTTGTTGTTTCATTTTTTTGCGGCTGACGTTTCGCCGCACAAACTACTTCTTTTCCCGCAGGAAAGCCAAACGTTCTGCCGCAGACCTACGCCCACAGCCGTTTCAATCCCTCGCAGACCAGTTCTTCCACCAGTTCGGCCTGCTCCCGGGGCAAATACCCGGAATGGGCGGAACGGCAAATGGTCACAAGGGCAGGCTCCCACAGTTGACTACCCAGCCAGTTGAAAAAATGTTCGATGCGGGTACGGATCTGCTTCTCCTCCGCCAGCGCTTCCTCTGTGGACGCTTCCATGTAGCGCAGATAATATTTCCCGTTTTCTGCTTCCGCCCGAATCAGCGCTCGGGGCAGAATCCGAAACGGATGATATGGATTCTCGCAAAATTCCTCATACGCTTCCTTGGTGATTTCGATACGCTTTGGGGCAGTGGTTGACAGGGAATTATCCCAGCAAAAATAGTCCAGGTCGATATCAAGGACAACATTTTCAAGCATTCCGGTATCACTGAGTGCCCCTTCATGATAGGTATAAAAGCCGTAGCCATCCGCCCCATCTCTTCGTTTATCCGCATGCAGAAAGGGGATATACTTCGCCGGCTCCAGAACATGTTTCCCCCGAAGCCGAATCAGCCGTTCCTCCGTGGAAAAAGGCTGCTTCACCAACCCCTTCATATTGAACATTTGGGAAAACAGTCCCTCATACAGCGCCGGAACAATGAAGTCGGCAATACCAAGAGCCGAGTATGTAAAGACTCTGCGCTCCTCCAAGGTCAAAAAAGACTTTGAAAAATCATGGAAGTATCCACCGCAGGTCAGGTCATCGTGGTGATCCACATGGAACAGCACGTTTCCCTGCGGGGGGATCCACCCCTTTTCCACCGCAAGCCCCCAATAATAGAATGCCTCATGGTGCTCCTCCATAGTCAGAAAAGGCATTTTCAACATCATCTCTCCCCCTCCTTAATGTGTCGGTAAACCATTGGGAACGCTGTAATAAACCAAGCTGAAAACTGCTGCGGGCAACACCGCAGTTCCTCAGCCAGTGCATCCATCTTCACCCATTTCATCTCCCCAATTTCTTCGGGATCAGGGGTGAAGGGACCGTCATACCGCCCCACAAAAACATGGTCAAGTTCATATTCCGCAAGTTCTCCGAAGTCCTCACGGTAGACAAAAGAGGTCAGGTGGTGCAAATTCTCCATCTCATACCGAATACGAACCTCTTCCCACAGCCGGCGGGAAACTGCTTCTTCCAAATGCTCGCCCACTCTTGGATGGGAGCAGCAGGTATTGGCCCACAAGCCCGCCGAGTGGTATTTCCCCGCCGCCCGTTTCTGGATCAGCATCTCATCTCCGCGATAGAGAAACACAGAAAACGCCCGGTGCAGCAGAGATTTTTGATGTGCCTCCAGCTTACCGGCTTCGCCCACCGGAACATCCAGCAGGTCCACCAGAATCAAACGATCCTCCATCACGCCCCCTCCTTCGGTTCGGGGCAGATGGGACAGCAGCTGCAGCCCATGAAAATACTACCCTTTTGTTTATAATTGACTGCCGCACAGGGCAGGCAGTACCGCTGATATTTGCAGCTGTTACAAGGACTCTGAGGTTCGTCTTCCATGGCGCGGAGTTTTTTTAACGTCTCAGAACCCTGCCAGTAGGCCAGAATGTCATCCCAATCCTCTTCAATCTCCAGATGGCGGCAGGGGGTCAGCTTTCCATCTGCACTGACAGAGATTCCGTCCCGTCCCGCGCCGCAGCCCCGGCTGACACCCCGGTTGAGGTTGGTGAAAAAGCGCTGGTTCAAAACAGCGCGCAGCTGGGAGAAGCAGCCCTCCACCGTCACCTTCACCGGCCCCTGATAGGCGCGGATGGTTTTGGCAATTTCCCGCACCTGCTCTCCCGTGGGGAGGCTGGGAAGTTCATGGTCGGCGTTGGGCTTAAAGACAAGAACCACCATTTCAGATACGCCGTATCGCTCTGCCAGCTCCAGCATGGCAGGGAAATCATCGGCGTTGAAGGAGTGCATCACCCAGTTGATATATGTATTCGCAAATGCTTTTTTTTGCAGCAGTTCCAGTGCGCGGATGGCCAAAGCATAGCCGTCCCGGCTCTTTTGGTTGATCGCATCGGTGGAGCCGTTAAGAGAGATGTAGATATTGTTCACACCGCAATCCATCAGCCGTTGCAGAGATTTTTCATCGATTCCCCAGCCGGAAAGGGCTACATTGGACTGCAAGCCGTGATCCCGGCAGAACTCGATCAGCTGATGCAGATGGGGATAACACATGGTCTCCC
>ERZ808026.64-NODE-64-length-19001-cov-5.524361_pt1 | contig 19001 bp, 24 predicted proteins | sample MGYA00380182_ERZ808026 | MGnify/ENA primary metagenome ERZ808026 (study PRJEB31490, sample SAMN06133376) | cow dung metagenome | isolation source: H9 | host: cow | place: China: Chengdu | collected 2015-05 ... | reverse complement strand
AACATTGTGGTTAACAAGAGCATAAAAAAAGAGGCAGACCCTTAAGCCTGCCTCTATGCAAAACGCCGCCCATGGTGCGGGGTAATGCTCACATATAGATTTTAAGGTATCCCCCGGCGTTGCTCCACCCGTTCCAGATCGGGCTGTAATCGGGCTTATCCTTTGCTGTGGGGATATACTTGCAGATGTCGTATAAAGGCACGTAGCGAGGCTTTTTTGAGCCGCTGTCCAGTAAATAGCCCTTGCCGTTGTCCGTCACGCCGATAAGCAGGCTGTAATGATTGCACCGGGTATAAGCCTGGGAGCCTCCCTTTTCTGCTGACAGCGAAACAATGACCGGCATGCCCTTTCTCAGATGGAGCAGAATGTCATTGTAGGCCGAAGCGTTCCCGAAGCTCCTGACCCAGTCATAGCTGATTTTTTCATGGTCCAACAGCTTCATGCCCGCCATGATGCTGATAGGACACTTGTTGGCGCCGGTGATGCTCTTAAGGTAGTCCGTGGCGTATCTCAGCGGCAGAACATTGTAGCCCCGGAGGGAAGCAATGACGGCAAGGAAAGAGCAGAATCCGCACCCGGACCCGCTGAATACGAAGGGATTGGAGCCCTGGTTATGCTGATCGTAGCCGTACCAGGTCATTTTCCCGCGGGCCGTGGGGAAGTCCCTGAGGACATAGCGCTTCCCGCCGTTGTCGGTGGAATACTTATAGCCCGCCGGGACCGTCACGGTAGCCGTCTGATTGACACGGAACATCACCAGTTCATAGTCAGCTCCAAGTGCTTCCTTCCGGGCGTCTCCCGTGCCGTACATGCCTGCCCAGACATTCTCTGCAGCCTTAATGGTCCAGTTCACTTTTGCCTGCACTTCTTCAGCATAGGAGCCGAGAAGAGCCTTCCGCTCTGCACTGGTGCCCGCTTTGCCCTGCAGGACATAAAGTGCCATCTGTCTGATCAGAGCGTCATGGTCGGAAAGCAGCTCCACCAGATCGGCTGCAGATTCCAGTGTCAGCTGATTTTCAAGGATAATCTTAATTGGATCCATTTTAACCCTCCAGTCCGAAAAGCCTCAGAACGGTGTCTGCGTTCATAATGCCGTTGGCGTCAATGTTCTTACTGCGCTGGAAGTCTTCAGCTGCAGCCATGGATTTCACACCCCAGATTCCGTCAATGGCACCGGCATAGAAGCCCCGGCCTTTGAGTGCTGTCTGATAAGCCTTGACCACATAATCATGGTCATCATCGGTCCCAGGGAACAGATCCATCTTGTCTGCCGTCTCCTGCTTTGCCCCGCCGGTGGCAATACGGCCCCATGAAGCGGCATCAAGGTAGGCGATGTTGATGTCGATATCGGCCCCATAGCCGAGGATCCTGCCTTTGGAGCTGTACTGGAAGATAGTCATCTGCTTCCAGGCACCGCATCCCTTGGAATCGGTCCACGGCTTGCTCTGATAATCCGTCCTGTTGTTGGTGGCATACTGAGCGCACCACAGACCGCAGTGCTCTGCCACCCAGCTCCAGTTGTAAGACCGGCAGACAGACTTGCTCATATAGATCAGCGGCCACACACCGGAGAGAGCATGGAAGCGTTCAACGAACGGTATGACCCATGTGGGGCCCTGAGAGAACTTGCTGTTCTGATAGCCCTCCCAATCGAGTACCGGAATAGCCTTCCCGGCATAGGGCTTGAAGCGGGACCAGAAGAAATCTGCTTCAGCTTCCGCATTGTTGCCGCCGGCATAGTGATACACGCCGAGGAGCTTCCCGGCCTTCTGAGTATCCAGAGCATGCTTATTAAAGAAGGGATTTGTATAGCTTACGCCCTGTGTAGCCTTCACGATCACGAAGTCCGTGGTAGTCATGCCGGCGATGTTGATACCATTCTGATAAGATGCAATATCAATTCCGTTTAACATATTGTTCTCCTATTGAAAACAGGGGCAGGCACCGGCCCGCCCCGCATTGATCACTTTTTCTTCTTTCTGAGCAGGGTGATTTTGGTCGGATTCGGGACCTCAGATTTTTTCTTCTTTCTGAGGATTTTCCGTTTTATGACCTTAATTTTCCCCACGATCTTCTGGATAGTACCCATTACTTATGTCCCCGCTTCCGCCGATATAATTGGCAGTGCCTTCTTTGCCGTCTACGGTCACTGTGCTCTCGCTGACGAACTCATACTGGTTCAGAAACCATGCAGCCGCATAGATCCACGTTGCGTTGCTGCCTACAAGCAGGATGACCAGTAATACAATGAGATAGATCAGGCGCTGGGAGTGACGCTCCTCACGGTTTACGGCCTCTTTGTGGACCTCATACGGTACATCTTTATGCTCTGCAGGCTCAGACATCCGTCTTCTCCTCTTCGTCAGTGTCAATGGCGTTTTTCGCCTTCTTAAGGAGTTTCTTCAGGAACGGGATGTTGACCCCTGCCTGGTCGAGATTCTCCATAATGCTGATGCACTCCATCACCACGATGTAGATGGCGGCAGCTGAGGCGACATCAAACGGCAGGGCCACGGCGATGCCCACGACCCATGCGACAACGACCACGAGGATTTCGCCTAACTTGCGGTAGAGGCCCCGGCGCATCTTTGTGCTGTCCCAAGTGCCATTGATGGACGCCTGGATCCAGCCGGTGATGATGTCAGCTCCTGCGCTGATGCAGGGAAGGGCAAACTCCCAATAGGGTGCTGTAAAGTGAATCTGCTGTAAAGTTTCGATAGCGTCCATGATGTTTTATCTCCTTTTTGAGATTGAGGGGCCAGTGATTGCTGACCCCGTTAATTGTTGCTTTGTTGCTGATGTAAATATGCCTTTACTCCGATGCCGTTCCTCTGATTTCGGACAGGTCACGTTCCTCTGATTTAAGGATTTCGCCTGTGCTATCCATCAGCTTGATGGTGTAATAGGCTCTGCCCGTGTCCCCGGTAATCTCTGCCTGTTTGCGGTCATAGGCAACAAGGGCCGTGGCGAATGAACGGTAGTCGTAAGTGTAATAGCTGTATGTTCCGTCCGTATTAGTTACGATTAAAACGATTAAATAAAGCATCTCTCAATCCCCCTTTTTACTTCCAAACGGCTATCCATTTATAGGTCTGTCCGGCTCTGCACAAGATTGTGTTTTGTCCGCCATATGGTACAAACCCGGATGCTGTGACATCAGCTTTGTCATATCGCAGTAAGCCAGAGGCTCCAGCCCTACTTGAGGACAGTCTTGTATATCCAAACATTTTAGGCCATGATGCGCTATCCGTATAAGGTATTGCCGCCCCGAATATAGAAGTAAGGTCGGCATAAACAAACGACGTTATAGTAAACCCTGTTGCACAGACATTTGCTGATACATCCGCAAAAACGATTATGTCCGGCGCTCTTGTATGACTGTTTGCAAAGCTGATTTGCGGTCTGCTGTCCGCTTCGGCAGTATACGTTCCCTCTTCATATTCAAGACCACCACTTCCGCCACCGTATCCGTCAGCAAGACTTCTGACTGCATCCGGCAAATTCGCATCGGATTTACCTGTGATACCGTTGGCATATGTAGTGAGGGCGTTAATAGCATCTGTTAATGGCGTTGCCATTTACTCACCCCCTACTCCCATTGCCGCTAATGCTGACTGATAATCTGTCCACAACGTATCTACTTTGTTTTTGTATGCGTCTGTAAAGTCATTTGTTACGGTGGGAATACTGGACGGATTTGCAGGCGTATAACCGAGTGCGGCTGTGATGCTTGCCGATGTTACGGTTGCATCACTTCCTGCCGGGCCTTGTGGCCCTTGCGGCCCCGTGGCTCCTGTTTCACCTTTCTCGCCCTGTGGGCCTGTTGCGCCGTCTTTCCCGTCCTTGCCGTTTGTAACGGTTGCTGTTGTGGTTCCGGTCTTGTCTGTGATAGTTATGATGGCCCCGTTTTCGGTCTGTTCAACGGTTGCTATTGGACTAAAGCCATCTGCACCACCGCCACCGCCGCCACCGCCGCCACCGCCCTCTGCGGCTTCTTCTGCCCTCTCTGCCGCATTTTCCGCTCTGATGGCATAGGATTCGCAGAGGGCCGAAAGGTCTGTCAGTGTAGCAAGCCATGATTCGTAACCATCCGGGATTGTGTCGGTTTCATCCAGTGAGCCAGAACAGGATGTTTCATAGATGTAGGACTTTTTGAACACGGAACCAACAGTGTATTTCAACTGAATTGCTCCGCTTCCATGTCTGGCGCAGTCCGTAGAAGTGATGTTCCATGTAGCAATTCCGTCCACAATGGAGAGTGAAACAGGATAAGGAACTGTGTCCCTGGGCCGTATCACGAAGAGTACTAAACTGCCCTCTCCGTATTTTTCCACCCATGAGGTCATATCGAAATCCACTCTGCTGACCGCATTTTCGCCCTCAAAGCCTATGCGGATTTTATGGCCATACCTTGAGTTTGGATTGATTCTTAATGTATCCATAAGCTCTATCTCCTATTTGTGTTATTCGGTTAAATCGGCCTTTAGTTCGGTTAGATGTACGCCGTGTCCAGTGTCATGCGGTACGTGCTACCGTCTTTGTAAATATGCCTTTATGACAGTAAACCGCAATAAAATGAATACATCAAATCCGCCATTTGGTAATATCCAACAGCTTGCGGATGGATTCGCTCAACAGGCATTGGAATTTCTACATCTGACCGGGGATTGACTTTTGTCATTACCTGTCCGAAGTTGTATTCCCTGTCCATGCAAGTTGCAAGAGGGATAATATACACTTTTGTCATGCCAGAAAGAGCCGTTTTAAGTCCCTTCATCAAACCCATGACAAGGCAATCCTGTTCGTACTGGTATGCAGATGCCCCGGAGCCGCCACTGTACGCATCAGAACCAACACTTCCATATCCGTTCTGATTGGAGTTGTAAATGGTATTGCAGACGAAAATGGGCATATCCGGGTATTCATCACGGATAGTCTGCACCATTGAAACGATGTTTGCCGTTGCTGGATCAATGCCGTTCCTTATGTCGTTTGTGCCAAGGAATATCTGCACAGCATCCGGCATTGTTACGCCTGTCTGTGTGGTCAGATAGTGGTTAAGGCTGAATTTGCTCCCATCCCAAAACGGATTTGCAGAACCGCTTATAGATGAAACGCCGTCATATCGGTTATCAAATGTATAGGATGTGTTTGCAAGGTAATCACTTGCTGAAAATCCGCTTCTCCCTTCATGGTGAATCGTGCCGCTTGCGTATGTGTTCCCTTCGCTGTCCACGGACTGACCACTGTACCGGGTTCCGACAAATGTAATGTTATTGCCAGACAGGAGCATTGTTTCCTGCAACCACGCCTTCCAGTTTGTCAAACTGTCACCAATTGGAAGAATTTTCTTTGTCGGATTGCTTGCCGCAACCACATGGACAACGCACCGTCCGCACCAACATACATTCTGCTCATCATCATACAGATAAAGGTCAAGGTTAAGGTTTTTTACAGTTATGCCAGTAATGGAGAATTTCCGCTTATACGCCGCTCCTTCTGCACATACCCATCTGAAATGGTACTTTTCGTAGTCAATGCAGACAAGTTCGTTATACAGTTCGATTGTCCTGCCGACTGCGACATAGAGTTCAGATGGAAGATATACGTGCAGAGGAGGCTCGCCTTGCGGAGTATAACTGTCAAGGATTTCGTAGTGTGGCGCTTCGTAGGGTTTGTAGGGTTTCGGCAGATTGCTGTTCGTCTTTTCAATCTGAAGGTACTGGGTATATGAAGCAATTCTGATTGATACTCTTACATACTCGACCGTTTCTGGGACTTCAAAATACGGTGTTGTGTTTGCGTTTTTTCCAAGCGGCTGTAATGCCGACTTGTTCGCATCATAACACGCTATATATGCTAACACTGCCGGCTCTGTCTTTCCGTTTGCCGTTAAATACGACCCAAAAAGAGTATCACCTGCGTTTACTTTGATGTAACCGCTTGCTATATAGGCATCGCTGTTGTTGATATTCCCCCAGCTATTTATATACTTCCCAGTAAGATAATCAGCATCTTCTTTGTTTAAAAGATTTTGTCCCTCAACAAGTTCAAACGCCGGGATGTTTCCAATATTAACAGGCGGGATATATTCGTTTTTAATCTTTGCGCTTACCACTTCGCCATACGGTATATACGCCGTGGCAACATTACCTTTTTCGAACTGGTATTGGCTAAATGTGCTGTTATTGGTTATGCTCAGTCTTACATATGCAACTCCGTCCGGCACGATGTACGGGTATGTCGTGGTTGCCGTATTTTTTCCGGCAGACGGCATTACTGTCTTGTTGGCATCATAACAGGCGATATATCTGATATTAAGGTCATAGAGGATTGAATTGCCGGAAGTTGCATTCGTGTACAGATATTTGCCGCAGTAATTTGCTCCTGCCTCAACTGGAATAAAGTCCGTAACAAAGTAATTGCCGTTATGCTCAACACCGTCTGCTGTAATGTATTTCCCGTCCGTGGCGGCATCCATGTTGATAAGGTTTGACGAAAACTCTTTTTCGAGGATTTGCAGATTTTTGGGAGTTACTTCGTCCGTACCGTTTTTGTCAACTAAACGGCCATTTACATCAGCAAGCTCTGCCGCCACATTGCTGTCATTGTAGGCCACGGCAGACGCGTCGATAGCCTGCCCAGGGACGTGTCCGATCAGTACGTGCAGGTCGTTAATCTGCTCTCTGACCGCTTCGCCGGGGGTGCTGTAGACAGTTCCGTCATACCCGGTCTTGATGCCATTCAGAGCCGCAGAGATAGGGGCAAGGAGCTCCGTGACCTCTGCTTCTGTCATGCCATCGCCGCTGGGCACGATAATCTCTGTATTGATCTCAATCTCTGTCGGCTGGAAGGCAATCCACAGGACGGAAGGAGAAACCGCCTGCGTGTACCTGTTGCCGACAGCAAGGGTGAAGCCGGTTGTGGTGATGGAGCTCTCCACCGGCTGTGCAGTCACGAGCGAATAGAATGTGTTCGGCCCGTTTCTGAAGACCTTAATTGCCGCCACGACAGGGGCTTCTGTAAAGGTCTTGGCAAAGGTCACATTCATGGTTGCCGTCTTGTTGGCCTGCACGTTGGAAAAATTCGCAATGCCATGGTCCACGATGAACGTGGGAACAGTCGTTGTGGTAGTGCCGGCACTCTCACCTTCGCCGCCCTGCTCCAGAGCCTCGACACGGGCCGTCAGTGTCTCAATGCCTGCCTCCTGCATCTCATTGACGCCGATGACCTGCTCGATCAGATGCCGGGCCTCAAGGTCATTGACGCCTGCCTTGCCGTCCTGATAGCAGAGCTCGATGGCGTCATGGATGGCGCCACGGACCTGCTCACCGTATTTAGCCGACAGGATCGCGGCAAGGAAATCTGTAATTGAATTACTCATTTGGTGTTACCTCCAAAGCCGCTACACGAGCTTCGAGCGCGGCATATTGTGCTGTTGTGCAATAGTCCTGGGCAATCTCTGACAGGGCAATATTAAGGGCATTTGCGGTGGCATTTGCGCTCACACCTGCCGATGCTGCAGTGATGGCTGCCTGTGTCACGTTAGCAGCGTTCGCCGCCTGGTACTGTGTCAAGGTGGTGCCGGTTGCCCCGAACGAAAACTCTGACCCGTCAATCTTGTCGAGCCTCAGCGTTATGCCGGAACACTGATACCACGCGTCAATGCTGTGGGGCGGGCTAACCACCCGGTTATACTCTCCGATTCTGATAGCGTCTACATTGACGCCCAGGCGGGACAGGTCCACGGCCTTGACGGTCAGCTGAACGGCCATAAGGATAAGACTGTCAAGTAACGCCTGCCCTTTTGCTTTAAGATTGGACGCCACCGTGACATCATCCCATGTCTCCGTACCGACCACCCTGCCGAAAAGGGAAATGCCCGTCTCGGATTCAAGATAATCCTTTCCGTCATTCACACTCTTAATATCCAGTCTGACGCTCGTTTCACCATCTGCCTTGCCATACGGCACCAGTACGGTGCAGACCTCAGACGCATCAATGTACTGCTCTAAATCAAGAAGATTTTCGGCAAATACGATAGGCTGACTATTGTGACCGCCCGAATCAGATAAATAATCAAGGTATTCTACCTCCTGCCCGTTCTCAATCTCATAGCGCGGGATGATGTACCCACCCAGTAAGTCGAGCAGTTTTGATTTCATTTCGCTCCACGTTTTCATCGCTTCGGTGGAGCCCCGCACGATGTAATCATTCCCATCCGTTACCGTGACATTGCCGACTCTGAACTGCTTCTCAGCATCGACCTGTGAATTGTGCTGATTGACAAGCATTGAGAAGTATCCTGCCACGGATCCGGTGTAGTTGTACGGACGGAGGATGCTGTCATTGAGGTATGCAAGCTCTCCCTGGGCCGTCAGCTTCTCCCTATTGTAGAAGTCCTTCTCGTTGTCAATCACACGGCCCCGGAAAATCCTGCGGTCATTGTCGTAGACCTTTACCACGCTTTTCAGTTTGGAAATCTGCCCATAGAGCGGGTTATTTGTTGGCACCGTGCATTCCAGTGCCGAGACTGAATTAAGGCTTAATTTGACCTTGGGGCCGGTCACAGCGTACCCGTCTTCGGCGAGATTGGGAGCGTAGAGGAGCCGCCCGTCAACATAAATCGTATACATTACAGACTGCCCTCCCGGAAGTAGATGCTGACCGTTCCGACCCCGGTAAAGGTCATCGTATGCTCACCGGGGCCAATGCTCATGGCCGGGATCCTGTTGTCCCCGTCCACCAGCTGATAGGTATGACCACCGTAAAGGACCGTCATGCCGTCATGGTTTTCGGAATCAACCGTAAGGACCGGCACCACCGGCATTGCGGAGCCGATGATGGTGATGACCGTCTGACCCTCAATCTGCATGTCTTTGTACTCTCTGATGACACCGGTTTCAAAATTAAAGGGATCCCAGAGCCAATCATCGTCCGTACTCGATACGATGTTGTACTTGTAGGGCTTCAGCGTGCCTTTGACAGGGATAGTGATGTATCCGGCATCATCGGGCTTCGGATCGCCGACCTCAAAACGGCCTTCATAATACCAAAGCGGATCGTCATCAAAGATAATGACCATGTGTCTGCCATGGAGGAAGTTGAGCAGTGTACTATAAATCTCGTGCCAGTCACGCTCAGGATTCACGATTAGAAAATCCTGCTCGTAGTCCCGGTCTTCATAATGCACGAGGCCGTCCAGCGCCTGGGACGCATCAAGCCGTCCATCCATGCCGGGGATGTCGAGAAATTCCGTCTGCACCTTGGGCGGGTCCGGCATGCCCTTCGTTTTCGGGTAAATGCCAAAATCCTTGAAGGAGTGCCGTTCCTGCCCATCATCATTGATGAAGGTCAGACCATGTTCTTTTGTAAAATCACTCATGCCATCGCCTCCATCTTAGCCATGTATCCGAGTTGCTGATTCATGCCCTCTGCCAGTTCTCCGACAAGAGCACCTGTGTCTGTTACCAGTCTCATTCTGCTGATGCGGTCTCCAAGTCCTGTGACAGCCTCCAGCAGGTCTGCATTAACATTACCACCCGTCACAGGCTGATAGTTCGCCCCCTTATAAGCCGACAGCGTCATGCCATCCCATGCTCCAAGGTAGGCCCTTGCAGCATCCTCGCCTGCTCTGCGCAGCCTGCCATATCCCATACGGGTATTTCTGACTACGCCTTCCACGGACATGTCTGCGATCCACTCGAATTTCTTGGACGGGGAAGCAATGCCGAGGAAATTCTTTGCGGCATCGAAGGCTTTCTTGGCGAGGTCCTTTGCGGCAGATACCAGTCTGCTGGCGCCATTCATGATGCCCTTCTTAATGCCATCAATGATGTTGGAGCCGATGGAGCCCCAGTTAAATCCTCTGAAAGCCGATGTTACACGGCTGAAAATCTGAGGAATAGTGGCAACGACTTTCGGGATGCTCTGCACGATACCAACGACAAGTTTCGCGATCAGTTCGATGCCGCTCTGCAGGATCCGGGGAAGGTTCTGTCCGATTGTGGCAAGCAGGCGGGCGATCACGTTGGCCCCGGCGCCGATGATAGCAGGCAGGTTATTGAGGATACCCTGCGCAAGGCTTCCGAGCATCCGCACACCGCTCTGGAGGAGCTGAGGCAGGTTGGACAGCACATAGTTGATAAAACTATTGAGCATCTGTCCGCCGGCAGTGATGAACTCCGGCAGGCGGGACAGGAATCCATTGACCACCTGCGGGATCATGGTGGTCGCGGTCTGCCACAGTCCCGGAAGGGAATCAAGGATGCCCTGCACGAGATTGGTCACGATGCTGATGCCAGTCTCCACAAACTGAGGGACCGCCGCCAAAAGGTCTTCCGCAAGTGTCTGCACACCGCTGATGATGGTCTGCACGCCTTCACCGTCACCGGCGAACAATTGCGTGATGCCACCCATAATCTCTGTGAGACCCGGCAGAAACTCTGACAGGAGGCCCCTTCCAAGGCCGCTGAACGCTGTCTGCATGTCCTGAAGCGCGTCCTGGTATGCCGCCGCTGACTTGACTGCATCGTCTGACATGACGCCGCCCAAATCGTTGACGGCGTCCTTCATTTTCTGTGTGTCTTCAGCTGATGTGTTCAGAAGTGCCGCCATCTCCTGGGCTCCACGGCCCAAGAGATCCTGTGCCAGTGCCGCACGCTCTGTGCCCTCTTCCATGCCCTGCAGGCCCTCGATGACCCTTGCAAAAAGGTCTTCCTGCGACATGCTCATGGCTTCTTCCTGCGAGATCCCGAGCTTCCCGAAGGCGTCAGAGCCATCGGCAGCCGCCGCTGTCAGCTTCTTCATGCTCGACTGCATCGCATTGATGGAAGTGCCGCTGTGCTGTAAGACCGCATCCCATTCCTGGTATGCCTTGGCGCTGATGCCGATTTTCTGTGACTGCTTATCAATGGTATCGCCGTAGGAAGCTAAATCCCCGATGGCGTCAAAGCCTTTCTTGATTGCCATGCCAATACCGGCAGCAGCTACGACCTTCTTTATCTTGTCTGCTAATGCGTTTCCTGCGCTTTCGCCTGCTTCATCACCGGCAGAGGATGCTTCCGGCACAAGGGCCGAGGAGATTCCACCGGCGATGTTTTCAGTTGTAGGTATGATTTGCACATACGCTCTTGCTAATTCCATATATGTACCTCTTAGAGCTGATTCCACGCCGCCATGAAATCATCACCAGTGTCAAATACCTCATAAGTCGGTTCATCGCTCTGGTCAGACATGCCAAGGAGTGCGGGAGTGAGCATCGTGGGATAGTTCTCGCCCTTGTGCCCGTCCTCTGTATTCTGCCACGCAAGGACAGCAAGACGGTCAGCGCACATGGCCAGTACAATCTCCGGCCACCGGGCCTCAAAACCCTGTGTCTTTGCCCATACCCGCGAGTTTCGGCCCAAACCACAAGCGAGCACTGCCAGCGTCCGTACTGGTAGTGCCCGCAAGTCGTAGATGTGATATGTCTCTGCGAAGTCACAGATTAACTCATCCTTGGCGGCGGACCACATGCCCGCCAGAGCCATTATTTTTTTAATTCTTCAGCTGTAAAAAGTTCCATCATGACGGCGGAAACCTTCGTGAGAGAAGACCGGCCCGTCTCAGGATCCCGGCAGAAATCATATAATGCTTTCTTCTGCTTCTCGCCCAGAAGGCGCCGCAGGCCGCTGGAAACGGCAAGCAGATCGCCCTGGTCAATACGGGAAAGGTCTTCAAGCAGTTCGATATCATCAACTGCCGTCTGGTCGATTTCAGCGGTAAAGCCGCTTTTGGTTGTTACGGTAATAGTTTCCATGTCTCCCTCCGATCACTCCTTAGGCTGCAGGTCTCTTAAGGTACTCGTAGACCGCCACACCTGCCGTATCTGCGATGGTGCCCAGGGTGGTGTCATAGCCTACGGCCTCATTGTCCTTGTATGCGACTTCTGCCAGTGCGGTAACGACTGCGCAGGGGATGACCAGCCTGCACTTGACGCCACCGGTCATGATCTGATCGATGACCCATGCACGCTTTTCGCCCTTAAAGCTGGGCTTGTCCTTGATGGTCATTCCGGTGGAAAGATCGCCGGTCACGTTCTCGGCGCCGTGAGCCACCTGCTGTACTACCTTGTTAAGATACTCGATCATCTTAAAGGTGAAGTTGGTGTCGTTCGCCGTGCGGGTCTCCATCACGGTATCGCCGCCCCATGCCTTGATCTTCTCGGAAGTAATCTCTTTGGCCCTCTTCAGACCGTCCTCAGAGATATATCCGACACATTCCAGACTTTCTGCCAGTGCGGCATCAGTGTCAGTGGGAAGTGTCAGACCTGCTGTGGATACCAGTGCGGTGTAGATCGCGCCGGCCACCTTAGGAGTACCGGCTGTAACATTAGTGGAGTTATTAGCCATTCTTTAATACCTCTCTGTTGTATGAAATGTCGAACACCGCCTGGTAGCGCCACCGCTTTGATGTGGTGTCCGTGTAATCATAATCGCTGTTAAGGTGACAGGCAGAAATGCCGGATGTTCCGACAATCCCCTCCATCACTCCGGCCAGTCTCTCGTTCATCCGGGCCGCCTGTGCTTTGCTCTGCACGGTGACCGACTGAACGACAATCTGTGCCGTTGTGATCCTGTCCCTTGTCGTGCTCCCGGTCTTCTGCACCATGTAGTGATGTGCCGGGAGCTGATGTTTGTAAGGAGTATCACCATAGGCGGGATACTCAATATCATTGTGGCTGTTCAGAAAAGCGATGACAGCCGCTTCAATCGTTTTATCCGCCATTGCCGATGTTCCTCAAAATAGTGTTGTTCTTTAAGTTGTCCTGATAGGCGTCCCATGAGACAGCCGCCACAGAAGCGATGGTCCTGCTTCCGGCATTGTAAGTATCCGCCGCATATCCATCACCACAGGCACTTGCCGCCGCCTGGGCATATTCCGCACAGACCGTCTGCCCGACTTCATGCAGGAGCTCGCCGACTCCCGCCTCATTCAGTTCAATCAGAACCTGTGCCATAACTCGCCACCATTACCTTCTTGTTCCATGGTCCCGGGACAAGGTCCTCGATGCCTTCAATACCATGCCCGAATATCCGCCATGTCTCGCCAAAGAACTGGACAAGAGTGCCGGCGGACCAGTCATGAGTATCACCCTTGGGGATCCCGAGCACATACACGGCCCGCTCCCCGTAAAGATCCATGCTGTTGACCTGCTCTGCATCGGTGGGCTGACCCACCAGAACATCATCAACATTCACCCATTCTTCCACGCTGACCGGGACATTGAAGCTGTCAACTCCGATGCCGGTCATCTGCTGGAGCTGTACGGTCATGCCATGGATCCATGTGGGAGGATTAAGATTCATCGTCAGTGACATACATTTCTATCCTCCCGAGCCGCTGTTTTTTGCCAAGGCCGAGCCTCGACAGTTCGTTGTCATAGAAGAACATGCCGCCCTGCGGGTTAAGATAGGTCCCGCTGACGGAATACCCAAGGGCACTCTGAGTGACCTGACTGACAGGCTCTCCAGTGGTGGAGGCCCGGAGGACACGGCCTACAGCTGCAACAACAACATCCTTCAGTACGGATTCGTAGATCTCTCCGTTATAAAGCATGCTGTCAAGGTTTAGTCCTCTGTTCTGGGCCATCTGCCTCAGAGTATCGGACGCCACCTCTAACAGATGCGGCGCCCGGGCTAACTCTGTTTCGGTAAGGGCCCTCCAGAGGTTGCCCATATCTTCTATGGTCGCATACGCTCTCATAAGGCACCCCCTCCGTTATTTACCAGATTTCCCAAAAGAGCCCGCCCATTGGTAGAGCGGGCCCCTTCGGGAGGAAAGTTTATGAAGATAAAATCTTAGGTAGTACCGGAGGAAGCGGGAGCAGTGTACTGAGTGATCCTGCGGAAAGCAGCCTTGTCGAGGATGCCCCAACCGATGTAGGCTTCTGCTCTCAAGATAACCTGGTTCTTTCTCTTCAGATCGCCCTGACCATCGGGATCACCATACTCGATAACTTCCATAGGGATCTGCTCTGCAAAGCCCCAGCGGAAAGCATTGAAGTCACCCACGATAGCTGCATCGGGGGTGCCGCCGGTTGCGATCTTGGATACGGTGGAGTTTACATCACAGTTAATGCCGTTCAGAGCGCCGGGGTTTGCACCCATACGGAACTCGGGATACTGGCGAACGCCGTTGACCTTCAGAGCGGCCAGGGAGGCGGCAAAACTCTTGGAAAGGGCGATGCCGGTTACATCGTAATCGCCGATGCCTGCAACGCCTGCTTCGAGATCAGCTTCGGGATCTGCTGTGCCTGCGATAGAGACAACAGTGTCGAAATGGTTGGTGCCGATTGCCTGGGTAGCAGCAGTCATGGTCGCGGGATCCAGTCCGTGCATAGCCATGATGTCGAGGCCGGAAGCGATCTTCTTGGCGAAGCCATCGGTGAAAGCCTGCAGCATGGGCAGGGCCTTCTCTTCGGAAACCTTCAGAAACTCATCAGTCACTCTGTGCTGATAGACCACCTTGATGGGCTTGATCGTGACCGGGGCAACGGTCGCATTGCCGGCGGGCTTGTTGTCGCCCTCACCTACGATGGAGATCTCGGAATCCAGGTTGAATGTGAAAATATCAATGCCGCTGAAGGGGATGGGCATTGCGGGACACAGTTTTGCAAGGGAAGAATGGCCCTTGACCTTGGAAAACAGTTCATTACTTACGGACTGAATAAATCCGGTGGAAGTGGTGATAGCACCCATTATTTACCTCTCAATTCTCTGAGCGCCGCAAGGGCGTCAGCATTGGTTGCTTTGTTCTTGTTGTCACCGCCGTCATGGCCGCCGACAGGAGCAGGAATGTGCCTGCCTCTGATACTCTCGGCCCAAGCCTTGGCGTCAGCTTCGATTTCTTCTGCTGTAGATCCTGTCAGACGCTTGGCGTCATCCAGTGCAATGCCGTACTTCCGGGCGGCTTCGACCTTGGACAGAGAAAGCCTGGCACTGTCACGCTCTCCCGTGAGAGCTGTGATCTGGTCGGTATAGGATTTCTCTTTGTCGGCGAAACCAGCTACCTTCTTCTGTAAGTCGGCATAGTCAGCATATTCTGAACGGATAGATCTTTCCTGCTGCTTCAGGCGTCCCTGAATGGCGGCATCAAAGTCTTCCTGGGTGGTAATGGGGGTAAATTCGCTCATTCTGTTGTCTCCTTTCGCGCTTAACCGGGGCTTTCCGTGCAACTATCGTATAACAGGTCCCGCAAAAAAAGTTCGCCCCGTTTACGGGCATAGAAAAAGGCAGAAGGGAACGCGCCCAACTGCCTTCTTGTTCGTGGAGACACGAACTACCGCCAACCACAGGCATCATATCATGCAAAATGGTGGCAATGTTCGCCCCGTCAATATGAAAAACTTTGTTTTTTCTTCTCTTTGGTTGTCATGCATAGCCAGTACGCAAGGGCCACGGATTCCATCAAGGTTACGTCCATGCCGTCAATCTGCGCTTTGTATCCGTAGCCACCGTCTGTCCCTATAGGCCGGTGGTCGCAGTTGCCAACGATCTGCACCAGTGACGGCTGCCCCGAGTGCCGGATCACATCACCATACACGCCCTGTTCAAACATACTGTTGGCGTCCTTGATATCCTGCACCCGCGGGAGGATGGGCTTCGTGATCCTGTTGGCACGCATTTCCTCCGCCAGCACGGCCCCAGGGGAGCCATCCACGGCACAGGCCCGCCAGTCTGCCTGCTGAAGGAACTCCAACAACCATGCGTCACCTTCGTTTCTGCTCCGGCAGTCGATAGCCTCCACCCACGCATGCCCGTCCGTGGTCTTGACGGCGATTGCCATGGAGACAGAGCCGCCGCCTTCGGTGGATTTGCTGTACTTGATTCCGACAAACAACTGACCCGTAAACATGGGCAGGGTCTTCGGCACGAGCGCCATCCATGCCTTCTTGGAAATTGCGCTGGTCTGAGAATAGCTGAACCAAAAGCCGAGACGCTGGATGATAAAGTCGTTAAGATCATCGCCGATTTCATCCGCAATGGTTCGCTCCAGAATAGTATAGCCCAGTGACGGATTCGTTTCATACCACAGATCCCGATCCTTGCATATCTCAATGTCTTCCTTGCCGGCAGGCTTTTCTCCGATGCCCCATTCCTCCCAGGACGCGTTCTCCGTCTGCCCTGTGAGCACATCGGCCCGGAAGCGGGGGAACAGGGTGCCTTTGCTGTGAGGTGTTGGCGGCGTTCCGAGATAGATTATCTGAGGATTAGGGGAAGCCGCCACGACATACTGAAGAGCACTGCGCTGATCGGCGGTGTATTCCTGGGCTTCGTCAATGATAAGCACATCAAAGGATTCGCCCATACCTCCGAGGCTAGTCCTTGTTCGGAACTCCACCCGCCCGCCATTTTCAAACGTAACTGATTCCTTGCCCAGTGCCTTGATGGATTCATACGGCATTTTGGCATTGTCAAGGCGGGCACAGAGCCTCTCCCATGCTTTGTGGGATGTCGTTGCCAGTTGTGCGGTATGCAGGACACGTTCGCTGTTATCCAGTGCATACATTTCCCGGATGGTGACACATTCGTTCTTGCCGTTCTGCCTGGGGACTGAATAGCCAAAGCGGGAGTTGACCCACAAACCATCATCGTTTATGGCCATCATGTCCTCAACTATCAATTCCTCCCACGGCAGGGCCTTATAGTTTGACTGGTTATATAAATCAATAGCCGCACTGCCCATAGATTTCTCGTAGGGCAGAACGGCTGCAAGGGTTGGCGTTTGACGCCCGTATCTTTTATCTTCCATATCTCGAATCACCGGGGTCATAAAGGATTTCGCATCTGCAATTGTTATGCCGCCGCCATACATCGTTCCCTTTATCCCGCACATCTGCATAGTCATAGGTCCCGGCAAGATCCTCGCACCACGGGCAGGCGTTGAACTCTGCGATGCGGGTGACGGTGGGCTTCATTCCGGCTTTGCGGTCAAGGTCTGCATTGGCCCGGATGGCAGAATCCGCAACTGACAGGGCGTTCCGAACAATAGGGTCATCAAGGATCCATGCCAAATCCTTAAGGCTTTCCCCGGAAGACAGGCGGCCGAGAATCTCACGGATGTTATCCTCATCAAAATCTCCGACAACTGCCCGAAGCCCAAGGCCCGCCTTCTGATTCAGCGTTTTCTGTACCGTCAGCGCCGTCTCTGAAATCAGGTCATACTGGAGCCTTGCCTGCCTCCCTACGGTCTTTTCTGCCATGCCCCATGTCATTATTCCTCCGGGGACCGCATCGGCTGTAAGGACCTTTTTGAGCGCCTTGGCAGAATGGTTTCCGACTCTCTGCGCTATGGTCCCGACATCCTTATAGCTTGCGATCCCCTTGCTGACCTTCTCACTGAGCCTCGCCAGTCTCCTGTCCGCCATCATTCTGCTCTGAAACTCTGTTGAAATAGCTCCCCAGAGCTCCTGCGCCAGCTGATCCTCCATTTCCTGTGCCATTGGTCACTCCCTCTGCCGGTCTGATTCCGGTCAAGTCGTAGATAGTATTCGTGTCAACATAGCCCGGAATTGCCTCGTTGATTTTAAATGCCGCATCGCCCAGGGCTCCGATCCTGCCCATTGTGGGCTCAAAGATGGGCTCCCAGATGGGAGTAAGAGCCGCAAAGGCAGACCGGTCATAATGGACACGGTCTCTGAGGCAGGCCGCCGTGTATCCCACGTTTTTGAAGCATGCTCCAAGGCCCCTCTGGGACTTCCGGGCCTTCAGCCGCAGGGCCTCATGGCTTGACTGAATGGCATCGTCACTGGTGGGATTCGCCTGCACAAATCCAAGATCATCCATGGTCAGACCGGTTTCGCCGGCGAAAAGAGCCGCAAACATCTTAAGATGGTCCATGTACGGCGCCATGCTCTGCTGAGGAAACTGTCCCACAGACGGCAGATTGTCGTTTTCGTCTCTGCCGATGGTGAGGATGGCCGTCATGCTCGCCTTCCAACGATCAAAGTCCTCCGGGGCATCAAATCCCAGGGCATACCTCTGAGGATAAGAGTAAAAGTATGCCGCCACCTCGCTCTTGCGGATGGCCTGAAGTGCGCTGTTCATGTATCCCATGCAGGCCCTGCTGATCCTACTGTGACCGAACTCCCTCTTTGCATCGGGCCGGTTCACGATGGGCACCAGTAAAGGCACACCGGCGGGATTCTTCTCAGTATGATCAAACTGGCCTCTGACATAATAATCCGTCTGTTCCGGCAGGAAATACGCTTCCAGAGTAGGCAGGTTCGTCTCCTGGTCAACCTCCAGTATCGCATAGCCCTCTGTCAGAAGCATGGTGTTCAGATCCATCACGCCGGTGGCATTGGTTCCGTCAATCACTCTCAAACCGGGCATGCCTGATGCCTTCTCGTACACATAAGCAAAGTCACAGGCCGTAATCAGCGCGCCAAGGACTGCAGAATCAAAGAAGATGTCACTGTTGTTGGCAGTGAAAAACTCATTGATCCCGAAGTCATCGCCGCGGAACTCTCTGAACACGAGCCGGTCAGCCATCTGGTCAACAGCGTTGCCGCACCATCCCATTACTGACAGGCAGTTCTGCAGGTCCCTTGGCATGGTCGGGTCCACTGTGGGCGCCCAGTGCTTCATATCGTAGTATCTGTACCGAAGCAAAGCCCTGCCCCGCTTCTCCTTAAGTTTCCGTCTAAGGTACTCAATTCCCTTCATGCTTTTTCAGCCTCCTGTTATTGGCAACACGGCAGCGGGCAGAGCAGAAGCGCTGGTCACGCCTTCCGCTGATAAACTCGCCGCCGCAATACTCACATGTTCTCTGTTCTCTGACTGCTGACCGCCCTGCTTTTGCATGGGCCTTGTCATTCATGACCTTATTCTTGCATGCGGCGCAGCAGTATTTCTCATTGTTCGTTTTGGCATCAAAACCAGTACGACACACGGGGCATATACGGTACATTCGGTCTCCTTGGTTACGCTTCGTGATTGCGTGTGAAAATCTGTGCA
>ERZ808026.63-NODE-63-length-19061-cov-4.948746_pt1 | contig 19061 bp, 34 predicted proteins | sample MGYA00380182_ERZ808026 | MGnify/ENA primary metagenome ERZ808026 (study PRJEB31490, sample SAMN06133376) | cow dung metagenome | isolation source: H9 | host: cow | place: China: Chengdu | collected 2015-05 ... | reverse complement strand
CATAAACTCTATCAACTAAATAATCCATAATTTGTCGTTCACTCATATTTTCAAACATTTTATCAATCTCCCTTTTTAATTAATTTATCTTACATTTATATTATACAAATTCTAAGCTGAGAAGTAAACCTTTATTTTATTTTTTTCTCTAGAGCTAGTGAATCACTACTAGCCCTTGAGTGTAATAAACATCTATATTAGCTTCTGTCATGTATTTCATTAAATCCCATCTAACGTTTAGCATTTGTCCTTTTGTCATGAACTTGCTATATTCATGTTTGTTTTCGTATTTTAATTTAGCAACTAGAGCCATGAATTTTTCTTCTTCTAAACTAAATCCCATGTAATGTAAGTTATCTAAATCTTCGTACATAGCATCAATATCTTCAGCATCTTGTAGCATTGTAATAACTACTGTATTGTCTTCGTAATCTTCTGTATATTTGTAGAAGTAATTATGTCCATCTAGCCACATTGTTACGTCTGCAATAGCTTCTGAATCATCTTCCTCTAACTCAATTTTTTCTAATTGCCCACCAGCTAACATACCTGCTAGTTTGATCATTTTGCTTTCTTTTACCATATTATCAATCCCCTTTGTTTTATTAATTTGTCTTACACTTACATTATATACATTTACATTAAAAAAGTAAACCTAGTTGGTCTACTTTTTTGTAATTTTATTTTCTGAATCGTTTTGGAATGAATATAATGTTTTGCATTCTATCTTCTAATTCTTTTCTATCTGCCCTGGAAATGGCCATGCTATCCTCTACAATGAGTCCTATTGCTACAACTAATGCTATTATCATATCTAATGTATAACCCCATAGCAGTAAAGCTAACACTGTAGATACTAAAGCCATTATAATCATATTGTCAATCAGAAGTAGTTTTCTCATTCTTTCATTTGTCAGCATATTATTTTCTCCTTTTGATACATTCTTGAACAATTGTAATTACATCTAATTCATCATTGTAGATTTCTTCTCGTAACGTACTGTGATTGTCGTTGGAGTCGTTTGTGAAAGCTGTTACGACTTTTCCACTTAATATATCCATCACGACACAAATGTCTTTAGCTTGGTTGCTGCGTTGTTTTCTGAATAGTAATCTAGGACTATTGTTCACAATATGTAATTCAATAATTGCTCCATGTTTTATTGTTTCGATTACTTCATCTTCAAATATCCATTTTTGATATAACCTATCCATCGAATGCTCTATAAATGTAATGCTTGTTGGTGAGTCTACCCAGTGATTTAAGATTTCTAATATGTAACTTTGTTCTTCGTCTCCCATCCTGTCGAATAGTATTCTCTCATCTCGCCATGGTTTACGTTTCATGCAACCATCTCCTATAACATTATTATTTTCTTTTTGGCATTGGAATTTTCTCTGGCAAGTCTTGTAACCCAGATCCTTTATGCATAAAACTATAAATGAAACAACTAATTCCTAAAACTACAAATACTGAGCATATCATGATTATTAATATCATCTCATCACCACCTATCCATCAATATTATACAAAAAAAGTCTAGGTTTTGTTAACCTAGACTTGTAATTGTTTTTTTGTAATTTTATTTTACTTCTTCTACATATTTTGAAGAAACTCGTACCCAACCGTCGCGTTCTGCCTCATGTGATTTAAGTAATGCCCATCCATCTTTAACATCTGCAATTGTGAAGCATTCTCCTGGTTGAACTTCTCCTACTATCACACTTTCTGCCCCTGGGTAGCGTCTGATATTTAATGTATCTCCGATTTCTTTAACTCTTACGAAATCTCCTTTTTCGAATTCGTTGACTACTACTTGAACACTTGTAGCAACTCGTGCCATGGCTCCTGATGTAATATCATCTCCATATACACTTGAAATACCATCTACAATTGCTTGAGCATATCTTTGTGCGTATTCTTCTGATTGCATGTATTCGTTTGTTCCTTGATTATCCATGAATAATCCTTCTACTAGAATAGCATCAATGCCTTCTTTTGTAAATTCTCTTGTGATGAACAACTCGTTTGTTGTTCCTTTAGCTCCTCTGTTTACTGTCCCTATGTACTCAGCCATTCTGTTTGCCACATCTTTAGCTAACTGTTGTGATTTCTCTGAGCCAAGTGCTGAGTAGTAAGACTCTGTACCTGTTGCTTCGCTCCATTGGTAATCATATAATGCGTTTTGATGAATACTGATGTGGAGTTCTGAACCTTTTTCTTTAGCTCTTGCAAGTCGTGTATTTAATGAAACATCTGTTTGTCCAGTCACATCATCTAAGCGTTCCACTGTAAATCCTTTTTCTTCTAGTAATTTTTCTACTTCATCTGCCACTTTGTCGTTAATTTCCCATTCATGAAATGAATTGTCTGGTGCTCGCTTCCCGCCAGTGTAGTATCCGTGCCCTGCATCTAGTGTGATGACTCCATCTGCTGCAAATACTGTATCCACTATATTGTCTAAAGAATTATAAAATGTAATTGCTATATAAACCATCACTGCTAATTTGAACCATTTAGTATTCATAATTTGTAAAGCAAATTTGATTGTTTTTGTAAACCACATTGCAACTTTCATATAGAATTGACTGATCATTTTTTTAAATTTCATCTTAACATCTCTCCTCTTTTTGTGTATTTGTCTTACACTCTTATTATACAAAATTAAAAGGGGTTTGTAAACCCCTAATCTGCAATTTTTTGAACTTTTTATTAGCGACTGAATAAGCGATTTTATTCCTCCATTGACTAATTAATCAAGAATAAATATAAAAGACCACTCAAGTGAATGAGCGGTCTATCACAGTAAGCTATCAGCTTTCTAAGAATAAAATGAAGTCTACAATGTCGGTGAACTTACCATCTAGGATGGGTTTCAGTTCATCCCAATGTTCATCCATTTCTTCTAGAAATCTACCGTAAAACCCTTGACTGTGCGATAAAGCCTCAACCGCCTCATATAATTCTTCCATAGTCATATAATGTTTTTCCATTATTTATCATCCTTTCTTTATTTAGCATCTATAATAGTGATATCGACTCCGAATGAATCTGCTAAAGTATGTAGATAATCTTTAAGCTCTTTGTTTGCCTGTTTGATAACTTTCTCATTGTTAACAATTTGTTGTTTTGTATCTTCTTGAATATGTTTCTTGATTGCTGACTTGTCATCGTCTGAGTATCCTTGAGCGAATAAGTTTCTATTACTGATGATATTTTCGTTTACTACCTCAATTGATAGTACCTTAATATCATCTAGAGAGTATTGTACTAGCAATCCATCTCCGGTATTGACTAAAACCAAATCTGCAATCTCAATACCAACCATTGCTTCGTATTCAACTGATACTTCTACCTCTGCAGCTGTTAACCATTTATTCCATTCTTTGTCGTATTTCTGTAAATGGAGTGAACCCACTCCATTTTGTTCCACCAACCCTAATTGGAGTTTAGTATTGATAGAATCAATCATAGCATCGACTTTAGTTCCTTCCAAATAGCTTTCTGTAATGTCTTGAGAAACATTTGATTTGAAAATGTTCTCATCGTGTGTTTCGTTTGCAGCTTTGTATCCTGAATAGTAAACTCCACCAACTGTAACTGCTCCCACTGCTGTAACTACTCCCAGTTTGATCAAATCTTTCTTTACGTCTCCGATTCGTTTCATAGTATCAATCCCCTTTGTTTTGTTAAGGAGTGGTGATTAACCACCCCTTACATTTTTTATTATAGACCACTTATTGTATTTCTATTCACATTTTTTATAATTTTTGTAATGGTTTTCGTCCTAATCTGAACTCTTTTAATTTCTTTTCGTCTTGGGCACAGAAGTTACTGCAATCGTATTTTCTTAATAATTTTACGAATTCTTCTACTGTTGGCTCCATGTTTAAGAATTTATGTAATAATGTTAAGCAATTTTCTTTTAGCATGTATTCTTTGTTTCCATCTATTTTTGTTTCTGGGTTAATTTTTTTCTCAGCTTTTCGTTGTTTATTAAAGCATGAGACTATTTTCCCATCTGAGAGCGAATAAACAATGTAATTTAAGTATCCTTTGTCTCTTTGTGCTTCACTAGCGTATGAAATAACTACTTTACATCCGTATTTATCAAACTGTACCTCTCTAATTGTTCCTTGTCGTACCCCAATTTGTAATCTACCAATGCTTAAATTACGTTGTTTAGAGCGTTTTAAGCAGTGGTCTGAAAGAGTAATCCCTTTTGTCATTATTGTTTCATCTAGAATGCTTTCAATGTATCGTCTTTCTATTTGACTCATGTTAGCAAAGAATCTGCAATAGCATTTGTCACCAACTAATTTTTCAAACTCTTTAATTGAAGCCATCTCATTAATCGTTTTCATATTTTCCATAAAGCCCATCCCCTTTATTTAATTGACTTACACTATAATATATGAAACTTAATACTGAAATATACCTTTTTTTAAAACTTTTTTTGTAGAAACTCTAGACCTTATTTAAGGTCTAAAGCTTCTACTAGTTTGCTGAAATTAGCAGCTCTGTAGCTAAAACCATTTACCCTATATGTTGTTTTAGAAGTAACCACAACTTGTACTTGTTCTCCTTCTAGTTCTTCCATCCAAGTGATGCGTTTGCAACCGAATGCCAGATCATCTGACACCTGTTGTGCTGTTGGTTTACTAGTATAATTATAATGGTAAATTTCGCTTTCCATTGTGTAATATCGTTTATGTAAAGCTTTTTGAACATCCTCGTTGACTGGTTTACCACTCATAACTCTCAATGTATTCATATACCAATTTCCCCTTTCGGTGTGAGCAGTTTGTACCATCTAACCCTCACATCTTTATTATACAAAATCTATGAATAAATGTAAACCTAAAATTGAATCTTTTTTAAATTTATGTTAGCTCCTCCCATCCCGGATTTGGGAGGAGATATGCCTAATTGTTATCTTCTTCCACCGAAGAAGTCTGCTGCTTTAGCCACTGCCTTTTTAGCTTTTAGAGAAGCTAATGTAATATTAATATAATCCTCTTCTTTTAAATTTAATCCTGAAAGAGCTTCTTCTGATGTTTTTAAAATGTCTGCCTGGAATTCGTAGATGTCTTTAATCATTCTGAATGCTGTTGCATTTCCTCCTTTGTCTGGATGGTATGTACTAGCTAATTTTCTAAATGTTTGTCTAAACTCTTTGTAATGTAATGTGTTTTCTAAATTGTTAATGTCTCTTTCTAAAATTTCTGCTGTAATCGGTTTTGTTGGAATAAGAGCGACTTCGTATTTAACTACTTTTTTAGCCTTTTTAGTGACTCTTTTTGTTACTTTTCGTACTGTTTTGAATACTTTTTCTGCTAAATCTTTGAAGAATTTACCACCATTTCTAAAAAATCTTTCGTTTTTCCAAGTATCAGATCCCATTTCTTCTACTGTATCCGTACCATCTGCCATTACTTTTACTTTTCCTTTAGCGTATTCTAATACTTGGAATAGAATATCATTGATGACTTTTACTTCTCCAACATATTTTGGTTTTAAAATTCTTAGAATTTTTGAAAATTTACCATTTCTCCAAACACCTCTTGAAACTGTATATAGTTCTCCATTTACTTCTACTGAAACTTTGTCGTTTGGTAAACTTTCAAATAATGTAAATACTAAACCTTCAACAACTTTTGTTTCCCCAACTCTATCAGACCATTTTTTAAATTTCATATAAACCATCCTCTCATTTTTTTTTAATTGTCTTACATTAATAATATATGCAACTTTCTTTGTTTTTATTCCAATAAATTTTATTTTTTTAATTTATTGGATTGGTATAATTAATTACCACATAATTATTATACCAAAAGGAATGGGGAAAGTAAACCCCTATTTTATAAACGACTCATAATTTCGTCTGCAATTGCTTTAGCAGAAAGTCCTTTAGTTTCTAATACTGTCTTAATTATTTCGAAATCTGTAATTCCTGCGTCTAATAATGCTTTTATTACTTGGTCTCGTTCTTCAATTGCTACATTTAATGCTTGACTTCCTTTTTCTTTAAATTCTGTAATGTATGCTTCTCGTTTCATTATCTGATGGTTTAAATTGTCTTTCTCTCTATATACTGTATCTAATTCATCTGTTAATTCCATTTGAGTTTTTAATCCTCTGTTTACTGCTTCCTCATATTTTTGTTGTTCTTTTTCATATTTTTGTTTCCAACCTTGTGCATTTGTTTGTGCTTGTTCAACTTTTCTATATTCTGCAGCTTTTTCTCTATCGACTTTATTGTCGTATTCGTTGATGCCTTTGCTAATTAATTCAACTAAACTATCCATAGCTGTTTTGTTTGGTTTTATGTCTGGACGTTTTCTATAATTAGCAATTGTATTGAATTTAACATCTTTTATTCTAATACCATAATCTTGAACGTATAAATTAACTGTATCATCTTTGCCTCTTTTAAAGTCCTCCACTGAAATATTTAATAGCACATCCTTGCTTGTATTTAAGTAGCAATTTAATGAAAATGAATAAGAGCGTTCTGAATGTTGCATTTCCACTCGGTTACAATTAGCCCCTCTCGTTGGAAAGTTATCCCCTGTATATGTATATTTGTTAATTCTTGTATCTGTTTTTCTCATAATATCAATCTCCTTTTCTTTGGATTCTTTGTGAACCCTTATGTTATAGTATATTCTCGAATAAGTATTTTATTACTACTTATTAAAGAATTTTTGAACTTAATAAGTTCAAGTGCTGGGATAATATAGCACAGCTACTAATTATCCCCACTTCTTCAACTTATTAACAAACTTTGTAATCTTCAACTTCGTATACTTCTTCCCCAACTAATTCATTGATTGTTTTTTGCAATATTTCAATATGTACATCTTGATGTGCAATTATTTCTTCTTGAATATTCGTTGTTTCTTCCTTAACTGTTATAATCTTATTTTGAGCTTGTTTTTCTTCTTCGAATCGTTGTTCCTTAGCTTCTAATATATCCTCTAGTAGTTGAATACTTTCTTCTTGAAGTGAAATTATTTTATCTGATTTTTTTAAATTTTCCTCTAAAGCTGCCACCATAGCTTTTAACTCCTTAACTTGTTCTAATAACTCTGCACGAGTAATGTATGCCATACCTTATCAATCCTTTCGTTTAGGTTCTTTGTGAACCTCTTATGTTATATTATATGTAAGAGGTATGAGAAGTATACCAACTTTTTGAATTTTGTTTAAGTTTTTAATTTGTATTTCTTAACCTCTTATGATATTATTATATACCAACCACATAAAATGTAAACACTTAAATGCAAAAAAAAGGAGAATTTCTTCTCCTTTTAAATGTCTTGTGTTTTTAGATATCCATCAATTTTATCAATAACAGAATCAAATTCATCATGAATTTGCTTAATTTCATCTCGTACATTTGTTACAAGTTCTAACAGTTCCTTGTTTCTCTCAAGAAGAAAACTAATCCTAATACCGAGATGATATTCACTTTTGGCTTGTTCCGCTTCGTCTACTTTCCCCTGCATTAAATCAATTACATTGTCTAATTCTTCTACCATTTTTCGTGTATGAATAGCAAATTTGATAATACTACTTGTATCTGCTACAGCTTTGCTACTTTTAAGAACTTCAAATTTTCCTTCGTTAATAATATCAATAAAGATACTTACACTATTATACATATTAATCACTTGAAGTAACATTTTCTTAGCTTGTTTTTTAGATTTTCTATACCCCTTGTAATCTACTAATGACACACTTGCAGCCATAGACATCTCTCCTCTTTTAATATATTCCAATTTTATTTGTCAATTCTTCAATAAGTTCATCCATCTCATCTACTGGAGCTTCTCCATTGAAAGTTGGTGAATAGTTAAACGTTAGCTTCTGTCCATTGTATAATGATATCTCCACCAGATATGACCCTTTGATATGGACAGCTCCAATGATATCTTCTATACGAATCATCGTTAAGCCTTTATGCATATCGTGGTATCTTCCATTAAATTTACCTATTTTGATAGTTAATACATTGCCAGAAAGTTCGAATATGGTTCTATACTTCCCTTTATCATAAGCAACTGTCAACTTCATCACACCAGTCCGACCAAATTTCGAGAGAAATCTCATAGTCATCTTCACGATATTTCATCATTCCTGGTTCGATTAGTTCTCCATTACCACCAACTTTAAACACAACTGTCATTCCGTTGAAATGTTCCATTGGTTTGTCGTTCCACGTAGTATCAACTGGGATACCATATGTTAATCGGTCTTTCTTAATTTTATCTGCGCTAAAGCTCATTACAACAGTTCCGTCTTTTGCTATCTTCATCTTAATCCCACTCCATTCTATCGAGATAACGCTCGATGTCATCAATCTTTCCTTCTAGTTGCTTGATAGACTCCTCTGTAGCCTTAATCAATTCTTTCTTACTATTTGCAAATCGGCTGAGTAGCATATAATCTTCAATGGTTAGATTATCGCTGATTGCTAGCATTAAGTTGTCGTACTCTTTCTTAAGCATTACCAATGTTTTCTTTTTGCCTTCTAGCTCACGTTTTAGGCTATCTAACTCGAACTCAAGCATGATTTGTACTTTCATTTTCTTCTCTCCTCTTTATAGAAATACAGCTAAAATAATTAATGTGATAATTGCTAATAAATCAAAGGCAATCACGAATTTCATATTTTTTCGTCGAAGCTCAATCATATCTGTCATTGGACTTTCGTGGTGTTTGCAGTTGCAATGTTCACAGTTGCAAACTTCAACCTCAATTACTTCTTCTTCATTGTGTTGACATTCTTTACACATTAAGCATCTCTCCTTTTGTTTTCTTAATCTCATTTATATTATACAAAATCTAATGAACCATGTAAACCTCCAATTAAAATATTTTTAGAATAATGCAAGGGAAGTCATTACTTTGCGATTGATAAAGTTGATGTCTATTTCTTCTAAGGTTCCCACGATGTTTCGTACCATATCTTTTCCTACTGTGATAATCTGTTCTGCAAGAGCAATACTTGTTTTAGATAAACCATTAATCATACTAGGTTCGATGGTATGATGCGTAGGCATGAACTTTTTAACTCTGCTTGTTAGCGGCACAATAATTAAAACGGGACTAAATTTATTTCCTTTATCGTTTGATATAACTACTGCTGGTCTGGTTCCTCCTTGTACTGAGCCATTACTAGTTGGCAAATCTACCATTACGATGCTTCCTCGTTTAATTTCTAAGTTGTTGTTGTTTAATGTATTCATGTTGATTTCTCCTGTCTGTTTAATCTGGTTGTGTACTACTGATTACATGATTAGATTAACCAGACGGAGGAAATATATACGTGAAAAGGGTAAAAATTTGCATTTTACCTCTATTCATGATATTTTGGGAACCCATACTATGCTATTTTTGATATTTTAGGAACCCAAAAAATCCGTCAAACACTTGATACTACGATGTTGTTAAATGATAGCTTATTTATATTATTACAACATTTACTTAGCAATAAAAAAGTAAACCTTGAATGGTTTACTTTCTAAAACTCTGGAAAGAAGTTATCGTCGACCATGGTGTCTAGATGTTCTTTATAATATCTTGCTGTCGTACTACTATCAGAGTGTCCTGCGATGACTTGGACTCTAGCAACTGGAACTCCCTTATCAATCATATTTGTAATGGCTGAGTGTCTTAAACAATGGGCAGAAATATGCTTCTCTATTCCAGCTCGTTCACAATATTTCTTGATATTTTGGTTAGTTCCTTGTGGTGATAGTTTTCCACCTTTGATGTTAACAAACAGACTGTCTGAATCTGTAGCAACTGTTGCACGTTCTGTTAAATATTCATGCATTAACTTAATCACAGCTGAACTAACTGGTACCACACGAAGTTTGCTACCTTTTCCTACTACCTTAACACTTTTTGTTTCTGTATCTATTTGTCCCACTTTGAGCGATAGAAGTTCACTTATTCTTAATCCGCTAGTAACGAATAGACCGACTAAGAAAGCATCTCGTTTACTAGTAAATGAGAATCTGTCTTGTTTCTTACCACTTGGTGTTTTGATAACGTCTATTAAATGTAAAAACTCTGCTTCTGTTAAGTAGTCACGATGTTGTTCCACAGCTTTTGTACCTACGTTTTCGACTTCTTCTACTGGATTAGAATTGATTCGGTGTGTTAAAACCAAAAATTTGAAGAAACTTCTTAAACCACTTATACGAACGTTTACTGAATATGGACTTAATCCATCTTTGACTAGAGTGTTTCTCCATCTAGTCACTTCAGACCAAGTTGTAGCTTTAATGACTTCTTCCTCTGATGTTAATCCTAATTTTTCATCACAGAATTTGTAGTAGCTTTCCACTGAGTTGCGATAAGAAATTAATGTATTATCACTTTTGTTAATGTAATGTTCCTCATATTCATTAAATAATTTCATTTCCATCTGAACCACCCTTTCTTTGTTCTTCTAATACCATTATATACAATTACATAGGAAAAGTAAACCTCTATTTGAGATTTACTTTAATTTATTCTATCGACATACTATGTAGTTGCCTTTTCTAATAATTTCGTATGCTTCTTCTGTTTGTTCTTTGTATTCCCAATCTTTCATAGCTTTATAATCATCTTTTTTATCCCATTTCGCTACTTGTTTTTTATATTTAATATCATTCACATTAACCATACTATCTCAACCTTTCCTTTTGTATAATCCCCATATGGGGGCAGGAGATAAGAGGCGAGTGCCTCCTATCGTTCTTTCATAGCGAAGAAAATTGTTTTACTGCAATATGTATTACATGTTCCGTACCATTTATCTCCTAGAGCTTCTGCTCTACTCATTCTTCGAATTCTTGTTCCACCTGGTTTGTGAAAGAATGTTTTGCTTTTTGGGAAATATTTCACGAAGTGGAAATCGTCTTGACCAGTTTTTAGAAGTACCCCATATTCTCCTTCTTCTAGTTCATCTAATGAATCTATGCGTCTTGCTAATCCTTTAAAGCCTTCTAGAATGTTTGCAGCTGCGAACTCTGCACAATCATCTTCCTCTTCGTCTTTCCACTCACCGAAATATCTTTCGTCCTCTTCATCTGTGTCATATGGAAGTAACCAGCTGTAAGCACCAAATGCATATCCGAAGCAATTGTAATCTGACAAGTCTGTGTTTCTATTGTTTCGCACACCTTCTAAGTTGATCATATCCCAACCATTTCTAATCCAACTAGCTGTCATATTTTGCATATAACATTTCCCCTTTCTTTAAACCCCTCATTTTTAATTTTTTTCTTACACTATATTATATGAACCTTACCTAGAAAGTATTACTAATTTTTTAATTTTTTCTAGACTTAGTTATATAATTTTTTTCTATGTATTGTCTTGTTGTTCTTCACATATTCATTATACAATTTTTTTCTAACTTTGTAAACCTATGTTGCTGCAATTTCTTAAATTTTTCCTGGTGTTGATACTATGAGATCCCATGGTCTATTCTCTAGAGATTTTTAAGTGTAGCATATATGCATCATAGTATGTACGAGAGCCTAATGATGTCAGCTCTCTGATTTATTGCTTTTCTTCTTATCATATAAGTTCATAGTGGCGACTCCCATATCTCGCTTATTCCCTCTCGTATTAGCATTTGTAGGAAGTCCTAGGTATCTCAGATAGTTGTAGAAACTACCACCGTATGGAATGCCTGTATCTCTGCAAATTTTCTCTACACTGTATCTCTTTCTCCATTCCTGCATAAGTGCCCTTTGTTCCTCGATAGGGAGTTCCATTAATTCTGCTCTTGTTATGATGTTATGGTATGACATGGTGCTTCATTCCTTTCTGGTTCTGATAATCCTGATGCTCTATTATTTTACCTATACCATGGAATATTATACATCCAAACATAAAAAAAGAGCTACTTATCGTAGCTCTAGCATCTCTGCTAATTTCTCTGGTGTATATCTATCTTTCATTTTGTTAACAGCTTTTTTAAGAGTTTTATTAACCATTGCTTTACTTACTCCGTATCGTTTAGCAATTTCGTCCATTGTGTATTCTTCTCTGTAATATAAGTATGTATATTCGTATTCTTTCTCTGTCATGAATTTTAACATCCAGCTCCATTTATCTTCAGTAGCAGCTTTGTAAGTGTTTGCTGTTTCATCTTCTATGTAATTAATCTCTGCGTCTTGTCCCTCTGTATCTCTAGTATATTCTAGAGAATAAACTTTCATTGAAGTTCCTTCTTCTTTATTATAACCACGTTTACTAGCTTTTAATTTACTAGCTTCTTGATGAATAAAGTTTACAACAACTTTATTAGCAAATGTGTAGAAATCTCCACCAGCTGCATTTGCTTTTTCTAAATCGAATTGTCGTACTGCTTTTACTAACCCCATTCTGCAAATGTTAGCTTTCTCTTCTAATTCGTAGCCTTCCATGTAAGTTTTTTTAGCAATTCGGTAAACTAGACCTTCACAGTTACTAATAATCATTTCCAACCCCTCGTTTGAACCACCTAAAGAAGCAATTTGTTCATTTGAGAATCTCACATAGTTTTTATTCATAACACATTTCCCCTTTTCAAATTTTATAGTCTAAAGCATGTGGCCATTAAGGCCAGGATTAAGAGGAGCTTAAGCCCCTCTCTATTAAAGCCCTACTACTTCTACGTTATCTCCTTCGTAGTCTTCTACTAGAAGAGCCACCATTCGGTATGGGCTTCTAGTGATATATCTGTCGACTAAGTTTCCGTCTACTTCTACGAATACGTTGCTTACTTCTTTAGCTTGCCCTTCTTGGTAACCTTTAACTAAAATCGTAACATTTCTTTTCATGTTTTATTTCCCCTTTCGTGAGGTTTTCTTAACCTCTCTTATGATATTATTATATACTACTTAAGTGAATCTGTAAACTACTTTTAAAACTTTTTTTGAACTTTTTAACTTCTTGTAGGTTTTCTTTAACTACCACCTACACTATATTATATTCATGTAGCCTAAAATGATACCAAATTAGCGAAAATTTCTTTATTTTTTAAGCTTTTTGCTTTTTAAGCTAAAAAAAGCAGAAAATGGGAGAAATCCTATAATCGGATTTCCCCATCTTTTACTAGTTCGTCTACTGCTCTTTCGAAGTCGTAGTGGTTTAAGTATCTCTCTAGTTGGTTTCTTACTCTAGAGCTTTGAAGAGCCTTAGCTACTGTTTGGACTTCCCAGTTGTCGTAGCTACTAACTGAAAGATGTTCTCTGCAATACTCTTTATCGTATGTGACTGTAGCTTCTTTCTCTTTAGCAGTTTCTTCTTTCTCTGTACTTCCACTTACTAGAGTAGCAGCTGCCCCTAAAGCAACACCTAAAGCTAAAATACTTAGCATATGAACCATCTCCCTAATTAATTTTTTGTTCTTCTTAGTATAATATATTCACGATAAGTTATTTTAGAACCTATAAAATGAAAATTCTAATAAAGAATAATCCGAAAAAGATCAGAAGCATAGCTGCATAGAATGCGATTAAGCCTTTGTAATCTTTCCACCATTGTTTCATGTTTTATTCCTCCCATAAATGGGGAGCCTTAGGCTCCTCCAACTGTTATTTGATGTAATTGTTGACGCTGTAGCTAGAGCTTTTTAAGTTTCTGTTGTATGTATGGTTTACGTAGCTTTTTACCACTGTAATTACTTCTAATGTTTGGCTGTTTACTGAGATCCCAACTCTGTAAGCTTCTTCGCCTTGTCCGTACACTTTGTTACTTAATACTAGTAAGCGAAGTAATGGTTTCCCTTGATGCTCTTTTACGTTTGTTTCTACCACGTTTTCTAGTTTAGCGTATTTGTAAATTTCGTTTACTGCTTCTCGGCTGATGTTTCTTTCTCCTAGTCTTTCTTTAGCATGTCGGCAAACTTTAATTTGGGCTGGGTTGATGTTATTCATGTCTGAAACTATTTTTCGTAAAGTTCTTAGCTCCTCTTGGTTCATGTCTTGAGGTAATTTTCGAACTACTTTGTCGTTGTTTCTCATGTCTACCATCTCCTAAGGTTTTTGTAGAAGTTTTATAACCTCTATCTACTTCTATTATACTCCAACCATAGGAAAAGTATACTACTTTGGCGAAAGTTTTTAATCTTTTTACAAGAAAAAGAACTCCTCTTTTGGAGGAGCCTTGCTCCATGGCTTCTAGTGATTTTGTTTAAAGTCGAATTCGTGGCATCCACAGTTGCAGCTTACTAGTGGGCTTCCTGCTTTTGCTAGCTCTAGTGTTTGGCAACTTCTGCTGTATGTATAAACGTGTCCGCACTCTTTGCAAGTTAGCACATATTTAGCTTTTTTAATTAAGCTATTTTTAATACTATCGTTACCGAATGTTGGTTCGTTAGCGTTAGCTCCTATTTGTTTGCACATTTTTTTAAATCTCCAGTCGTGGTGACATTGGTCGTTGTATTCTACCAGTGACATGTAATGAGCGTATTCATGTTTTACTATCTCACGAATCGTATCATCGTCACACTCTAAGACCACTTCGCTAAATGTAAAACTTTTTGGAGTGTAAGTTATTTCTCCGTTGCATCGGTATGTAATTTTAGAGAAAGTGAAGCAACCTAGCTGACGAGTTGTTTTATTTCGTTTTAACTCTAATGAAGCTCCATCTAATCCTGTTTGTTGGTCTAACTCTTTAATAATATTTCTCACGAATTTTAAAGTTCTCATTGAACATCTCTCCTCTTTTTTAATTTGTCTTTCTGATATTATTATATACCAGAAGGTCTAGTTTGTAAACACGTAGCTGTAAAATTTTTAAATTTATTTAGCAGCTGGAGGAGCTCCTCCAGCCACCATCTAAAGTGCTTTGTAAATGTTTTCGTAAACTTTAGCAGTAGAGTTGTTATTCCATTCTGCTCCAGTTACGAAGCAACCTGTGACACAAGCTCCTATTTGGACTAGCAAGGCTCCTCTTGTTCGAATAACCCCTTGTGCTAGAATGTTATCCACTATGTAGTCTGTTACTTCGTTAGCGTTTCCGTAGCGTGTACGTTGAATGAAATGGTCGTTTTCTCCATTTACTACTTTTAAAACCTCTTTCATGATGACTAAGCGTTCGTATTTTGTGTATCTCATTGGACATCTCTCCTTTTCTTCTTTCTGATTTAATCTTATCACATCTAAGTTGTTTTGTAAATAGTAGAATGAATTTTTTTAGAGGGTTCCCTCCAACTCCACTTAGGAGGGAGCCTCTTTCGTTTGTTTTTATTTACTATCTACACTATATTATATGTCCCTACTCGGGAAATGATACCACTTTTTATAACTTTTTTTAAAATTTTATAAAGCCATCATAGCCATTAGCGTAAACTGCTTTTAGCTCTAGCCCCTGCTCTGTATGGTCGAAACTCCAGCCTTTGTAGAACTCTATGCTATCCGTCACGAATCGTACCACTCGTTGCTTTCTTTCTCCCTTGCTGATATAAGTTAGTTTTAGTGACTTTTTATACTGGGCATATGGCTCCACTTTTACTTCTACCACTGTTATCTGGTTATAAATAGAGCCACCTAAAACATTTAAGCTATCTTTACGTTTCATGGTATAAGTACCAGGCTCTAGAGAAACCTCTGTGGGAGATCCCAAGCTTGGCTCCTCTAGCTCTATTTCTTCATCGTAGAGAGTTTCTATAAAATCCTTAGCTTCTGGAGTAGCTTTAGTGTACCAGCAAGCCTTAGCTCTATGCCATCTGAATTTGTGGTCTTTAAGCTCTTGGATTGTAGCAGCTGATGGTTTTTCTTTAAAGTAAATTTCTAGACCGTTTTTCTCTTGGTTTTCTACCACTGTGAAAGTTTCAGCTTTTTCTTCTACTGCTTCTTCGTTTTCTTCTTCTACTTCTACTGCTGCTTCTTCTTCTGGAGCATCTGCAGCTGGAGCATTTGGAGTAAGCCCTTTAAGCATTCTTTCGTATTGCTCCTCTAAATAGCTTCTGATCTCCTCTGATGGGTTTAAGTCGTCTACATATACTCGGAAGAAATATTTAGCTTCTGTGTAATAGTTTGCTGCATCTGGGTTGTTTAGCAAGAATTCGTACCAAGCTGTGATATCTGTGCTGTAATCTGTTAGCTCCTCTCTAGCTACTTCTACGACTTCGTTTGTATTGTGTGTCATGTCTTGAGTGTAGTCGTCGTACCATTGGATTAAGCTTTTCTCTGCGAAGCTTTTAGCTCCTTTTAAAGTTTTTCGGAATCCTGTAATATAGAAACCATTTTCGACCACCATGTAAGTTTTCCCTTGTTTGTTCATGTTGCTTAAAACTTTTTGTACCTCGCATGGATTAGAATTAATTTTGTTAAGCATTTGTTCTTTTAACATCTGAACCATCTCCTCTGATTTTTTATGAGGTTTAACCTCTATCTGATACTATTATATACTATAAACTCTATTTTGTGAATACTTTTGATGAACTTTTCTTCTCTTTTTTATAAAGTTGGGAAGGTGGTTGGCCACCTATCCCTATATTATAAAAAGAGAGAGAGAAAGATTTCGTAGGAATAATTACTTCCTACACTATTATTATATTCCGATATAAAAATTATATACCAAAAAAGATTAATTTTTTGCAGAAAAAAGGAGCCCTTGGCTCCTCTTATAATCTGATTTCTGTGAATGTATTTAAGTCGAAGATTGCAAGTTGGTTATTAGCTTTTCCGAAAGCGATTGCTTCTTCTAAAGTTTCGAATCGGTAACTAGTATCTAAATATGTTTTACCATCTTCTGAATTGTACCAAGCCCCTAAGTTAGCGTTAGCTTTTTGTAAATCTACTGCGTATTTTGCCATATAGCCTAAGATGTGGTTGCAAGTTAGCTCTTCTGAAATAATCATTTCGTTTTCTGCCTTAGCACACATGTAACCTGAAGTAATGAATTGCCCTTCCATTAAATTATATGTAGCTCCTCCATTTTCAATGATATGATTAACTAAGTTTTTCATGTTTACCATTCCTTTCGTTCTTTTAATTTGTTTTCTTGATATATTATATTCCAGATCAGCTGGAATGATACCACTTTTTAAAAAGTTTTTAAACTTTTTAGGAGAAAGAGCTTCTTCTTAAAGAAGCTCTTGTAAGAATCCGATAAGCTGTTTCTGAGTAGTAGCATAGTGGATTTTTAGCCAGCTGTATTTTCCATTGTTTAATTTGTAGTAGATTTCTGCCTCGTAGTCGTCTGCCCCGTAGCATCTAACTAAAGCTCTGTAATCTCTGCTTTCTGTTGGAATGTGAACCATTAAGCCTTTGCATCCTGGAGTGGAGATATCCTCTGTAATAAAGTTATTTTCTTTCACGAATTTATTAATATTTCTCATTGTAATTTCCTCCCTTTGTCTTATCTGATATTATTATATACCAGATCAGCTGTTTTGTAAACAGGTATTTTGTAATTTTTAAAAAAGATTTAGGAGCCTAAGCTCCTAAGCTTCTTGGTAGAAACCTTTAAAAATGTAGCTTATTGTTCCGAATTCGTCTACTCCTAGCTCCTCTAGCACTTCGTAATCTTCGTCTGTTGGTTCCCACCCTAGAGCGCAGTTGGGATAAAAAGCGTAATAATCGCTGCCTTCCCAGTCCCTACCAAGAATGATAGCTTCTTTATTTAAGAATGGGTTCTCTGAGCCTTTAATCCCTCTGAAAGTGTTTACTACTCTTTGCCCTCTTTGTAATTCCATTTTGTCCATCTCCTTTGTTTGTTTTCTTACTATATTATATACCAAAGCACGAAAAAGATACCAAAAAAGAACAGAAATTTGCTATTTTTTAGCAGCTGCTATTAGCTATATAATATAGAAAGAGCGAAAAAAGTTTAAGAAAATGGATCCCAAGTGGTATACTTTTCTCGGCAAGTGCATATATTATAGTGTAAGGGGTAGAAAACTTACAGAACTTAAAAGATAAAAAAAGTTTTAAAAGTTCTTTACTTCTTACGGAAGATGGTTTATAATAAAGACATAGAGGTTAGAGATAACCAAATAAAAACTAAGGAGATGTTAGATATGGGTTACATGAAAACAGTGAGAAGTTTCTTAAACAAAAACCAAGTGGAGTTCGAAACTAGAACAGGGATTCTTTACATCGATTGCGTAGTCTTCACAGCTGGAGACAAAGAAGTTTTCGTCGAAAGATATTCAGCAGAAAAAGGTTCTAAATACGAAGTGGAAGTATTCGTCAGTGGTTCTCACAAACACGAAGACTTCAGATGCTACAAAACACAGAAAGAGGTCGTAGAGTTCTTAGCTAGATACATCGGCTAAGGCTCCTCCCACAAGGGAGATCAGAAATTTAAAAAAGTTTTAAAAAGTTGTTTACAACATACCGTAAGTGGTATATAATAATATCAGAGAGGTTAAGAAACCTCCGAAAAATAAAGAGGAGATGGTTTACATGAAAAACGTAAAAACAATGAAAGATTTACAAGTGGTTTTAAGTACAATGGATTACAACGAGTTCGGAACAACTGGTAACTTCACAGTGGGAGAAGTAGAAAACATCATTTACAGTGTTTCTATTAACGAAGACGACAAATGCTACGATATTCACGTTATTAACTTTAAGCTAAACAAATACCAAAATTACAGCTACAAACGATTCTCAGCAGTCGAAAATTTCTTTGCTAAAAGATTAGACTAGCTAACAGCTGGTCTAATTTTCCTAAAAAACTTTTAAAAAGTGGTATACTTTTTAGAGTTTTGCCATATAATATATTAAGAAAAACAAAGGAGAGGGTTCAGATGAAAAGTTGGTTAGCTTGGCTAAGAAAAAGTGGTTACGAATTTACAGAAACAGTTGATGAAGTAAATGATTGCAGAACTTACGATTTCGGAAATGGATTAGTAGTTATTAAGTGGGAAAGAAAAACAGGTGGCTTAATTAACAACAACGGATTTACAACTTCTTACGGTTCCAACAAACTAATCCAAGAGGAGCTAAAAGAAATTCTAGGATAAGGCAGTTGAAAAATTAAAATCCAAAAAGTTCAAAAAAAGATTCAAAAAGTGTTTACATCTCAGAGGTAATGGTATATAATAATATCA